>JGI1684J13235_1000758_pt1 | contig 11760 bp, 12 predicted proteins | sample PonA232FremontCA_2_FD_13235 | JGI IMG/M metagenome (IMG submission 13235) | reverse complement strand
TAAAGGTATAAAAAAGCTTACCGAAGATAATGGAATAGGAAATGATGATATATATAAAGTAAGTATGGTGGGCAATACAATAATGTTACATCTTTTATTAGGAATTGATGCGATATCTATTGCAAAGTCACCTTATGTTCCTGTATTTACAGAAGAACTAGAATTAAACTCTAATGAAGTAGGTTTAAACATAAATCAGAACGCTATTGTGCAAATCTTACCATCAATTTCTGGTTATGTAGGTGCTGATATCATAGGAGATTTATTAACTATTAATATTGATAGTTTAAAAGGGAATAACTTAATGATTGATATTGGTACAAATGGTGAAATAGTCTTAAATAAAGGAAATGAAATCTATTCCTGTTCTGCAGCAGCTGGTCCAGCCTTTGAAGGGGCAAATATTACTTTTGGAACCGCTGGGATCTCGGGAGCTATTTCTGAATTTACAATAGAAGGGAAAGAATTCAAATATTCAACTATCAATAGTAAAGAACCCATTGGAATCTGTGGTTCAGGTCTACTTGATATCATAGCTGAGTTATATAAATACGGTTTTATAGAATCATCTGGTAAAATAGAAGATCAAAAAAAGTTAAAACCCTGGCAAAAGGGCTATCTAAAAGAATATAATGGACAACGAGCAATAAAAATCACAAACAAAGATTCTTCTAAAGAAATATATTTAACCCAACAGGATATCAGAGAAGTTCAACTAGCTAAAGGTGCAATAGCGGCTGGTATTGAAATATTATTACAAAAAACAAATTTAAAAGCAGATGCTTTAGACAGAGTTTTTCTAGCTGGTGGATTCGGTAGTTATATAAATCCAGATAAGGCCTGTTATATAAAAATGATACCAAGTATATTAAAAGATAAGATTATTCAGATTGGAAATGGAGCAGGTACAGGAGCAAAAATCTATCTATTAAATAAAAAAGCTAAAAATAGGGCATTAAAAATCAAAGAAAAGGTTAATTACATCGAATTATCGGTAAACAAAAAATTTCAAACCGAATATATAAACTCAATGAGTTTCTAAAAGAATTGATAAGGGATTGATACTATGGATACCATTATAAAAAAAGAGATTAGTTTCAAAATTGAAATTGATGAATTTCTAAAAAGGATTAAATTGAATAAAGAGTATCGAGATATTGAACAAGTTAGAAAAATTATAAAAAAAGCTAATGAAATTGGCAAACCAAAGGCTATGTACAAAGAAGTTTATATAAATGAAATTGGAGAAAATTATGTTATAGTAGAAGACAAGAAATTTGAAAGTAAAATTATGAGTGTTAATTTAGAGGATGTTCATAAGGTGATCATATATCTAATCACCTGTGGAACAGAATTAGAAAAGTGGGCAGAACAAAACAATGGAGATATGTTAGAAAATTATTGGCTTTCTATGGTTCAAGAAGCAGTATTAGAAAAGGCAAGAGATTTTATAAAAAAAGAAATAAATGAAAAGTACTTACCTGGTTCAACTTCAGTAATGAATCCAGGTTCTTTAATAGATTGGTCAATTACTGAACAGAAAAAACTGTTTTACCTTTTAGGAAATCCTGAAAAAGAAATAGGAGTTAAACTAACTGAAAGTTCCTTAATGCTGCCTGCAAAATCTGTCTCAGGACTAATTTATCCAACTGAAAAAGATTTTGAAAACTGTCAGGTTTGTCCAAGAGAGAACTGCCCAAGTAGAAGTGCTCCATATGAGCCAGAGTTAATCAAAGAAAGATATAGTTAATTTTCAATTTAAGATTAGATATGATAATATTATTAAGTAATTACACTTTTCAAAAGAGGAGATATCAAGATGGCAGAAGTTGTAAAAAACCACATAATAACTTTTAAAGTTACAGCAATGGCCTATAAATTTGAAAATTACTGTGCTCAAAAAGATATTGAAGTTAAAATGGTTCCAGTTCCTTCAAAATTAAGTGATTCATGTGGATATGCGTGTAGAATAAATAAAGAAGATATTATAAAAATAAAAGATCTTTGTGAAAATAAAAATATTGATTATGGTGAGATTTATAAAATAAATAAAAATAATGAGCCGATTAATAAATAAAATAGTATTTTTTAGTTTGTGAATGGAATTTAATAGTTAAAACTATTATTCCATTTTTTTAATTTTATTACTTTTATTTCTTATTTATTTTAATTTTTTGAATCTTTAGCCCAAATTGGCTTTCTTGTTTTAACCCTATATATCTGTTATAATTAACAAAAATAGTAATTGTATTCTATTCAATCTATGGAGGGATAACACATGAGCAAGAAAGTAAGAAAACATGTGTTTGTTTCAGGGCGTGTACAAGGAGTCGGTTTCCGAGCTTCAACAAGAAATAAAGCTCAGGGTTTAAATATAAATGGTTGGGTAAAAAACTTGTATGATGGTCGAGTCGAAGCTGTTATAGAAGGTGAACCTGAGGCTGTAAAACAGATGGTTAGTTTCTTTAAGAAAGGTCCTCGTATGGCAAATGTTACTGACTATGAAATTAATGATGAAACTCCGAAAGGTAATTTAACTACATTTTCAGTAAAATACTAAAAGGAGCTGTTTACATTGAGTAAAGCCTTATTAGTAGTAGACGTACAGAATGATTTTTATTCTGGTGGTGCATTAGCAGTTCCTGAAGCTGATAAAATTAATCCAAAAATAAATTCATTACTTGTAAAAAATGAGTATAAAAAGGTAATTGGTACTCAGGATTGGCATCCCAAAAATCATAAAAGTTTTGCAAGTACTCATGATAAGGAACCTTTTAGTGAATATGAAGCTGAAGGTATAGGACCTATTTTATGGCCTGACCACTGTGTACAGCAAACAAAAGGTGCAAAATTTAATAATGAAATATACACAAAAAACTTTGATTTAATTATAAGAAAAGGGTACAATCCAGAAATAGATAGTTATTCCGCATTTCAAGAAAATGATGGGACTAGTCTTGGTTTAGCTTTCTATCTAAAAGGATTAAATATTGATGAAGTTGATATAGTAGGTTTAGCTCTTGATGTATGTGTAAAATATACTGCTGAAGATGCATTGAAAAATGGTTTTGAAACAAATATTATATTAGAAGGTTCAAAAGGCATTGAACAGGATTCAAATAAATTTAAAGAAATTTTAAATAACATGAAGGAAAAAGGAATTAATATAAAAGAATAGATATGAGGTGTTTTATTAATGGCAAGAAAGTATGGAGAAAAAGTAATGTTCAGAGAATATCAAGAAGATGACTTAGGTCACATGATGGATTGGATTAATGATGAAGAAATTGTTCAATTTTTATCAGATCGTTTTTTATATCCACAGTCAAGTTCTCAAGTGGAAGAATTTTTAAATAAAGCAATGAGTGAGGATTGGTCGGGCTTTGTTATCTCTGATAGAGAAACTGGGGATTATCTTGGACAGATTGACTTTGTTAATCTTGATCTTAAAAATGGAAAAGCCGAGCTTGCATTAGTAATCGGAGATACCAATAATTCTTCCAAAGGAATTGGTACAGAATCCACTAAAATGATGCTTGACTTTGGCTTTAATAATTTAAGATTAAATAGAATAGAGCTCAGCTGTTGGGATTATAATGAAAAAGCTATTAACCTATATAAGAAACTAGGGTTTACAGAAGAAGGTAGAAAAAGAAAAAGCAGATATTACAATGGAGAATACCACGATGAAGTTTTATTCGGTATATTGCGAGAGGAATGGAAAGAAATAAATGACTCAGTATAATTTAATTGCTACAACTACATTCGGAATGGAAGGTGTAGTTAAAAAAGAGGTAAAGAATTTAGGATTTAAAGATTTAGAAGTATCAAATGGTAAAGTAGAATTTCAAGGAAATGAAAAGGATATATGTAAAGCTAACCTTTGGCTGAGGTCTGCAGAACGAGTACAAATTAAAGTTGGAGAATTTAAAGCCACTGATTTTGACCAACTTTATGACGAAACAAAACAATTACCATGGGATTGGTTTTTAACAGAAGATGCCCATTTTCCGGTTTCAGGTAAATCGGTTAAATCAGAATTACACCATGTTCCAACTTGTCAATCAATAGTAAAAAAGGCAATCGTAGACAATTTACAGGAAAGATATAATACATCCTGGTTTGATGAGGATGGACCAACCTATAAAATAGAAGTTGCCTTATATAAAGATACCGCTACCCTGACTATTGATACAAGTGGTCGGGGTTTACATAAGCGCGGATATAGAGAACTAAGTTCACCAGCTCCTATACAGGAAACTATAGCTTCTGGTATGATTCAGTTGAGTAAATGGGACCCCGATCGTATATTAATTGATCCTTTTTCTGGCTCTGGTACAATTCCAATTGAAGCTGCGATGAGAGCTAAAAATATACCGCCAGGTCTCAATAGAAGTTTTGATTTTGAAAACTGGCATCTAATAAAGGATAAAGACTGGCAGAATATTAGAAAAGAAGCTAAATCAAAAATTAAAGATGATTTGGAACCTCGGATGATAGCCGGATATGATAAGGAAAAGGAAATGGTTACAATGGGACGTTACCATGCTGAAAAAGCTGGTGTAGAAGATATTATACATTTTCAACAAAAAGATTTTAAAAATTTTTCAACTAATAGAAAATATGGTATGATTATTACTAATCCTCCCTATGGAATGAGGATGTCTGATCAAAGTAAAATAGAACCATTGTATAAGCAAATGGGAGAGAAGTTGCTTCCTTTAGATACTTGGTCTTTTTATATATTAACTGCTTATGAAAAATTTGAAAAGGTGTTTGGAAAAGAAGCTTCTAAACGTAGAAAACTATATAACGGTGGAATTAAAGTTGATTATTATCAGTATTATGGTCCATTTCCACCAAGAGATAATTAAATAAAGGAGAATTTAAGTAATGAAGAAAATATTACCGTATATATCTGGACTACTATTCAGTACTATATTTGGATTTTCTTTTATGTTTACAAAAGAAGCTTTAGAAGTAATAAGTCCCTTTCAACTAATGGGATATAGATTCCTAACAGCGGGACTTTTAGTAAATATCCTCTGGATAGTTGGTATCTTAAAAATTAATGTAACATTTAATAAAATAAAATACTTGTTATTAGTTACTATCGCTCAGCCTGTATTATATTTTATATTTGAAACTACTGGTATGAATTATACCACTTCTTCAGAAGCTGGTCTATTAGTTTCACTTATTCCAGTTGTTGTAACCATTCTCGCTATCTTTTTCTTGAATGAAAAACCGGGTGGAATACAATCAATTTTTATAATACTTTCAGTTGCCGGTGTAATTTTTATAACAATTATGAAAAGTAGTACAGAAGTAAGTGGAAATTTCTTAGGAATGGCTTTAATTGGTGGTGCAGTATTAATGGCAGGTGTCCATAATATCATGTCAAGAAAACTCTCCGTTGATTTTTCTCCGGAGGTTATTACATATTTCATGATGACAGTTGGTGCACTTGTATTTAATACAATTCTTTTTAGTATTACTCCAACCAATTTAAATAACTATTTTGAGCCATTAAGTAACACCCAAGTCTTAATACCTATTTTATATCTTGGTGTTTTATCATCAGTTTTAGCATTCTTTTTTGTGAATTATACTCTGTCAAAGTTACCAGCTTCTCAATCAGCTGTTTTTGCTAACTTTGCTACCGTAGTTTCTATCTTAGCAGGGGTTTTTATTAGGCACGAACCATTTTATTGGTTTCAAGTTATTGGTGCTATTATGATAATTATCGGAGTATGGGGTACAAATTATTATGGTAAAATAGAAAAACAAGAAACAGAATTAAAAGGGTGAGGTGAGCATTTTGAGTAGGAAAAGAATAATAGTTAATGGTGCTGCTGGCAGAATGGGAAAGACAATATGTCATATGGTAGTTAATGAAAAAAACCATGAATTAGTCGGTGCTGTTGATGTTATAAATACTGGTCAGGATATATTTAAATTTTTAGGTATTGATAGTAAAAAAGAACTCTATATAAATAATGATATAGTTGAAGAGATCCAACACAAGGATGCTGATGTAGTAATAGATTTTACTAATCCAGAAGTGATTATGGATAATATAAAAAAAGTTCTAAAAACAAAAACCAATATGGTTGTAGGAACTACTGGTTTTGATCAGGAATCTATTAAAGTTGTGGAAGAACTTGCAAATAAATATGATACCTCTATTATGATTGCCCCTAATTTTGCTCTTGGAGCAGTTATGATGATGGAATTTTCTAAAAAAGCTGCTAAGTTTTTCAATCAGGCAGAAATAGTAGAATTGCATCATGATGGTAAAATGGATGCACCATCCGGAACAGCTGTTAAAACAGCGGAAATGATAGCTGAAAATCGAGAAAAACCTGAATCTAAAGTGAAAAGAAAATTTATTGAAAATCTTGAAGGAGCCCGTGGTGCAGAATTTGATGATATTCACATTCACAGTGTCCGTTTAAAAGGTTTAGTTGCCCACCAAGAAGTTATCTTTGGTGGAGAAGGACAAACTTTAAAAATTAGGCATGATTCAATTGATCGAGAGTCTTTCATGCCTGGCATAAAATTAGCTGTTAATAATATTGAAGATATGGATGGTTTAGTTTACGGTTTAGAAAAAATGATGGATATCTAATAATAAAGGAGGGGCATTCTATATGAAAAAATATAATATAGCAGTTGTCGGAGCAACTGGAGCTGTCGGTACAGAAATGCTAAAAATATTAGAAGAATTTAATTTACCAATCGATAATTTAAAAGTAATAGCTTCTTCCCGCTCCAAAGGTAAAGAAATTACTTTTAAAGATCAAAAATATACAATTGAAACTATAGAAAAAGGTACATTCGAAGATGTTGATATTGCATTATTTAGTATAGGTAGTTCAAACTCTTTAAAATATGTTCCTCAGGCAGTATATGAGGGAGCATTGGTTATTGATAACAGTAATGCATACAGGATGGATGAAGATGTTCCCCTTGTAGTTCCTGAAATAAATCCTGAATTCATAAAGGAACATAACGGTATAATTGCTAATCCAAACTGTTCAACAATACAAATGGTAATGGCTTTAAATCCAATCAAGAAAAAGCATGTAATAAATAAAATAATTGTTAGTACTTATCAAGCAGTATCAGGAACAGGTCAAAAAGCAGTTAGTGAACTTAAAGAACAAAGTCAAGACTATCTAAATAATGATAAAGTCAAAACCGAAGTATATCCAAAACAGATTGCATTTAATGCTATTCCATTAATTGACAAAGTAAATGATAATGGATATACTGAGGAAGAATTAAAATTAAATCGAGAATCTAAAAAAATTTTTAATGATAAAGAAATCAATGTAACTGCTACTGCAGTGAGGATACCCGTGTTTTATGGTCATAGTGAAAGTATCCACTTAGAATTTGATATTACAGTAGATTTAGAAGAAATTAGTTATCTATTATCAAATGATGAAAATATTGAACTTCTTGACAATTCTGCTGAAAATGTATATCCTACTCCACTTATGTCAGAAGATACTGATAAAATACTTGTCGGAAGATTAAGACAGGACCTTAATAATGAAAAAGCATTAGAAATGTGGGTTGTGGGTAATAATATAAGAAAAGGTGCAGCTTTGAATGCAGTCCAAATAGCAGATTATGTTATTAAAAATAATATTATAGATGGAGGATAATAATGTCTATAGTAGTGTTAAAATTTGGTGGAACCTCTTTAAAAAATAAAAAATCACGTAAAGCAGCAGTAGATAGAATCGAAAATTCTCTTGCTAATGGTAATAAACCAGTAGTAATCGTTTCAGCTATAGGAAGAAAAGGTTCTGCCTATGCTACCGATACACTGATTGAGATGGCTAAAGATACGTTCTCTGATTTAGCTAATCGAGAAAAAGATTTAATCATGTCCTGTGGTGAAATTATTTCTTCAGTCATTATGGTACAACATTTAAAGAAAACTGGAATTGATGCAAAAGCATTGACTGGAGCACAGGCTGGTATTTTAACAGATGAAAATTACTGTAATTCTGATGTCTTAAATATCAATCCCGAAAATATATTACGCTTAATCAATGACAGTATTGTACCAGTGATTGCTGGTTTTCAGGGGATTAGCGAAAATGGAGAAATAACAACATTAGGTAGAGGTGGTAGTGATACAACCGCTTCTATAATTGCTGCTGGTCTTTCAGCAGATAAAATAGAGATCTATACTGATGTAGAAGGTCTACTTACTGGTGATCCAAATTTTATTGAAAAAGCAAAGTTTTTAGATAAAACTAATTATACCGAAGCATGTGAACTAGCTTATCAAGGCGCAGAGGTTATTCATCCTGCTGCGGCTGAGATAGCAATGAAAAATAATATTCCCATAGAAGTAAAATCTACGTTTAATAATAAAGAAGGAACTATTATAGATAAACTTGGGGATAAAAAGAAGTTAACTCCGATAACTGGGTTAGCCAGCCGTGAAGAAATTTTTTATACTGAAATCAAAGCACATCAAGGAATAAATTACGATAATGGGTTACAAATTTTTCAACTACTTGCTGATGCAGGTATAAGTGTTGACTTTATTAACATTAGAGAGTCCGTGATTTCTTTTGTTATTAACAATGAAAAAAGAAACTTGACCGAAAAAATCATGAATAATAATGATTTTGATTTTGAAATTTACCAGGAATATGTTAAAATCTCTATAGTAGGTGGGGGTATGACAGGACAACCTGGTATTATGGCTAGAATTGTAAATACCCTTAATGAGGTTGGTATAAAGATTTATCAAACTACTGACTCTCATACTGTAATTTCATGTTTAATTAAAGAAGAGGATAAAATAAAGGCTCTGAACGCCCTTCATGATGCCTTTAATTTAAATACAATTGGAGGTTAAATAATATGTATGAAAGTTTTGGTAACTTATTAACAGCAATGGTTACTCCTTTTGATAAAAATCTTGAGGTGGACTATGAAAAGGTCAAAGAATTATCCAATAAGCTTGTAGAAGAAGGAAATGATGGTTTAGTAGTTTTAGGCACTACAGGTGAAGTTCCAACTCTAAGTTCTAAAGAAAAGTTAGAAATATTAAGAACTGTTGTAAACAAAGTAGGTAACAGGGCAAATGTTGTAGCAGGTACTGGTTCTTATTCTACTGAAGAAAGCATAAAGCTTTCTCAAAAAGCAGAAAAAATTGGTGTAGATGGAATAATGCTGGTTGTACCATATTATAATAAGCCACCCCAGTATGCATTATATAATCATTTCAAAGAAGTAGCTGAAAGTGTTGATCTACCGGTTATGATTTATAATGTACCTTCTAGAACTTCTCGTAACATAGAACCAGAAACTGTAAAAGAACTAGCTGAAATAGATAATATTATTGCTATTAAAGAAGCTAGCGGCGACTTAGGGCAAGTAGCCGAACTAAGTCTCATTGAAAAAGAAGACTTTTATATTTACAGTGGTGATGATATGCTGACACTTCCTTTAATGTCACTTGGAGGAGAAGGAGTAGTCAGTGTAGCAGGACATTTAGCAGCTAAAGAAATTAAAGAAATGATCACACAGTTTAAAAATGGTAATCCTGAAAAAGCAAGGGAATTAAATAGAAAATTAATTCCTGTATATAATGCGATATTTATTGACACGAATCCAATTCCGGTTAAAGAAGCTTTAAGAATATCTGGTTTTGATGCAGGAGAACCGAGACCACCGTTATATAAATTAAAGACAGACAAAAAAGAAAAATTAGCCAAAGTACTAAAAGAAGCTGGAATAGTATAATTCAAAATATTTAAGTAATATACACAGCTCTTTAATATAGTACAAATTAACTACTTATGGAGGTGAATGATTTGGCTAAAGATACAAATTCCGATATTACCATCACGCCTTTAGGCGGTGTTGGCGAAATTGGTAAGAATATGATGTTATTTGAAATGGACGATGAAATGATTATCATCGACTCAGGAGTGAAATTTCCTGAAGATGATTTATTAGGTATAGATTTGGTAATTCCAGATTTTACTTATGTTATGGAAAACAAGGATAAAGTTAAGGCAATAGTATTAACTCATGGACACTTAGACCATATAGGAGCTCTACCTTACTTATTAAAAGAACTAGATGTTCCGGTTTATGGTACTAAATTAACTCTAGGATTATTACAGGGTAATTTAAAGGAACACAATTTACAAGGAAAAAGAAAATTAAAGGTTGTTACACCTGGAAAATCCTATCAGATAGGTTCAAGAGAAGTAGAATTTATTAGAATGAATCACAGTATTGCAGATACTTGTGCATTAGCTATCCATACCCCAGAAGGGCCTATTGTTTATGCTAGTGACTTTAAATTTGATCAAACTCCAATTGACGGAGAAGTTGCAGATTTTCACAAGTTAGCTGAACTAGGAGATTCTGACCCAGGAGTATTAGCTCTGTTTTCTGATAGTACTAATGCAGAAAGAAAAGGATATACCCTTTCAGAAAAAGTAGTAGGCGGTACAATAGACGATATTTTCCGCGAAACTAGAGATAGAATAGTTGTTGCAACTTTTGCTTCAAATATTCATAGGGTACAACAAATAGCTGATGCAGCGATGAAATATAATAGGAAGATTGCCTTAACAGGTAGAAGTATGATTGAAAATGTTAAAACTGCACGCGAATTAGGTTATTTAACAATTCCTGAGGATGTTATTATAGATACAAGGGATATTAGTAACCTTCCAAATGATCAGGTTGTATTATTAACTACCGGTAGTCAGGGGGAACCGATGGCTGCTTTAACAAGAATGGCCAGAGGAGACCACTACCATATTAATATAAAAGATGATGATACTGTGGTAATTTCTGCACGTGCAATACCTGGAAATGAAAAAGTAATTGGACAAACAATCAATCAGTTGTTTGAAAGAGGTGCAAATGTAATATTTGAAGAACTGTCCGGTGTTCATGTTTCCGGACATGCTAGCCAGGAAGAATTAAAATTGATGATGAATTTAACAAAACCAAAATATTTTGTACCTACCCACGGTGAATACAGACACATGCATAAACATGCTAAATTGGCTGAAGAAGTAGGTATTCCAAAAGATAATATTTACATTGCTGAAATGGGAGATGTAATTAAATTTGGTCCTGAAAAGATTGAAAAGAAAAATAATATTACAGCTGGTGACGTACTTGTAGATGGACTAGGTGTAGGAGATGTAGGAAATATCGTCCTACGCGATAGAAAGATGTTATCAGAACATGGTATCTTAATTGTTGTAGTAACAATTGATAAAAATGGTAATATTATAGCAGGGCCTGATATTATTACTAGAGGTTTTGTATATATACGTGAGTCTGAAAAACTGATCTCAGATGCACAAGAAAGAGTTCGTGAAAAGTTAAGAGAATGTGAAGAAAAAGGAGTAACTGAATGGTCAGTATGGAAATCTACCATTAAAGATTCATTAAATAACTATATATACAGCAGAATTCATAGAAAACCCATGATAATGCCAATAATTATGGAAATATAAATAGATAAATTATAAAGGGATGGGTTATTATTATAACTCATCCTTTTTAATACATATGATGGAGGAAAACAATGGAAATTATCAAAATTGTAATATTAGGTTTAGTTCAGGGTCTAACTGAATTTTTACCGATCAGTAGTTCAGGCCATTTAGTTATCTTGCAAAAACTATTTGCTATCAATGAAAACCAGCTACTCATCTCAGTTTTATTGCATTTCGGTACTTTAATCCCCGT
>JGI1684J13235_1000757_pt1 | contig 11764 bp, 10 predicted proteins | sample PonA232FremontCA_2_FD_13235 | JGI IMG/M metagenome (IMG submission 13235) | reverse complement strand
GGGCAAGGGAATCACAGCCCGGGCGGGCCGATTGGGGAGGGTGTGTCCATCCTGGGGGGANCCTGTCGGAGACCCGGCCGTTCCAGTCCGGAATAGGGATTGACCGGACCGGAACGAGCCAAGATTTTTGCTCCGGCTCTGCCGGGCAGCTGACCAAGGGACGGAGAATCAGGCTTCCGATTTCGTGACGCCTGCGGAGTCTTCGCTGTCCTCGGATTCCGGCGTGGGCCCGATGCCGAGAAGCAAGGATCCGGCGATGTAGATGGAGGAGTAGGTGCCCACCAGGACACCGATAAGGAGGGCGAGGGCGAAGTTGTGGATGACTCCGCCACCCAGAATCACCAGGGACAGGACCACCAGGAGGGTGGTTCCCGAGGTGAGCAGGGTCCGGCTGAGCATCTGGTTGATGCTCCTGTTGATGACCTCGTAAAGGGGACGGGGCGTTTTGCTTCGCAGGTTTTCCCGAATGCGATCGAAATTGACAATGGTATCGTTCAGGGAATAGCCCATTATGGTGAGAAGCGCCGCGACTGTGCTCAGCTCGAAGTCCTTGCCCAACAGGGTCAGAATACACACGGTGATCACGATGTCGTGAACCAGGGCTGTTACCGCTCCGAGCGCGTAATTGAGCCGCAGGTACCAGCACATGCCCACGGTGATGAGCAGGGCTGCCAGAGCGAGAAAGGCCACAGGGAGGCCGATCAGCTGAAGCACATAGACTCCGGCGAGGAGCCCCCCGGCCATAACCCCGGCGATACCCCATTTCTGCTCGAATCGTCCGGAAATGTAGATGGAGATGAGCAGAACGGCGTAGAACAGGGCCTGCATGGCCTTATTCCTCAGATCCTCCCCTACCTTGGGGCCCACCATCTCCAGGCGCTGGATCGTATAATCCGCGTCCACAACCTGGCTCAGCCTGTTCTGGATCGTGCTGCGCACCTCTTCCGGGCCTTGCGTGCCGGAGGGAATGCGCAAAAGATACTGGTGCTTTCCGCTCTGGCCGAAGCGCTGGGCCCTGAGATCCGGCAACCCGGCACCCTTCAGACCGGAATTGAGCTCGGCCACGTCGATGTCCTTGTCGAACTGGACCTGGACGTTGATCCCGCCTGCGAAATCGATGCCGTATTTCAGGCCACCTTGAAAAACAATACCCAGCAGGCCCAGGAGAATGACGGCACCGGACAGAAGCGCTGCCAACTTCCGCTTGTTCATGAAATCAAACTTCGTATCGGGCTTGATAAGCTGCAGACCCATAGGGTGCTTCCTTTAAGCTTGGTTGTAAGGATCCGATCCTTAGAGATTGAGGCTGCTTTCGGGCCGCTTGCGTTTGAGCCAGATCTCGAAGAAGGCCCTGGAGACGAAGATCGCGGTGAACATAGAGGCGAATGTCCCCACGGTGAGGGTGACCGCAAAGCCGCGAATGGGTCCCGTTCCGAACTGATAGAGGATGAGCGCGGCCAGGATGGTGGTCACGTTGGCGTCCATAATGGTCAGGGACGATCTCACGAATGCCTCGTCCACGGCCTTGGACGGACTCATGCCCTTGCGCAGCTCCTCCCGTATACGTTCGAAAATGAGCACGCTCGCGTCCATGGCTGTTCCCACCAGGAGGATGATACCCGCGATACCGGGCAGGGTGAGGGTCGCTCCGAAGCCGGCCAAAACCGCAACAATGATGAGCATGTTGAAGGCGAGCAAAAGGTCCACGATCAGGCCCCCGATGCCGTAGTACACGACCGCGAAGATCAGTACGAGCAGACCGCCCACGACCAGGGCCGTGACACCCTGCTGGATGGACTGCTGTCCCAGGGAGGGGCCGACGCTTCGCTCATGAAGCACATTCACCGGAGCGGGCAGTGAGCCGGCCCGCAGGACAATGGCCAGATCGTGCGCCTCCTGATCCGAAAAGCTGCCGGTGATGCTCGCCCTGCCGCCGCGGATCTTTTCCCGGATGTTGGGGGCGGAGTAGACCTTGTTGTCCAGAACGATGGCCATGCGCTCGTTCACGTGGTTCCCTGTGACCCGCTCGAAGATGCGCGCCCCCCGATCGTCGAAGGTCAGTGAGACATAGGGCTGGTTATAGCGGTTGAAGGCGACGTTTGCATCGGCGATGTGCTGTCCGGTCATCAAGGGCTGTTTCTTCAGGACGATCGGTTTGGGGTTCTTGCTCTCCGGGCCTTGCTCGGAAAAATAGAGCACTTCCGTTCCGGGGGGGGATTGGCCCTGGGCCGCCTTGTTCGGGTCCACATCCTCCTGCACCAGCTTGAACTCCAGATGGGCTGTCTGCTTCACCAGCTCCACGGCACGCCCGGTATTCTCCAGGCCTGGCAGCTGCACCTGGATTCGGTTGCCCTTCATCTTTCTGATGTCCGGCTCGGACACGCCGAACTCGTTGATCCGGTTCCGCATGACCTTCAGGGCCTGATCCAGGGTCATCTCCTTCAGCTTGTCCCTGTGCTCGCTGGTCATGGACAGGGTGTACTTGGTCCTGTCCTGACCCATGCTTTCCTTGTTCTTGACACTCAATTTCTTGCTGTAGGTGCGCTCGATGATATCCTCTAGCTGCTCCGCCTTGTCCGCGTTCAGGAGATAGAAGCGCAGGAGATTGTTTCCCACAACCCGGGGGCGAATGATCACGATATCCTCGTCCTTGGCCTGGACCCGCAGATTCTCTCCCATCTGTCCCAAAGAGCTGGATAGGGCCTTGTCCATGTCCACACCCAGGGTCAGGCTCATCCCGCCTTTCAGGTCCAGGCCGAGATTGACCTCTTTATTGGGCAGAACGCTTTGCAGGGGATTCTCCTTGCCCAGGAAGGTTGGCAGGGCATAGAGAAGGGCGAGGCCGATCACAAGAGCTGATATAATGATTCTGTAGGTCAGGCTGATGCGCATACGAGGATTTCCTTTATGAGAATTGGCGAGACTGCGGCGAATTCGCGAATCGGCCTGTCTCGACGCGCCAAGTTGCCCCCTCCTTCACCGAGCGCCGCATTGCGGGCGCTTCACAAGGTCCGAAGGAATTCATTCCGTCTGCCTCGGGCCACGTCGCAAGTGAGCGCGGAAGACAAAACGACCGCCGGTGAGCCGGGCGCTCGGCGTCTACCCCTTTTTGCCCGAGGATGCGATCTTCTTGTCCGTCTTGCTGGAGATATAGTTCCGATTCACCTTGACCTCGACGTTGTTCCCCAGGTCCAGGGTCATCACGTCGTCCTCGGATACGGAGGTAATACGCCCGTACAGTCCGCCCCCGGTAACGACATAGTCACCCTTTTGCAAACTGTTGAGCATTTCCTTGTGTTCCTTCGCCTTTTTCTGTTGCGGCCTGATCAAGAGAAAATAGAAGATAACGAAGAGGATAATCAGGGGAAGAAAGGCCACCAAGGGATTCTCTCCCCCGCCGGCTCCGCCTTGTGCCCCCATGGCGAAGGCAAGATTCTCACCGAACATACTGTTGCTCCTGTGGGTTGATTGTTTGTCCCTCCCAGACTGGCCAATCCGGTTACCTGGCCCAGCATTGTCCCACGACCCGAAAGCGGGCTTGGATCCGCATGGCCGAAAAAAAGGAGTTCTCCCCGCCTCGGCTCGCTGCCTGCTCGGGCCAGGGAAACTCCAATTATCTATCCGGAATGTCCGATTTGGAACTACCTGGAAACCGCGTGCTCTGTCAAGCAATCCCCTTGTTCGACGCTGTTCAGGGAGCTAGTCCCTTTCTCGCGAGGAAGAAACTGTGCCCGTATTCCCCATTTTCTACCAGTACTTCTTCCGGACCTCGTATTTTTCCTCGAATTCCCCGAGCTTCCTTTTTTGAGGGCTTGTCCGGGCCAACTCCCTAACCTTGTCCAGATACTTGGAGCATCTCTCCTTGTTGTTCCGATACAGGGCGGCATAGGCATAATGCAGATAACCGGAGAAAGCGTCCCCGGATCGGCCCATGATCCTGCCCAACGTCCTGTGCACCTCCGGGTCCTGGGGAACGTAGCCCAGGACCTTTCGCAGGGCTTCCACGGCCTGGGAGGTCCTGCCCTTCTCCCCAAGGATCCTCGCCTGGAAAAAAAGGGCCATATAGTCCTCGGGCGACTTCCGCAGCGCCTTGTCCAAATGGGACAGGGCAAGATCGAATTGTCCCAGCCGAAAGTGGAATCTCCCCACTTCCCTGTGCCACAGGGAGCTTATCTCCTCGCAGGGAGGAGCCCCCTTGAGGAGCTCCTTGGCCCGATCCACGCGGTTGAGCCTGGCTGCCGCAATCCCGCTCCCCAATCGCCTGAGGCAGGGATCGCCCTCGTACCGCTGAAAGAAATTCCATGCGGAACGGGCCTCGGTATACCTGGCCCTGAGCAGGGTCTGGACCTTCCGATAACGCGGGCTGGGCTCCACGTCCCGGGACTCCCCGCCCTGAAGGCGCCGGGCTACTTGGCGAATATAATCTATCCGCTCCGTCACCCCGGGATGCGTGGACATATACGCAGGGACGGATCCCGCCCCGGTCAACCTCTGGCGTTCCTTGATCCGCTCGAAGGCCCTGGCCATGCCCTCCGGATCATACCCGGCCCGAGAGAGATACTGCAGGCCGAGATGGTCGGCTTCCCGTTCGTCGTCCCTGCTGTATTTCAGAGCCGCGGCCTGTCCCCCGGCCATGGAGCCCATGGCAAGAGCCTCTCCGGCATCGGATCCTCCACCCAGCATGACCCCGGCAAGCACGCCCGCCAGGGTCGCCAGATTGATCGCCTTGGACCGCTCGATATTCGAAGCCAGATGCCGTTCTGTCACATGGGCCATCTCGTGGGCCAGCACGGCTGCGAGCTCGTCCTCGCTGTGCATGGCCAGGATGAGTCCGCTGTTGACAAAGACGTATCCTGCAGGCGCGGCGAATGCGTTGACTGAATCGTCCCGCAGGACACCGACGGTAATATCAAAGGGCTGAGGGGGGAGGGTTCCCCTGACCCGCGTCAGGATATCCCGAACCTGTTCCAGAACGATCGGATCGTAAACCAGGGGAAAGCGGGACCGCATCAATACGTTGAACTTGCGGCCCAACTCGGCCTCGTCCTCGATGCTGAAATCACCAAGGACCGCCTGGGTAGGCGTTGCGGGAACCATCCCTAGGAGAGCAACCAAAAGGAGCAGACAGCATAGGGGCTTGCACTTGGGACGCGGCAAACTTCCCCCTTTCGCACCGGTCCCCGCGGAATACCTTGAAGGCCTCTTCGAATCGGGATGGAGGCGGAAGGCGACTGGATCGGCCCGGGGCCAGGCCCTGTGCCATCCATTGGCAGCGGGCAAGGGGCTGCCTTTGACTCACTGCGGGATCCGGACGAGTCTATTTGTTCATCATGTCCAAAAATTCCTGATTACTCTTTGTCCCCTTCATTTTGTCCAACAAAAACTCCATGCTGTCAACGGAGTTCATGGTGGAGAGCACCTTCCGCAGGATCCAGGTCCTGTTNAGCACGTGCTCGGAGAGAAGGATCTCCTCCTTGCGCGTACCGGAACGGCTGACGTCGATGGCCGGAAAAACGCGCCTCTCCGACAGGTTGCGGTCCAGGAAGACCTCCATATTGCCCGTGCCCTTGAACTCCTCGAAAATCACTTCGTCCATGCGGGAACCTGTGTCCACGAGGGCGGTGGCGATAATGGACAGGCTCCCCCCTTCCTCGATATTGCGCGCCGCTCCGAAGAACCGTTTGGGCCGCTGAAGGGCATTGGAATCCAGGCCACCGGAAAGGATGCGTCCCGAAGAGGGTGTCACTGCATTGAAGGCGCGGCTCAGCCGGGTTATGCTGTCCAGAAGGATAACCACGTCATAGCCGCGCTCGGTGAGTCGCTTGGCCTTCTCGCTCACCATGTCTGCAACCTGAACATGGCGTTGCGGGGGCTCGTCAAAGGTGGAGCTGATCACCTCCCCGTCCACGGTGCGCTCCATATCGGTAACTTCCTCGGGTCGCTCGTCAATGAGCAGGACAATGAGGTAGGCATCTGGATGATTGACCATGATGGAGTTGGCGATGGTCTGCAGGAGCATGGTCTTGCCCGTCTTGGGCGGAGAGACGATGAGCCCGCGCTGCCCTTTCCCTATGGGGGCTATCAGATCGAGAATGCGGGCGGAATAGTTGTCCTTGCCGTTCTCCAGGGCGAACTTTTCGTCCGGATAAATCGGGGTCAGGTTGTCAAACAGGACCAGCTTCTTGGATTGCTCCGGTGTGGAATACCCCACGTTTTGCACCTTGAGCAGGGCGAAGTAGCGCTCCCCCTCCTTGGGAGGCCGTATCTGGCCGGAAACGACGTCGCCCTTGCGTAATCCGAACTTACGGATCTGGGAGGGAGAGACATAAATATCGTCCGGTCCGGGCATATAGTTGTACATGGGCGAACGTAGGAAACCGAAGCCATCGGGGAGTATCTCCAGCACGCCTTCGCCCATGATATCGCCGTTTTGCAGGGAATAGGCCTGAAGTATGGCGAATATGAGCTCCTGTTTCCGCAAGCTGCTGGGATTTTCCACATTGTAGTTCACTGCAAGATCCATGAGCTCGTTCATGGTCTTGTTTTTCATGTCCGAGAGATTCATCATGACTGATGGCATAGGGCACTCCAACGTCGACGTCTTGCTTAAAGGTTCAAGGGGACTTTGATCCTGTTCGCAGGCAGCTGGATCCCGTCCCTCCGGACAGAGGGGCGCGTTGCTGCCCGGCACTCCTCCAGGCGATAATCCTCATCCTGCGCGAACCTGGGCACAATACAGCAGGAATCGTTTTTTTGCCTGCCCAACAGCAAAATACCAACCCAATACGCTTCCTTCAGGGAACACGGGCCGCACTGCGCAAGCCCGTCCTCCGAGGGCGTGCTTGGTTCATTCCGGCCAGCTGTCACTCCTATTGCGAAGAGGTGGGCACTTTGTCCTTTATCGCGCCAACAACGATGGATATCCCGGAGGGCTTACGCCACGAGTGACCGGCAGCCGATGCATGCCACGGCTGAAGGACGGTTTCCGGCTCCTCCGGCTGTATTGGACCAAGCTGGTATCCATCGCGCTGTCAAGGCGCGCATGGAACGGCCATACAAGGAAAAGAGCAATGGTTGGACTCCGGCTTCGTGCTGGGTTCCTCACGGGGACGGGGGGCATTTCCCTTGAGCGCAGCGAGAAGCACGAACAGGGGAAGCACTGCCACAGTATGGCTTCATCGATTGAAAAAAGACGAAGCGGAATTCGTTCTCCTCCGGAACCAGGATTTTCCGGACGGCAAGAAGCTTACAAGGGAAATGGACCGGGCCGAGCTGCAAGGGATATCCCCAGGAGGAGGCATCCTGGCTGGGGCACCACGGGCCGGGGCTGCGCAAAACCGCGGATTGGACCTCAATATCGGGTTTCAAAAAAAAAGGGGGACTCCCTGGATACGCCCCTCCGGCTACCAGTGGTTCTTCCCTGTTCCTCCCTTGGGTCAGCTCGGCTCGTCCACTCTTCTGTCTACTCCGGGTTTTCACCGGCTATCCCGCCAAAGATCTCTTCGATCTCCTGCTGAAGCGCTTCCCTGTCTCGCTCCAAAGCGAAAGCAAGCTCGGTGGTAATGAGCCCCATGGCCTGCTCCATGAGCCTGCGCTCGCCGAAGGAGAGCTCCTTGTTCTGCGAAATGAAAATCAATTCCTTGAGCACATGGGCCACATCCACCAAATCCCCGCTTTTCAGCTTCTCCGAGTATTCCCTGTAGCGCCGGTTCCAGTTCAGTCCGACATTTCCCTTGAAATCGGTCCAGTCGTGCAGGGAGCTTAAGACGCTTTGCCCGTATTCCGCGTCGCAAATGCTGCGCAGGCCCACTCCCCGGGCATTGGCTGTGGGAACAAGAAGGGTGGCATTATTGCTCAGAATCCGGACCACATAGAAATCGCTTTCCACTCCCCCGATTTCGTAGGTCCGGATCCCTTCCACACGACCCACGCCCTGAGCCGGGTAGACCACAAGTTGATCTTTCTCGAACACCACTCACCCCGCTTCCGGAGACAGGAGAAATCCTCACCGGATAGGCCTTGACTCTTCCCGATCCTGAAATACGGAACAGGGAAGGTTTATGAGTCACTCCTATCACGAAACGCTCTTCCAGTCCACTGTGCGAGCGCCACTGATTCGGAGACACGGGCCTGTTAGGGGCAAGTCATGATCTATCCATCTCAAAGAAGGAGCGATCCAAACGATGGATCCTGTTCATGGCCCTTTCCGGGCCATCGGAGCAAAAAAGGCGTATCCCCTTCTCCGCTTCCGCCAGGATATCCGGAAGAATGGCTTTTTCCTCGGATGAAAAGGAGGAGAGCACATAGTTGGCTCCGGATCCAGTCCGAGGCCCGGAGCGACCGATTCCCATGCGGAGTCTGTAAAACGCCTTGGTCCCCAGTTGATCGGCGATGGAACGCAGCCCATTGTGACCCGCCAGACCGGAATCGAATTTCAAGCGGATCCTGCCGAAGGGCAGGTCCAGATCATCGTGCGCAACAAGAAGGTGCTGGGGCGGGATTCCAAACTTGTGGCTCACAAGGGACAGCGGTTCTCCGCTTCGATTCATATAGGTGCAGGGTTGCGTGAGCAGCCAGCGCATCCCTTCCGTGGGCCGCCACGAATGCAGGGTATAGCGTCGGGATCTCTCGATGCTGCTGACTTCCCCAAAGCGCGAGCCACGCTCGATCAGGGTCTGAACAACCGCAAAGCCGAAGTTGTGCCGCGTGTTCCGATATTTTCGTCCGGGGTTGCCCAGACCGGCGATCAATCCGTTGTATTCCATCCCTATCTGGAGGAGACGGATCAAGGGCAGTGCGCGAACTACCCCTCAATCCGTTTCCGGAAGTGATGTGTTGGTTCCGAATGGATGCTCTTGAAATGATGCGACGGAAGGCCGCATGCCCTTTTGGCCGGCCGGGAGGACAAATGAAAGGGGGGCTGTCTCCGGACACGTTGCACCGGCTCTCTTCGAATTTCCCTACGGCCCCTCGGCCAATCGCCGGATCAAGGGCGAGGCCGCCCCTTGATCCGGATTGCCGAGAGATTCTCCCGGAGCTTATGAACGAAGCCCGACAGAAGAGGAAACGTTCGCCAATGGGAGGAAATGTCCAGCTGGAGCCGAAGACATTGAGCCCTGCGACTATTCGGAGTCTTCCGCCTCTCCGGATTCCTCTTCTTCCTCCTCGGACTCGGCCTGCTGGGGTTTCGAGATGCCGACGATCACGAGATCCTCCTCCATTTCACGGGTCACACCCTTGGGCATTTCCACTTGGCTGAAATAGAGCGAGTCACCGATATCCAGCTCGCTGATGTCGATCTCGAATTTTTCCGGGATATTTCCGGGAAGGCATGCAACGGGAACGCTGTCGCGATGGGCGTTGACCAAGCCCCCTTTCTCCACGCCAACGGCGTCGCCGTAAAATTCCACAGGGATGTCCATCTTCACTTCCCGCTTCATGTCCACACCCACAAAATCAACGTGCTGGATCAATCCCTTCACCGGATGAAACTGAATATCCCAGATAAGGGCCGGCTTGGAGCTTTCCGTGCCGTCCTCGTGCTCAATCTTCAGATAGATCACCTGATTCTGGGCTCGCTCCTGGGCCGCCTGAACCGCGCCATACCCTAAGCTCAGGGGAATGTTCGTCCCTTCCCGATCATAGTATATGCCCGGTACCACTCCATCCTTCCGCTGCTTCTTGGCCCGCGTCTTGCCACGGCTGCTGCGCGTCCTGGCCTGCAGTGAGACATTCTCTGTCATGCCTATCTCCTTAACGCTTCGTTATGTCGTGTAATATCTGGGCGAGTCACCCTTCTCTGCCACTCCACCCGGAAGGGCCTTGTCCAGGGCCGTTACCCCTCTGGACGCCGTAGACGCCCGGACAGCCGCTCCATCAAGGCATTTCCGGGTGCCCCCTTCAGGAAAAGAGGACACTGACCGATGCCTCCTGATGAATATTGTCAATGGCTTTTCCCAAGAGATTCGCAACGGAAACGACCTTGATCTTTTCACTCTGCTCGGCCGCGGAATGCAAGGGAATGGTATCCGTCACAATGACCTGGCTCAACTCGGAATTCTCGATGCGCTCCATGGCCGGCCCGGAAAGCACGGGATGACTGGCGCAGGCCATGACCGACTTGGCTCCCTTGTCCTGCAGCACTTTGCTCGCTGTGACCAGCGTGCCGGCAGTATCGATCATGTCGTCAACAATAATGGCGCATTTGTCCTGGACATCGCCAATGACGTTCATCGCCTCGGCCTTGTTGGGTGCGTCCCGGCGCTTGTCCACAATTGCCAGCCCGGCGCCCAGGCGCTTGGCATAGGCCCTGGCTCGCTCAGTGCCCCCCGCATCCGGGGAGATGATCACCAGATTGTCCTTGAATCCCTCCAAAAAGTCCAACAGGACTTTGGAGGCGTAGAGATTGTCCACCGGGAGATCGAAAAAGCCCTGAATTTGGCCGGCGTGCAGATCCACGGTCAGCAGGCGGCTCGCCCCGGCGGTGGAGATAAAGTCCGCCACCATCTTGGCGCTTATGGGGACCCGGGGAACGACCTTGCGGTCCTGTCGGGCGTAGCCGTAATAGGGCACTACAGCAGTAATCCTGTTGGCACTGGCCCGCTTCAGGGCGTCGATCATGAGGCACAGTTCCATGATGCTCGTGTTGACCGCATTGCATGTGGACTGCACCACAAACACGTCGCTGCCCCGCACATTATCCCCGATCTCCACCTTGATTTCGCCGTCGCTGAAGGACTCCACAATTGTTGGGGTAAGCGAGCAACCCAAGGTGTCCGCAATTGCCCCGGCCAATGCTGGATTGGAGTTTCCTGTGATCAGCTTGAGATCAGTATAACCCGACATACGCTTCTCTACCTTTCTGTCCTGCTTGTTCCCTTGCCTGGTTTCCCTCTCCGTACGACACGGGGCAATTCAGCCCAAGAATACGTGTGATCGGCACATGCGGCAACAGGCCCTGCTGGACAATTCCCTGATTTCCTTCCCTCGCCAGATTAACTGGGGAACTTGTGTCTTCTCGCCAGGAAATGGCAAGACATGCCGAAAATGAAAGCGAAAGGAATGCGGGGCTACCTGATACCTGCCTGGTAGGATAAAAATGGCTGGGGTGGGAGGATTTGAACCCCCGAATCACGGGACCAAAACCCGTTGCCTTACCACTTGGCTACACCCCAGTCCGATTTCGTGCGGCAATGAAATGGGTGATGCTGTTCTGCTCAAGAAAACGGAGGCAGCGCCTGTGGGATTCCTCCGATGCGAAGAGCGCATTCATGGAGCTGCCCGAACCGTTCAAGGCGACTGCCCTCGCCCCGATCCTGTACAGCGTGTATTTTAAGGAGCGCAACTCGGGGTGGGATCGAAGGACAACTGGCTCGAAATCGTTGTACCACAGCTGTCCGCTGGAACAGAACAAATCATTAAACGCTTTTCTGGTCCTTGTCAAGGATTTCCCTGGCCTTTCCCGGCTTACCGTCCATCTGTCGTATTCCCTGTAGGCCCAGGCAGTGGAGACGACAACATCCGGACAGACAATCACCAGGCCGTTCAACTGCGGCTCGAGCTCGGAGACGGCAACCTCCTCTCCCGCTCCGGTGACCCAGGCGGTTCGGCCCAGCAGAAAAAAGGGGACATCGGAGCCCACGGATGCCGCGACCCTGAGCAGAGACGTTGAGTCAAGCCGCGAATCTGCCGGAAGACGATCATTCAAAAAGACGAGCAGAGCAGCGGCATCGGCACTCGCCCCCCCCAAGCCCGATCCGGGGGG
>JGI1684J13235_1000755_pt1 | contig 11804 bp, 7 predicted proteins | sample PonA232FremontCA_2_FD_13235 | JGI IMG/M metagenome (IMG submission 13235) | reverse complement strand
CTACGAGAGCAAAGCTGTCTTTTAGATGTACATTACGGGCACGAATTGACTTGATTTCTGTACCTTGAAGAACAATTCCGGCTTCATAGGTTTCTTCTATATTATAATCGTGCTTTGCTTTTTTATTCCTTGCTATAACCTTAATATCATTACTCATAACTTACCACTCCTTAAATCATTCAGCCAGAATAAAGTCGATCTCTCTTTCTTCTGGATTAACTTTTGTGACTTTAACCTCTACTTCATCTCCTAGTGTGAATCTACGGTTTGTTCTTTCTCCTACTAGAGCATGTATATCCTGTCTAATGTGATAGTAGTCATCTGTAAGGTCTTCTACATGAACTAGTCCTTCAACTGTATTATATAGTTCAACAAAAAATCCAAAATTGGTAATACCACTAATTACACCTTTAAACTCTTCTCCAACTTTATCCTGCATATATTCAATCTTTTTAAGACCTACTGAATCACGTTCTGCTTCCATAGCTCTTCTTTCCTGTAATGAACTATGGTCTGCAATACTAGGAATCTCTTCTTCAAGATACTCTCTTCTATTTTCACTTAATTTACCTTTCTTGATTACTTCCTTAATAATCCTGTGAATCATTAGATCAGGATATCTTCTGATTGGGGAAGTAAAGTGACAGTAATGTTCGATTCCTAAACCATAATGTCCTATATTATGGGGACTATAAACAGCTTTTTTCATAGTCCTTAATAAAACTGTATTTATCAGATGTTCTTCTGGTTCTCCAGCAACTTGATCTAGGATATCCTTTAAGGCACTAGAGTGCACTTCATTTTCAATACCTTTTACATGGTATCCAAAGTTATGAATGAACTCATTAAACTCTTTTAAGCGTTCTTCATCAGGTTGTTCATGGATTCTGTATATGAAAGGTTCTTCTTTCCAATAGATATCTTGAGCTACAACATTATTGGCTTTGATCATAAACTCTTCAATTAATTGTTCAGCTACACCATGTTTTTCTTCCTGAATATCAATTGGCTTACCTTGGTCATCTAAAATAACTTTAACTTCCTGTCTCTCAAAATTAATACTACCTTTACTAAAACGCTTAGTTCTTAATTTATCACGTAATTCATTCATTAATTCTAGCTCTTCTAAAAAGTCACTATATAATTCTCTTAACTCCTGGTTTTTATGCTTTAAAATTCCTGTTACCTCATTATATGTCATCCTATAATTTGATCTAATAACAGATTCCATAATCTCATAATCATCTAAGGAAAGAGGATTTAGATTAAAGTCCATAAATACTGTCATTGCTAGGCGATCTTCATTAGGTCTTAAACTACATAGATTGTTAGATAACTTTTCGGGAAGCATTGGAATTACACGATCTACCAAATAGATACTGGTCCCACGTTGTTGTGCTTCCTGGTCTAAATTACTGTCTTCTTGAACATAATATGTTACATCAGCAATATGTACACCTAGTCTTACTTTGTTATCAGAAATCTTTTCAATAGAAACTGCATCATCAAAGTCATTTGCATCTTCACCATCAATTGTAACCATCGGTAAATCTCTTAGATCTTTTCTTCTTTTAATTTCTTCTTTTGAAATTTCTTCATTGATTCGAGCAACTTCATTTTGAACAGGTCCTGGAAAATCACCTGGAAGATCAAGTTGTCTAATTATTGCCTCGATATCTACACCTTTTTCATCTTGGTACCCAAGAATTTCAATTATTTTACCTTCGGGGTTCCTATTCTTTTTAGGCCATTCAGTTATTTTTACTACAACTTTTTGATCGTTTTTAGCATCGCTCATTGCCCGACCAGGCACAAATATATCAAAGTTAATTCTTTTATTATCAGGTACAACAAAACCATAGTTTTTAACTTTTTCAAATTTACCTACGATTTGCTTGTTAACCCTTTCAATAACATCTACAACTTCACCTTCTGCTTTTTTACCTCTGCTTCCGGGTACTTTTTTTACAAACACCTTATCATTATGCATGGCACCATATAGGTTAGAGGGGTTAATAAATATATCCTCATGGCCTGGTTCGTCTGGGATTAAAAACCCAAATCCCCGTGGATTTTTATCTACTCTACCTGCCACAAGATCAAACTTTTCGGGCAGTCCATACCTTCCCTTTTTGTTTTTATAAATCTTACCATCTGCTTCTAATTGTTTAAGTACTTCTTCAAACTCTTCACGTTGTTGTGAAGCTATATCAAATTCTTTCATTAACTCCTCTTTTTTCATTGGATGATATGCTTCTTCTTTTAAAAATTCTAACAATTTATGCCTTGCGCTCATAATATAACCTCCTCATAGGTTAAGCCATGCTTCATTATACAATCTATTTTAACTAATCTTTTTTGTGTTTATTTGAATACTTACTTTTAAAGACCTAAATCATCGGAAATTGATTGCATGCCTTCTAAAGCTAGGCCAATAAATTCCTCTAACTTTAAATCCATCTCTTTACAGGAAGCTATTACATCTCGGTTTGCACCTTTAGCAAAGGAACTTTCCGAATATCTGTTCATTACAAACTCAGTATCAACAGCATCCAAACTTTTTTCTGGGTGAATTAAAGCTGACGCCACAATTAATCCTGTCAGAGGATCACTAGAATAAAGTGCTTTGTCCATCAGAGATTTTCTTTCAAGACCATGTTCATGGTTATGGACTTTTACAGCATAAACTATATCATCATCCAGTCCCATTTCTTCTAACATTTCTGCTCCTACTATACTATGTTGTTCCGGGTCATCTGAAGTCTGTTCATAGTCAATATCATGAAGAAGACCTGTCAAACCCCATTTTTCTACATCTTTATCAAAATATTCTGCTAACCTTCTCATTACACCTTCTGCTGCCAAACAGTGTTTTACAAGATTCTCCTGTGAAATATTTTCTTTAACCAATTGATATGCTTTTTCTCTTTCCATTAATTATTCCTCCTCTACTTTCATGAATTTAGCTTCTGCTTCTGCAAAAAGCTCTCCATTTATATCTCTTACTTCTGCTTCGGTAAAGTATAATCCTGTTTTGTTTTTAATGATTTCAGCTGTGACTACTAATTTTTTTTCAATAGAAACTGGTTCTCTAAATCTAATATTCATTTTTGCGGTTACAGCTAATATGTTATTTAAAGATAATACTTTAGCCATTGCCTCGTCCAGCAATGTTGAAATTAGACCTCCGTGCATGATTCCTTTATATCCCTGATGTTCTTCTTTAGGTTGGAACTGTGCTTTAACTGTTTTATCACCGCTTTTTTTAAATTTCAGGCCGAGGGAAATCGGATTATCTTCTCCACAGGCAAAACACATATTGTCATTTCCTAACATTATTATATCACCTCAGTTATAAAAATTAAAAAAAGGCAAAAATCCCCCTTACAGAAGATAATTGCCTTTTTTATATCTTAATATTAATATTTCTTTTAATCTTAATTTTTATTATAGGAATAGTGGTGCAAATACTAGGGATACGATAGTCATTAACTTAATTAATATATTGAGTGATGGTCCAGAAGTATCTTTAAACGGATCACCAACTGTATCACCGACAACTGAGGCAGAATGTGTTTCTGTACCTTTTCCACCTAAATGTCCGGATTCTATATATTTTTTAGCGTTATCCCAGGCTCCACCTGAATTTGCCATCATAATAGCTAACAGAACACCGGTACTTAAAGCACCTGCTAGAAGACCACCAAGGGCCTGTACATTCCATAGTCCAACTATTATTGGCACGATTACAGCTAACAGACCGGGTATTACCATCTGTTTTAGGGCTGCTGCGGTAGAAATGTCTACACATTTCTTATAATCAGGAGTACCTGTCCCTTCCATTATTCCAGGAATTTCTTTAAATTGTCTTCTTACTTCGGCAATCATCTGAAAAGCCGCTTTTCCTACAGCTTCCATTGTTAATGATGAAAAGAGGAATGGTAACATAGCGCCAATGAATAGCCCAATAATAACATTAGGATTTGTAAGGCTAATTGTATCTAAATTTACTGCTGAAGAAAAAGCTGCAAATAATGATAAAGCTGTTAAAGCAGCTGAACCAATTGCAAAACCTTTACCGATCGCAGCTGTTGTATTTCCAACTGAATCTAATTGATCTGTAATGTCGCGTACTTCAGGGGGTAATTCTGCCATTTCGGCGATTCCACCCGCATTATCTGCGATTGGGCCGTAAGCATCAATTGATAAAGTAACACCTGTTGTAGATAACATACCGACTGCAGCCATTGCAATTCCATAAAGCCCTGCAAAATGGTATGCTATATAAATTACAACTGCAATTACTAATATAGGAAAGAGAGTACTTCTCATACCCACTGAAAGTCCACTAATAATATTTGTAGCAGCACCAGATTCAGACTGTTCTGCTATATATTTAACTGGACCAAATTCTTCTGATGTATAATATTCTGTAATTCTACCGATTAAAATACCGGCTAGTAATCCTGCTACTACAGCGTAAAATACACCCATATCTCCGATCATAAATCTTATTAAAAAGAAGGCTCCAATTATTGCAAGTATACCACTAGAAATTGTTCCTTTTTCTAATGCTTTAGCTGGATTGCCACCCTCTTTTGCTTTTATAAACTGACTTCCAATAATCGCCGCAATAATACCTACTGAAGCGAGTAATAGTGGAGTCAAAACATGATTTACACTCATGGCAGTTCCTAGTGTCATAGCAGCCACTATGGAACCAACATATGATTCAAAAAGGTCTGCACCCATACCTGCAACATCACCGACATTATCTCCTACATTATCAGCGATTACTGCTGGGTTTCTAGGATCATCTTCCGGAATACCAGCTTCTACTTTACCTACAAGATCAGCTCCCACGTCAGCAGCTTTTGTATAAATTCCGCCCCCTACACGTGCAAAAAGAGCTATCGAACTGGCTCCAAAAGCAAAACCTCTAATATAATCAATATTTTTTGTGAAAAAGATATATAAAATTCCAAGTCCAAGTGTACCTAATCCAACAACTGACATTCCCATAACTGAACCACCTGAAAAAGCTACCTGTAAAGCTTCGTTTAAACTACTTCGAGCAGCCTGGGTTGTTCGGGAATTAGCCTGGGTAGCAATCTGCATACCGATAAATCCAGCAAGTCCAGAAAATATTGCTCCCAATATAAATGAAACAGCTGTCTGCCAACCTAAATTACCTGTAAAAGACATTATAATTGCAACTATTAATACAAAAAACACTAAAATTCTGTATTCACGACCTAAAAAAGCCATTGCTCCTTCATTAATAGATTTTGATAGTTCTTTCATCCTATCAGTACCCATATCGGATTTTTTTACTTTATTAGCCATGTATAGTGCGAATATTAGTGCGATTACTCCTGCAATAGGAGTATAAAATATCATCGACGAACACCTCCGGTTCTATATTTGCTTTTTAGATAAATGCTAAAACTAAAGAACTTATCATAAATATTACAGCAGCTACTGTTGTCAACTTACTTAATTTTTGATCAAGACCTTTACTTTTCTTACCTAGAAACTGACTGGCTCCGCCATCAATAACACCTGACATCCCAGCACTCTTACCAGATTGAAGTAAAACTCCTACTATTACCGTAATTGCAATGATTAAATGAAATATTTTTAAAATAAACACTAACGGTCACCCCCACCTATTATTATTTCGCTATTCATTCCTCAACACTTTTACATTTTAACATAATCATAATAAAAATACAATATATTAAGTGGATTTAATGAGTTTTTTGTAAGAGTTAAACAAATAGAGAAGTTGATGGCTGAACATCAACTCCTCATTTGTTATAATTTAATAAACGATTCCAATATTTACTAAACTACTTTTCTTAACATGCTTTTTATTTTATCACTTAGATCTGTAAATGATGAATAGATAACTGGAATTACATATAAGGTTAAGAATGTGGAGAATAATAATCCACTAATTACAACTATTGCTAACGGCTGCTGTAATTCTGAACCTTCACCAATTCCTAATGATAATGGTATCAACGCTAAAATTGTTGTAAGCGCTGTCATCATAATCGGTCTTAACCTAATAGGTCCAGCTTCTAAGATAGCATCATGTTTGGTTTTACCTTCATCTCTCATTCTATTAATATAATCTACAAGAACTATAGCATTATTAACTACTATACCTGCCAGGGTTATAATACCAATTAAAGCAGGCACAGAAATTGTAGTACCGGTAATATAAAGTCCGAATACAACTCCTACTATTGCTAATGGAACTGTAAACATTATTACTAAGGGATGGACTAAGGATTCAAACTGAGAAGCCATTACCATATATACTAGCACAATTGCTAAGAGAAATGCATAAAATAGGTCAGTAAATGACTGCTGTAAATCCTGGAACTGTCCCCCATATTTTATATTATAACCTTCAGGTAGTTCAACATTTTCATCAACTCTTTCTTGGATTTTGTTTACAGCTGTACCCAAGTCAGTTTGATAAAGTGATGCTGTTATTTCCGAATATCTTTCCTGGTTTAACCTAAGAATTTCTTTAGGCCCTTCAGTCAGCTTAAAACTGGCTATCCTTGATAAAGGGACTTTAGCTCCTGTTGGTGAAGGTAACATAATATTTTTAAGTTGTTCAATATTCTGTTTATCACTCTCATTTAAAGTAACTCTAACATCATATTCATCTCCCCCCACTTCATAACGGGTCGCTACATCACCAGAAATAACAGTTTTAACTGTATTGGCAACACTTCTAACTCTTAAACCTAATCTTGCAGCTAATGATCTGTCTATGCTTATTGAATATTCCGGACGACCTTCTTCAAAGGTGTCTTCTACTTCTCTGACCCCTTCTACCTGATTCATTTCGCTCATTACCAAACCGGAGATTCTTTCAAGCTCTTCTAGATTCTCACCAACTACTTTAATATTAATCGGCTGGCCACCACTTGGTCCAAAGAAACCGCTCTGTGATTCTATATTAACATCTGCACCAGGAACTCTAATTTTTTTTCTTAATTCTTCCATAACCTGACTTGTAGAACGTTCTCTTTGATCCAAATCTTTTAAAATTACTGTAAAAGAACCAGACTCACTTGCTGGTGCTCCCCCAGTCATCATTCCTCCGGCACCGATGTTTGTAAATATTGTTTCTACTTCGGGGATTTCACCAATTTCTTTTTCTATATTTTCTCCAACTTCTTGGGTCTCATCTAAGACTGTTCCTACAGGCAAACTATAATTAACAGTAAACTGTCCCTGGTCAAACTGTGGTAAAAACTCTGTACCAAGCTGACTACCTAAAAATCCACCAGCAGCTATTAATACTACAATTAATATCCCGATTGTCCAACGATGCTTTAAAAACCAGGACAGTGAATTTCGATAATTGGATTTTATAAAGCCCATACTTGTCTCTGAGTCAAGATTCTTTTGTTTTTTGTTTAACTTTAATATCTTTGATGAAAGCATTGGTATTAAAGTAAGGGCAACAACTAATGAAGCAAACAATGAGAAACTAACTGTTAAGGCTAATTCTCTAAATATTTGTGCTGTTAATCCTTCTACAAATATAACGGGTAGAAATACAACAATTGTAGTGAAAGTAGAAGCTGTGATAGCCATTCCCACTTCTTCACTACCTCGGCTGGCTGCTTCTATACGGTTTAAACCATATTGTTTATACCGGAAAATATTTTCTAGAACAACTATTGCATTATCAACCAGCATTCCTACCCCGAGGGCAAGACCACCCAAGGAAATTATATTGATAGTTAAACCACCAAAATAAATCAGTAAGAAAGTGGTAACAATAGAAATCGGTATTGCCAATCCAATAATAATAGTGCTTCTAAAATTTCTTAAGAAAAGAAATAATACTAAGATTGCAAGTAAACCACCTATAATTGCATTTCTATAAACACTTGAAATTGACTGTTCTATATATTCAGCCTGATCAGCAATTGGAACTATATTCAGGTTCGGATATTCACTTTTTAAAGCTTCAATTTCATCACGAACTCTATTTGCTACACTTACAGTATTAGAATCGGTTTGTTTTTGGATTGTTAGTCCAATACTTTCTTCTCCGTTTACACGGGTGACACTAGTTACTTCCTTATACGTGTCTTTTATGGTTCCAAGTTCACTAAGTTCCACAAATCCTCTCCCGGAACCAGTTGGGATTAGTAAATCTCTAATTTGATCTACATTTTCAAACTTACCTGTAACTCTAACTATATATTCAACATTACCACGGTTAATATTACCACCTGATAAATTAAAGTTTTCTAAAAGTAAGTTCTGGGTTATTGAATTAAATTCAACTCCATAGTTTTCCATCTTGTTTTTATCTAGTTCTATTAAAATTTCACGGTCTAATCCTCCAGTAAGATCAACTGAAGCCACTCCCTGAAGTCTTTCTATTCTGGGAATAACATTATCTTCTACATGAGTTTTTAAATCAGCTAAATTTTGACCACTATAGACACCAAGTTGTAAGACCGGAATCATTGAGGGATCAAACTGAACAATGAGTGGATCACGAACATCATCTGGTAAGGCTTCAGAAACTAGATCGGTTTGCTCTCTCATATCAAGAGCTGCAAAATCCATATCAGTCCCATAATTAAATTCCATAACTATCGTAGATTGTCCGGCCCCGGATGTTGAATTTAAAGTTTTAACATTAGTAACCGTCGCCAGTGAATTTTCCAACGGTTTTGTTACTAATGATTCAACCTCCTGTGGTCCTGCATTTTCATAAGATGTAATTACTGCTGCTCCAGGAAAGCTAATTTCAGGTAGTAAATCTATATTAAGTCTATCAAGAGAGATAAACCCTAAAATTACTATGAGCAAGATCACCATTACAGTTGTTACAGGGCGTTTTATTGAAAAATCGGATAACTTCATTACTCAATCACCTCAACGGACTGACCTTCTTGGATCCTATTTTGACCCTGAATAATTACTTGGTCACTTTCCGCAAGACCATTTGAAATTACTACTTTATCATCATATATAATCCCGATCTCAACATCATTTTTAACAGCTTGACCATCCTGAATAACATATACATATGGGAAGCTTTCTAGATCAAGTACTGTATCAACCGGTAAAGTTAAAGCTTCTCTAGCACTGTCCTTACGTATTCTTACATCCACAAACATGCCAGGATATACATTCTTTGGCTTACCAGTAAATTCAATAACTACTGGATAAGCTTCATTTTGAGGATCTATTACTGGAGAAATAGTTTTGATTTTGCCTTCAAAGACTCTGGTCTTTCCGTTCTTAACTACTATATTTACAGTATCTCCCTTATTAATAAGTGGTCTTAACTCAGAAGTTACTGTCGTATTTACATTTAAAGTATCTGTAACAGCTAATCTAACAACAGGTGTTCCCTGACCGATCATTTCATTTTCTTCTGTGTTTACAGTTGCAATATGAGCACTAATAGGACTTGTAATTACAGCTTTGGAAAGTTGGTCTTCAACCCTTTCCAAACCGGCTTCAGCTTGTTTTACATTCGCTTTACTAGCCCTGATTTGTTCAGCATCTGCACCTTTTTTTACTTTATCAACATTTATCTTTGCTATCCTTTTATTTACTTCAGAAACATTAACTTGATTTTTAGCAGACTGCAACTGTTGTTTTAACTGAGTTGGATTATTATAATTATCTCTAGCTATTTCATACATCTGTTCAGAAGTATTTAATGATAACTCTGCTTGCTCTTTTGCAATTCGAGCACTTTCAATTGATACTCTAGCATTATCAACCTGTAATTGTGCATTTTCATAAGATGAACGAGCATTTTCAAGCTGTAGTTTTGCTCCTTCTAATTCCTTTTCACTAATTACGTTATCCTCATAAAGTTGCTGCATTCTTTCATAATCATTTTGGGCCTGATTTAAATTGTTTTCAGCTTGTCTGACACCAACTTCGGCCTGTTGTAATGATTTTTTTGCTTGATTGACCCTTTCCTCTGCTGATTCCAATTGTTTTTCAGCATTTTTAAACTGTGACTCTGCATTAACTAACTGTTGTTTTAAATTACTTTTATCATTATATATTTCTTTAATTAATTCTAAGTTTTCTTTCGCACTTTCAAGAGAAATCTGGGCTTGTTCATAATTCGCTTCTGCACTCTGGATATCTTCTTTTGAAGCTCCTTTTTGCAGTTGATCCAAATTAGCCTGAGCTGCTTCTAAACCGGCTTCAGACTGTTTCTTTTGGATTAAAAGTTGACTTTTATCAAATTCTAAAATCTTATCTCCTTTATTTACCTTATCCCCAACAGATACATATAGCTTCTCTACAACACCATTTATTTCTGCAGGTAAGTTAACTGTCTTCTCCGGAATTACTTTCCCAGAAAGAAGTTCGGTTACTGCAATATCTTCTCTTTTGGGTTGAATTGTTTTAACGGGTTCTTGAGCTCCGGCCAAAAGTGAAAAAGATAATATCAAGATTAAAGTCATGTATAATATTTTATTTAATTTCATTTTGAATCACATCCTCAAAATATTTATTTAAAGTTCCTGTTTTATGCATCAAATTATATAAGCTCATTATATATTGGTAATGGGTCTGATTTTTACTAATTCTAATTTGATTAAGGTTAGTTTCAGCTCTTAAGACATCCAAACTAGTTCCTACTCCATTATCAAACCTTTTTACGGCCTGTTGGTAATTTTCCTGGGCCTGTTCTTCATTTGATTTATCTATTTCTAGGCTTTGTTTATTTTCATCGATTTTATATAAAGCCTGCATAATCTCTGTTTCAATATTCCTTTTAATCTGTTTTTCATTATTTTCTAAGTTTTCTTTTTCAAGTTCAATTTTCTTTTGATTAAGTTCAGATTTGTTACCATCATAAAGGGTAACTGAACCACTAAGAGTTATTGTAAAATTACCATCATTAAAATCAAGGGAATTGCCCTCAAAACTATAATTGCCTCTTAAGAAAAAGGACGGTTTATATAAATTGTCTTCCATTTCCTTATTTATATTTTTCATTTCCTGATTTATTTCTAGGCTTTTTAATTCAAACTTGTTTTGATAAGCTTTATCAAGTTGAGTTTGTAGATCTTTTTCCACTTCTGGGATATCAGGTTGTTTTAAAGTGAAATCAGTATTTTCTATTTCTAAAAGATCTGCTAATCTTTTTTTAGCAATTTTTAAATCGTTTTCTGCAGTTAAAATTGATTGTTTTGTTTTATTTACCTCAATCTTAACTTCATTTACATCACTTTTTACCACAAGTCCTGCTTCATAATTTTTTTGAACATTTTCGAGATGGTTTTCGACCAGTTTTAATGAATTACGTTGTATCTCAAGGATTCCTTCTTTAATTAATACATTAAAGTAGGCCTGAATAACTGAATTCAAATTATTATTTAAAGTCTGTTCATATTTAAGTTCATTTAACTGAACAGCTTTATTACTTAACTTGGTACCGTTTTTAACCTGACCGCCTAAATAAAGCGGCTTATTTATAGTTAGAGTGGTACTGTAATTATCCTGAGGTTGTTCTTTAAATTCAATTGGAACCATTTCGCCAACCAATGTACCGGGTTGTCCAGTTGGTACTCCCTGAAATAAATATTTCGAAGGACTTAAAGGTGCCTCCCCTAGTCTTGTATATGAAGACTGTAAAGTAACTTCCGGGGCCAATCCCTTTTTGGATGTTTGAACATCAATTTCTGAAGCTTTAGTATCTCGACGTGCATTTTCAAGTTGTGAACTGTTTTGGACGAAATTTTTGATAGCTTCTTCTAAAGACATTTCTGCTG
>JGI1684J13235_1000751_pt1 | contig 11823 bp, 8 predicted proteins | sample PonA232FremontCA_2_FD_13235 | JGI IMG/M metagenome (IMG submission 13235) | reverse complement strand
AAAGTCATAGTAATCCCCGCCTGTCTCGTCGGAGTAGATGCTGGTTCCGCAGATATCGAAGCCGGGGGTCTTGGGCGCAAAGCGGGGCAAAAGATAGTTCTGGGCCTTCTTGGCCACTTCCATGGCCTGGCTCATGCGCTTGTGTTCTTCCAGCTTGGGCCCGATGTTGTTGAAGATGTCCCCCAGTTCCTGCATCTCGTCCCTGGAGTCGAGATCGATCCGGGTCTGGAAGTCGCCCTGGGCCAGTCTTCGCGCAGCGCTGGCAAGGTTCAGGACCGGTCTGGTCATGGAACGGGCGCTCCAGAGGGCCAGAATCACGGAGAGCCCGATCGCCGCAATAAGGATGAGCCCGGAGAGGAGGATCCATTGGGAGGTCTCGGAGCGGATGGTCTGCTCTTCCGCCTCAGCCTGGGCAATGATCTCCTCGTAGGGCAGCAGGATCAGCGGAAAGGGTTCCCCCTGCTTGTGGGAGCCGTGCGCGAGCAGGAGCTCCTGGTTGTTGCGCTCGATCCTGTGCACCCCGGAGTCGCCGGAGGCGATCATGCTGTGCACCTCGGGAAAGGGCACGAGATCGAAGGTGTTTGAAGGCAGTCCTCCCCCTTGCTTACTTCTCTCTATGGCTTGGCTTTTCCTCTGGCTTTCCCGGGCCAGTATCAGCAGCTTGTTGGGTCCCGTGTTGTCGGGTTGGTATGCGGCAAGCATGGCTGTCGCGCTCGCCCCCCATATGGTGGCGAAGCGAAGGTCCTGAAAAGCCCGCTCGTAGGGGACGCTCAAGGCTGTCACGCCGGCGAAGCGGCCGTCCGGAAAATGGACGGGCATGGCGACGACCTGGTTGACAGACCGGCTTGCGGGATTCCTGCTCACCGCGCGGACAATGGAGCCGGTCTCCCGAGCACGCTTGTACCAGGGCTCTTCGCGAGGATCATAGTTTGGCGGGAATTTCCCGTGAGCGGGGTAGGTGCTTTGCACTCCGGAGGCGAGCACGGTGTGCTGCCACAGGATGTGCTGCGGATGCAGCTTGTACACGAAACGATAGTCTTCGGTCAGATCAGAGATACGGCTGAGAGCGTCCCAAACTTCCTCTCTGTTCGTGTCCGGGGCAATATGGATGACTTGATACTTGTAATTGACCCATACTGGGCTGCGTCCGCCTGATTGGTCCTGCCGCATGTGCTTGTAGTCCAGGCGCAGCCCCGGCAAGGGATTTTCCCCTTTTTGAAAATCTTGGGGAAAGTGGATTGTTGCCTCTTCTCTTTGTGCTCCAGCCAAAAGCCGCTCCAGTTGCCGCGCCTGGAAATGGAGGGCGCGTTCATGGGTCATTTTGTCTCGACGCAAAATGGCCGTGTAGTCCTGCACGATCTTGTGCAGGAGGTCCCGTTCCTTGCGCGCGAGGATTTCCCCTGTGTGTTCGGCCATCCTCGTACCGAACCGGGTCATGGAGGAATGCTGGAAGTAGGTCACCGTGACCAGCGGCACGACGACGAGGAAAATGGCCAGCAGGGAGAATTTGTTCCGTATCTTCATTCGCGCGGCTCCCGGTGGGAATGAGGATTAGGCCGCCACGGACCGGTATATCGTGCGCGCGGGCATCCTGTAGGTGGAGCGCCGTTTGCGGGCCCCTTGTCCCGTGAAGGAGTGATTTGCCGCTGGAGCACCGCAATTCTGGCTGCTTCAGGACCTCGGATCGCGCTATTCATATCTTTCCTCGGGGCTGGCCAAATAAGGATTCCGGGAGTGTTGCCGGAATTCATAGGCCACCCCTTTGTTCAGGCTCCGGCACATGAAGAGCATGAGCACGGTGAACGGGAGCGCGGCGGTGATGGCCATCTTCTGCAGGGCCTCAAGCCCGCCCGCATAAAGCAGGATAACTGATGTGCCGGAAATGATCAGCCCCCAGGTTATCTTTTTGGCGGCGGGCGGAGAGAGCTTTCCCCTGGAGGTCATCATGGACAGGACGAAAGTTGCCGAATCCGCCGAAGTGATGAAGAAAACCCCGAGCAGGGCCACTGTGAGCAGGCTGAGCCCGATGCTCAGGGGAAAGAATTCGTAGAGCTCGAAGAGGCCTACGGAGACGTCCTGGGACACGGTCCGGGCGAGGTCCGCCTGGCGGGTGAGCTCCACCTGGAAGGCCGCTCCGCCGAAGACACTGAACCAGAGGAAGGTAAGCAGCGTGGGCACGATAAGGGCCCCGGAAACGAACTCCCGGATGGTGCGCCCCCTGGAGATGCTGGCAACGAAAAGCCCCACGAAGGGAGACCAGGAGATCCACCAGGCCCAGTAGAACATGGTCCAGGAGTGGGTCCATTCATAGCCCTGGAAGGGATTGGTGGAGAGGCTCATGTTGAACAGGGAGGAGAAATAGTCCGCGATGGTGTTCAGGAAGATGTCCAGGATATAGGTGGTGGGACCGGCAACGAGCATGAAGCCGAGCAGGGTGAGGGCCAGCATGATGTTGGTCTTGCTGAGCATCTGGATCCCCTTGTCTAGCCCGCTCAGGCTGGAAATCAAAAACAGCACCGTAACCACGCAGATAATGATCACCGTGGCCGTGAACGTGGGCTCAAAGGGGAAGACCGTGGAAAGCCCGGAGGTGATCTGCATGGCCCCGAGCCCGAGGGAGGTCACCACGCCGAATACAGTGGCGAAGACCGCCAGGGCGTCGATGAGATACCCCGGAAGGCCGTAGATCCGTTCCCCGATGAGGGGATAGAAACAGCTGGAGATGAGAGGGGGCATGCCGCGCCGGAAAGAGAAATAGGCGATGCACATGCTCATGGTGATGTAGATCGCCCAGGGCTGGATCCCCCAGTGGAAGAAGCTGTATTTCATGGCGAATTTTGCGGCCATGCCCGATTCCTGGGTGATGTATTCCGGAGGGTTCAGGTAGTGGCTCATGGGCTCAGCCACGCCCCAAAAGATCATGCCGATCCCCATCCCCGCGGCGAAGAGCATGCTGAACCAGCCGAAATAGGAATACTGCGGCTTTTCCTCGTCCTTGCCCAGCTTGATGCTTCCGTATCTGCTCAGGGCAAGGTACAGATTGAAGACGATAAAGATAAAGGCGGCCAGAAGATACCCCCACCCGAACATCTCGATGATGCGCTCCTGCAGATAGGTGGCCAGGGAGGCAAGGCCGTCCGGACTGAGAATGCCGATCACCACGAAGAAAAGCACGATGAAGAGCGCGATGATGAAGACGATGTTGTTTTTCAGAAGCTGCATGCTCTCGTTCCTGTGGTGTTTCCGTCGGATAGGGATCGGTTCGGGCCGTGAATGATTACCTTCTCCGGATGTCGGTGACAATGAATAGGGAGCACCTCGTCCTGTCCGGGAGCGTCTCCGCCACAGAGCCGAGCATCTGCTCCAGGGGCTTGGCCTTCTTCGACTTGCCCACGATGATCAGATCCACCTTTTTTTTCCGGGCCTGTCGAATGATCTGTCCCTTGATCGAGCCAGTGACTTCCAGGGTTTCCACAGTGGTGAAGGCGAAGGAGCACTCCTCGGCCAGGCGCTGCAGATTGCGCATGCTCTCCTGGCGTCTTTCTTCCTCGGCATACGGATCCGGCGCCCTTTCTCCCACATGGAGCAGATACAGCGTGTCCGTCCGAAAGTCGCTGTCTTGCAGATAGGGCATGACCGCGCTGTCCGTATGCTGGAAGTCCGTGGCATAGAGAACGCGGTTCAGGCTTGAGGTTCGCTCCAGGTGCTTCCGGCTTTGGTAGATGAAGACCGGAAGCGTGCACATGCGCAGGATGTCCGCGTCCGCGCTGCCCAGCAAGGTCTGCTTGATCACGTTCTTCTTGCGCCAGTGCAGGCTCAGATAGTCCGCCTCGAGCTCCTTGGCGGTTTGGCACACCGTATCCGCGATGCGGCCGGACTTGAAGTACATCTCCACGTACAGTCCCAGCTCGCGCAGGCTGTCCGCGATATCGCGGATGGTGTGCTGGATGGTCCTCTGCTTAGGGGAATCCTCCTTGTCGGTCATCACATGGACCAGATACACTGTTTCCGTGCCGAAGCACTTCAGGCACTGGGCCATGTCATAAAGTCTCTGCTTGGGCTCTTTGAGGCTCAGGGGGAGCACGGCGGTTTTCAGCATGCTGGGCTCCGCAAGATCTGGGTTTTGCCGGCATATGGGATACGGATCGCTTGAGAGGGTACACAAATTTGTGCCGGGACAAAAGAGGTTTGCCGTTGGGTTAGGTGTGGGGTATCTCGTTTCCCGTTCCTCGTTCTGGGTTCTGGATGTTCGGAATCGGGTCTGAATTTCGTTTTTTGGATTCGAATTTCGAATTTCGAATTTATGATTTTGAATGACTGGTTCTTGAGGTCTTGGCGGTTTATTCTTTCTAGAGCGGATTCGCATGGCCTGCAATGAACCGAGCCTTGCCAATAGAGTGCTTGTCGGATTATTATTCCGGATCGATAAGTTCTTTTCTGCATTCGATACCCTTTTGCCGGCAGTGAAAACAGTGAAAGCCCGTCCCGGCTTTATCCGGAAGTGTGCCATTGGGGATGCGAGTCGACGAAAAGGAAGAGGATGGCTATGGCGGAAAACGACTTTCTTATGCAGGCCCTGAGCAGCCGTTTCCCGGAAGAGGAGGCGGAGTGCTTCCGGAGGTTGGTGCTGGATTGTTTCCGGGAGACCAATCCCCGTTACGAGGATATCGATATATCCGGGGACAGCAAGGACGAATGTCTCCTCGAGGCCTTTGAGGAGCGTGTCGTCGTGCCGGCCCGCTCCGGGCCGGGCGGGGGGTGGAACGACCGCTCCCTGCGCCTGCAGGCTGGGGAATACTACACCATGCCTCCGGTGGTATGGCATCTCATGCGGCTCGCTCAGACCCACGGCCGTTTTCTGCCGGATCAGGCCCTGCATGAGGCCCTTAGCTCGGTGATCGGAGATGACACGGAGCAGAGCGCCTCATTGGTCCGGGAAGCCCGCAAGCACGTAACACGGCAGTACTTCGAGGCGGGCCTTTTCGCCGTCCTGGCAAGGAATTTGGAGCTGGATCTCGATCTGCACGAGACGCTGGATCGTTATGTGCTCCTGGGTATTGCGAGCCCGTACGCAAAAGGGGATGTAAATTCCGGCCTGGCCTGGTACGAGATCAATCCCTGCCTTTTCTGGTAGGCGCACGCATTGGGCCCGATTCGGCTTTTTTGAGCTTGCTGTCCTGCGCTGCGTTCGGATCTGCACATAGCGCATTCACGGAATGGAGCGAGAAGCGGACCGACCTGCATGTCGGGGAAGAAGGATCTCCATGAAGCGCGACGTTCTTGTTCTTTTGGTTCCTGTTGTGTGTCTCTTCGGATTGTGCACAGGGGTTCGGGCTGAGACCTCGCCCTGGGGAGCGACCCTTTTCTACGGGCAGCTTACCGAAACGCACTTCGAGGAGATTTTCTTCAGCCGTCCCCGCGTTGAGGAGCGCTATCTGCTCGGGGGCATGCTCCGCAGGGAGCTGGGGGCTGTGAGGGAGGCGCTCGAATGGGCTCCGAAGGGGCTGTTCCTGGACGCGGAAGGCGGCTTGCTGCACAAGTGGGGCGACTGGAAAGGGGTGGATCATCATTTTCAGGAAGCGGTTCTCTCGGCCAACCTGCGCTATGAATTCGGGAGCAATCCCTTGAGGCTCGACAGCATCAGCTTTGGAAACGGGCTGTCCTTCACCATGGAGAAACCGGAGTATGAAAAGGAGATCACCCTGAATGAGCGAACGTCGCAACTTCTGTACTACTTGATGGTGGAGACGGCCTTTCGCGTGCCCGCCGCCCCGGATTGGGAGCTGGTTCTCAGGGTGCACCACAGGTCCGGTGGATACGGCCTCATCAATGGCGTGAATGGGGGGTCGAACTATCTATGTCTCGGTGTGCGCTATAATTTTGCCTGGTTCTAGTACTGCGTCTCAAAAATGTTGCCTCAATTTTTGGCAAATGATTCTATTTCATTGAGAAGTCTATACATTTAGTCATTATTCGAGTTTGTTTCGAATTTCGATATTCGAATTTCAAATTTCAGTGTCGTTGAAGAGTGGGGCAAATTGAAAAAGAAAATCAACATGAGAAACTGCCACTGTTTTGTGACAGAACCTGTAAGACACGGCACTAGGGCGCGACATCCGTGCTCTGTTGTCGGTTATCGGTCATCCGGCATCTGGCATTCCGACATCCGAACCATCCAACTGAGTAACCGATATACCGATTCACTGACTCACTGACATACTGATACACCGACGCACCGACGCACTGACACACTGACCCACCGATCACAGGGGGTGGCCATGGCGGAGGAAATTTCCCGTGAACGCGCCGACTATCTGGCACAAGCCTTTCGCAGCGAATTCGTCGATTTCTGTCGCATCCGGCCGAGAACGATCCGCAGGGGCTATCTGGAATCCAGCCTGGAGGTCGGCCCGATCCATCTGCAGCAGGACGGGGTGGTCCACGCAGGGGTCATTTCCACCATGGCGGACCACAGCGCCGGATATGCCACATTCACCGTGATTCCCGAGGACTTTCAGCTGCTCACAGTGGAGTACAAGATCAACTTCTTCCGCCCGGTGCGAGGAGAGATACTTCTCTGTCGTTCCAGGGTGGTCAAGGAAGGGATGCGCATCCTGGTGGCCGAATCCGAGGTCTCCGAGCGCATTGAAGGGGAGGAGGCCCTTGCGGCCAAGGCGACAGTCACATTGACCGCCATGCACAAGGATAAAATGCCGGAGAGCCTGAGGCCCGCAGCGGAATGAGCCTCAAAGCTCCGGAAATTGCGGGGTGTAGCAAACCGAATGAACGTTTCCGGCATTTGGAGCCATCCCCGTGTCAGGTCCTGAATGGACCGGACACGGGGAAAGCGTGTTCATTTTGCCGGCTGCAAGGGCGCCAGCGCCGAAACAGGGAGGAGTTGTCTCCCCATGCTCCGGTGATTCCTGCCGTCCTGGATTGAGGCTGAGGCGGCCGATCCGGGCCACGACGCAATCGGGTCCCGGTTTTGCGGCTTGCAAGGAGCCGGTGACTTCTCGTCTTAGTTGAACTGGTCCTTGATGTTTCGGCTGGGGCTGAATTTCACGTCGTTTTGGGCGGGAATCTGTATGGCTTCGCCAGTGGAGGGGTTTCTGCCCCGTCTGGCCTTACGTTGTGTGACTGTGAAGTTGCCCAGGGGGGAGAGGGTGACCTTGCGCCCCGAGCGCAACTCCTCCTCGATGGATTCGAGAAGGGTGTCCAGAACCATTTTGGTCTTGCTCTTGGTCATTTCCGCCTTGCGGGCTGCCTCGTTCACCAGGTCGTTTTTCGTCTTGCCAGCCATATGCAGCTCCTGTTCGTTTTTTGATGGGTTACCGATGTGCTTTCGAATGAATCGGGTATCGCGGACACCTCCAACTTGTCCTTTAACGTATATAAATTATCTTGGAATCCAGAGATACGTCAACGCTTGAAACTGGCTGGATCCGCCTCTTGGGGCATCCCTCCCACCCCTGTTGCTGACGCGCCCGGCTTGACACACCGACTCACTGACATACTGATAAACTGATTTACTGACCCACCGACCCACTGACAAACCGACCCACTGACTCACTGATTACTGACTCACCGATTCAACGAAACAGATATTTCCTTGATCCTGGGGAATATCTCTGACATATTGATTATGTTAGGCGATTGGTAACTATTCAGCACCTCCCTGGATTTATCGTAAATGTTCGCGGGGTTTTTTGAATCTATCCAGCGTAGACTCTGTTCGAGTTTCTTCGCTCGCAACGTGGGGGAATCCGGCACTCACTTTTTTTAGGGAATTCGGTATGATTTGGAGAAGCAAAAATAAAGTGAGTGCCGGAGGGGGCAGGGATGCCCCCATGCTCGTTCCTTAGGAACGAGCGCCAATTCTTCTTTTGGAAAAAGAAGAATCAAGAAAATCCAGAAACTTCGATCCGCCTTTTTGGTTCTTTTTTTTGAAAAAGAACCGTCGCGTTTTCACAGAAAACGAGGATTAGAAAATCCAGAGTCGGAGGTTCAAGATTCAAAAAGGCCCCGCGAACATGTCGATTTGAGAAGATGGTGAATAGTTACGGCGATTGTTTCCATTGGATGTCAGCTATGCCTTTATTTGAGCTTTATTCAGGGTATTATCCTATGACTCGAAGAGAGAAGAGGCTTTTTCCAGCTCCTGAAATGTGTCGGAGCGAGCTGGAGAGGCTCGAGGCGAAATTCGAAAAGTAAGAGGCTATGACCACACTCCTTTTCGCCTTCCTGGCCACCCTGCTGGTTTCCCTTGCCCTAGGCCCTTGGGTGCGAAGTGTTGGCCTGCGCCTTCATGCAGTTGATAAACCGAGCGAACGCAAGGTACATCAGGGTCTTGTTCCCCGCATAGGGGGGCTTGCGATCTTTCTGGCCTTTGTTCTGGTGCTCGGTTTCATGGTGCCCTGGGATAATCCCATAGTCAGGAATGCCGTCTTTGAGGCGGAAAACCTCCCTTTCCTGGCAGGAGCAGTCATTTGTTTTGCCACGGGCCTCTGGGATGACATGACTCGGCTGGGTCCCTGGCAGAAATTTGCTCTCCAAATAATTGCGGCGAGCCTCGCCTTCTGGAGCGGTCTTCGCATCCACTTCCCCGTGGATCTCCATCTTCCCTATCTGCTCGCCATGAGTCTCAGCTTCTGCGCCACCCTGTTCTGGTTCCTCCTCTTCATCAATGCGGTCAATCTTATCGACGGATTGGACGGTCTCGCCGGTGGAGTCGTTCTGTTTACCTGTCTGACAATGATCATCTTTCTGGTTCTGGACAAAGAATACGCTCAAGCTTTGTTTTTCGCACTCCTTGGTGGTTCGGTGATCGGTTTCCTGCCCTACAACTTTAGCTCATCGCGCAAAATGTTCTTGGGTGATGGGGGGAGCTATTTTTTGGGCTACAGTGTGGCCGGCTTAGCGGTTATGGGCTCGATCAAGACCCATGTGGGAGCGACGGTGCTGATTCCCCTTATTGCCATGGGGCTCCCCGTCTTCGAGGCCATTGTCTCTCCTCTACGACGTTTTATACTGGCCAGGCATCCGTTCAAGCCGGATAACTCTCACATCCATCATCGCTTGCTTGCTCTGGGGCTGACCCAACGGAAGGCGGTTATTTGCCTTTATGTCGCCACTATCCTCTTGTGCCTAGCTTCCGTGGTCATGGTGAATCTGACGGACGAGCAGGCGGGATTGTTCCTGGTCCTCATGGGGGCCTTGATGTTTCTGTTTATTCGAGGAACAGGAGGCTTCGGGTATATCGACATCGAAAAAACCCGGAGCTGGCTGCGCGATGTGGGTTTTGTGACAGGCGTGGCACGAGACCGGCGCCGTTTTTTGGCTTTGCAGATGGCTATCGCCGAATCCAGAGATCTGCAGGAGCTGTGGGATGGGGTGTGCAAGGCCGCAGGAGAGCTGGAAATGGATTTTCTGGAGATGCGGCTGCATCCCGAGTTACGAGCGGATCTGCATAATATGGACAACAGTCAATGTTTTCGATGGAGCCGGGACGGCTTCGATGTTCATTCGGAGGCGGCGAAGGCCAATCTGTTCAAGCTGGAGCTTCCCCTTCAGGTGGATCGGGCCCACACCGGTGAGATTTGGTTGCTTAAGGATCTTGATCGGTCTCCCATCCATCACTATACATTGACTCGCCTGGAACATCTGCGTCGCTCAATTTCCAGAGCCCTGCGCGCCATACGGCTAACTGAAAAGCGACAGGTTCAATCCTCCCACTAGCTGCACCCTGTAAAAATAGACGAGCCCGGCCCTCGGCGTTCGAGGGGCGGGCTCGTGGCATTCTTGGCGGCTGAAGCCGACTTCAGAAGTTATTCCCAGCTTCGCTTGTCCTCGATGGACTTGATCTGCGGGGGCATGGTTCCGGGGGCGAGGATCTTGAGCTGGGGCCGGATCTTGATCTTCTCCCGGAAGGTGTGCAACAGCTCGTCCTGCTGGGGGAATTCCGTGGCCTCGATGTAGAGAGTGACCTCGTCGATGCCTCCGGGATTGGTCACTTCAAGCTGCCAGCGCTTGATCTCCTCGTAGCGGGAGACCACCTGTTCGATCTGGTGCGGATAGACGAACAGGCCCTTGATCCGGGCGGTGGTGTCCACACGGCCGATGATGCCGCCCAGTCTGGGTGATGTGCGGCCGCAGGGGCAGGGGCTGCGGTCGATGTAGGAGAGGTCGCCGGTCGCCAGGCGGATCAGGGGATAGGTCTTGTTGAAGGAGGTGACAACCACTTCGCCCACCTCGCCGTCCTTCATGGGGATGCCGGTGTCCGGGTGGCAGATCTCCACGTAGGCCCTGTTGGCCAGGTGCAGGCCGTTGCAGTGGTAGCACTCGTATCCGATGCACCCAACATCCGCCGTGCCGTAGCCCTGTCGCAGGACAATGTCGAACTTTTTCTCCAGGGTGTTGCGCATCTTTTCCGTGAGCTTCTCCGCGGTGACGAAGGCCGTTTCCATGAACAGGTCCTTGCGCAGATTGATCCCCATGGTTTCGGCCTTCTGGGCCAAATGCATCAGGTAGCTGGCAGTGCCCACGTACCCCGTGATGCGCAGCTTCTGCATGATTTCCAGCTGGGTGTTCGTGTTCCCCGGGCCAGCGGGAACGACCGCGCAGTCCAGGTTGCGCAGGGGCTCCTCGAACATGAGGCCCGCGGGGTTCAAGTGGTAGTTGAAGCAGTTCTGCACTACGTCGCCGGCGCGGAATCCTGCGGCATAGAAGCCTTCGCTCCAGCCCCAGTAGTCCTGGACCCTGTCCTCGGGGTCGAAAATGGGGCCTGGGGACAGGAAGACGCGGCGCATCTTGCCTAGGTCCTTGGTGAGTAGGCCTCCCAGTCTGGGGCCCATGGATTGGAGGAAAATGAGCTCTTTCTTTTTCAGGATGGGGATGTGCTTGATGTCGTTGATGTCCTTGAACTTATGCACATCGAACTGGGCCCGGTCGAAGCGCTTCTTGGCCTCTTCGGAGTAGCGGTAGGCGTACTTGAGCACATCCTTAAGCTGAATGCGGTTGTACTGCTGCCTCTCGGACTCGTCCAGGACTTCCAGACGATTGTATATCCCTTCGGTGCGGTCTTTTCGGGTCATAGAGCTCTCCCTGATCGAAAAAGTGTATAGTCTATTTATAAATCGAATGCGTCAATTTGCAAGGGTGGAGTGCGAAGAGGGCAGGGCCTTTCCGCGCAGGTCCCTGCCATAAACCCTGTGGCCCGTAAAGTCAAAAAGGATCACTTCATGACCCTGCAAAAAATGAGATATCCCGTGTGGGCGACCATGCGATCCTCGGGCCTGAGGCGGTCGGCCACGGGTTTGTAGGGCCGGACCAGGATCTCCACGACTTCCAGGTCGGTGAATGAGGAGCCTTCCAGGGCCCGGAGGAGCTGCTCCACCTGGTTCATGGTGGGCAGGAGGAAGCCGGCTGGAGCGCCGTTGCGCAGTGCCGCGCCCAGCTGGTCCACATAGTCCCACGGGGTGCGCACGTCGATAAAACCGGCCGGAATATCCGTCAGGCCGAATCCCTCATCAATATCCCGGGTGGAAAAGGTTACCCGATCGCGCAGTCCCACTCGCTCCAGGTTTCGGGCGCACAGATCCACGAATTCCTCGCGTCGCTCGAAGCTGTGCACGCGGCCCCGTTCTCCTGAGTACCAGGCCAGGGCCATGGTCAGGCTCCCGGACCCGCTGCCGGCCTCGAGGACCTCTCCCCCTGGTGCGATCCCGAGTTTGAGCAGGATGTAGCCGATATCCTTGGGATAGATGATCTGGGTTTTGCGCTGGACATTTTTGAGCAAATCGTAGAGGGTTGGCTTGAGAACAAGGT
>JGI1684J13235_1000749_pt1 | contig 11825 bp, 11 predicted proteins | sample PonA232FremontCA_2_FD_13235 | JGI IMG/M metagenome (IMG submission 13235) | reverse complement strand
CATGGTTATATCGGTTCGTGGCTGTGCCAAACAGCCGTTACTCCTATCTTCCGTAAGAAGATTCGGAGTTATCTTTTTCACCGTGTTTTGATGAAGTCTTCACAGTACAGTTTTCAGAATGTACCTTCACAACCTCTTTCGGATACTGCCTCGTTACTTCGGGCGGACAAGCCGCCTCCGTAGGTCAGTTGACCTAACTACAACTAAATTCCTGACTATATTAACACTAACGGTTAGTTGAATCGTTCGACGGATTCATCCCGCGTTCAGAAATCGAAGGTTTCTGAGTAAGCAAATCTCTGATTTGCATACACCTAAAGGCGGGTGTATTCTCCTGTACTATCTATAACTCACACGGTCAGACGGTTCACATCGATAAGTACAGGAATGGTGATAAGGTTGACACGGAGGAGTTAGAGCACATCACCACCGTGTACGAAGCCCAACAGTATGTTGAAGACAACTGGCGCAGTCTAGCCGAGTTTCATTTCGACGGATAGGGTCAGTAAGTCCTCCGCCGAGCGGTAGGAACTATATACTGCGGCGTCTGTTTAGATACATGCGCATAACCGGCGTTACACAGCACCACGCGGAGAACGCACTCGACGGCTCGTACAGACCGACATGGATACCCGGCTACCCGCAGGCGACGAACGAGGCTGAGGTAATCGAGGTTGAGACAGACAACGGCACCGTCGGGTACGCCGCGTCGCCGTCTTTCGCGGGCGGTATCGGGTACGAGGAACAGCTTTCTCTCTTCCTCGTCGGAAAGGATCCCCACGAGCTCGGCTCCGTACGCCGAGGTCTGGAGACGTTCGACCTTCTGGGACCCCGTCCGTGGCACGTCGAGATGGCGTTATGGGACATAATCGGCAAGGACGCGGGGAAGCCCGTCTACGAACTCCTCGGCGGGACGAACCGCGAGATACGCGCGTATGCGTCGACGGGCGAGCACAAGGGCGTCGACGAACGTCTTGCGTACGTCGAGGAACGCGTCTCCGAGGGGTTCGAGGCGGTCAAGCTCCGTCTGGGACGTGACGACATAGAGGACGACCTGCGTGTCGCCCACCGCGTCAGTGACGAGTTCCCCGACCTGACCCTGATGGCGGACGCAAACATGGGATGGAAGGCGCGCGTCGTCGACGAGGGGCGTACGTGGACGTTCTCGGAGGCTCTCCGCGTCGCGCGCGAGCTCGACGCGCTCGGCTTCGAATGGCTCGAAGAACCCCTCGGCAGGCACGACTACGCCGGATACGCGCGTCTACGTGAGAAGACGGGTATCGCTATCGCGGGCGGCGAGTTCACCGACGGCGTACACGAACTACGTGAGATGCTCCGTAACGACGCCCTCGACATCGTACAGCCCGACTGCTCGGTAGCGTGCGGTCTGGGACAGGCGAAGAGCATCGCCGACGAGGCGGAACGCGCCGGCGTACGTTACACGCCCCATTCGTGGACAAACGGTCTGGGTCTCGTCGCCAACCTACATATAGCCTCCGCGACCGACGCGCGGTGGTTCGAGTATCCGTACGAACCGCCGTTCGATCCGGGGGCGCGCGACTTCCTGCTTGACGAACCACTGCTTCACGACGACGGACGCGTCTCTCCACCCGACGAACCGGGTCTCGGTGTGGATATAGACCTCGGTGACGACTAAAACGCGCGTACCGGCTCCGTCCGTTTTCTGACCCCTCTATCAAAACAAAAAGCTTACGTTCGACCGTCCTTCTGACCTAAGTAAGAGGACAGTATGGGTGACGATACGACACACACGTACCTGTTGCTGGGGATCGGAGGCGTTCTTTCGTTTGTAGCCGTGGGACAGAAACCGGGCGGAACACAGCTGGTGACGGCGTCGACGGCGTTCGTAGCCTTTCTCGTCGGCTTAGTAAAGATGTACGTCGACGGTCGGTACGAGACCGATGGGGACGCGGGCGGTTTGTCGGGCTATCTGCGTCCGGTCGGCGCTTCTCTTGTCTTCCTCTCCACGTTTCTTCCCTACCTTCCTCTTCCGTTTGACCGCGGTGTCACACGAGAGCCGTACAGCTTTGCCGAGGTCGTAGTCGCGCTCGCTTCGGGCGCGGGGGTTGAGGGAAGTCTGAGTATCGTAATCTTTGCCGCCGTCGTCTTCGCGGGAGCCGCGGCTTCCCTGCTACATTACACCGGCGGGTACGTCGTTCTGTTCGGTGTCGCGGGCTACGGATACGTCGTCTCGCTCGTCATGGAGATGAGCGTACTCACGGTACTCCTCACGGAGTTCCGTTCCGGTACCTACGTCGCTACCGCAGGTGCGCTCCTCGTGATCCTTTCCTCTCTCATACGGAAGCCACCCAAAGCCGAAACCGACACCGACAGGAGGTTTGTACACCAAACCGAACTGTACAGCCGTAGAAAGCCCGACAGGTGAGGGTCGGGGTTCGACCGCCGAGGTAAACGCGTATCAACCCGTTCGTGGTTGTCTATTTTCCGGGGACGGCATCCCTTTCGGTACCCCGGTTACCGGAGAAAAACCAAAACTGTATTACCGTGTGGCAACCATACACAAGGTATGGATTTCAACTTCGTAGAGTCCGACGAGCACAAGATGATCCGCGAAACCGTAGAGGATATCGCGGACGACTACGACGACGAGTACTGGCGCGACGTTGAGGAGGGCATGTGGCCCGAGGAGTTCTGGCAGGACTGCGCAGACGCCGGATTCCTCGGCACCATGGTCTCTGAGGAGTACGGCGGTCAGGAGATGGGTCTGGAGGAGTTCGGTATGATCACCGAGGAGTTCGCCGCCAACGGATGTCTCGGAGTCGAACTCCTGTTTGTCGTGAACATAGTCTTCGGCGCCGTGACCCTCGACGAAAACGGCACAGAGGAACAGAAGGAGGAGTACCTACCGGGTCTCGTCGACGGCGACCTCAACTGGGCGATGGCTCTCACGGAGCCAAACGCGGGACACAACGCCCCTAACATGGACACGTTCGCCGAGCCACAGGGCGACGGAACCTTCATCATAGACGGCTCGAAGCAGTGGATAAGCGGTGTCGAAAGGGCGGATCAGATGCTCCTCGCCGCACGGACAACGCCCGTGGAAGAGGCGACAAAGAGAACGATGGGCGTCACGCTCTTCTTGGTCGACCCGCAGGATCCCGCGATCGAGCGCCGCGAACTCGACGTCGGGATTCCCACGCCCGAAAAGCAGTTTACCCTCGACATAGAGGGGTACGAGGCACATGAAGAAGACATAATCGGCACACAGGAGATGGGTCTGTACCAGCTCATGGCTGACACGGTCAACCCCGAACGTCTCGTGAGCGCCTCCGGAGCCATAGGCGTCGGACGTTGCGCGCTCGAACGCGGTATCGACTACTCTAAGAACCGCGAGGTATTCGACGGGCCGATAGCGCAGTACCAAGCCATACAGCATCCTATCGCACAGAAGTACGCCGAGCTACAGGGCGCACAGAAGCTGGTTCGTCAGGCTATGCAGATGCACGACGAGGGCTACGACAAGAAGAAGGTTGGCGAGTTCTCCAACCTCGCAAACCTCCGCGCGAGCGCCGTCGGTCACGAAGCCGCTGACGTTGCGCTTCAGGCACACGGCGGAAACGGATTTTCGCGCGAGTACGCCGTCATAGAGATGTGGAAGGGTACGCGTCTCGCAAGAACCGCGCCGGGTTCGGAGGAGATGATGAGAAACTTCGTAGCCGAGCATACGCTCGACATGCCGCGTTCGTACTGACCGTTCTCACCAGACCGTCCCTACGCCGCGTAACATAACACCGAAGACGGGAGCGACAACCATGACGTACACGAGAGCGGACAGACCCCAGTCCCTCGCTATACCTCTTCTTCTACCTTTCTCAACCGACGAGAGACGTAGAGGCACCAAGACGAAGAATCCGACCATACCGATGTACAGGACGACCGTTGCGAGAACCGCCTCGGCGATCGGCGGCACGGACGCCAACGAACCGATAACGAGGTAGAGGTACGCGTACAGAACCCCGGAGCCTGCGCCCGCGAAGTAGTGTACGAAACCCGACAGGCGTTCGGACGAAACGTCAGGGTGGGTTTCTGTTAGTACACCCGCCGCAACCCTCGGCGGTGTTCCGCCCTCCGGAAGCCGTCTCATCGCCAAGTCCATTCCCAGGGTCGCAACCAAGCCCGCGACGACACCGAGCGGGAGGATCACCGTATCTGTCATCGTCTACTTGTGACGCCGTCGCGTTATCATAGCCACGGTGGAACGACACGCATTTGTATTATTAGGTAAACCTAAAAACATGGCGAGGGCGAGAAAGACGAAAGAGGTTCCGGACGCGACAAGCTCAAACTACAGGACGCGAACACCGGCATGCGAGGAGGACACGGAGGGTGCTAAGGGGGCGATGGTCTGATGGAACCACGCTCCAAACGCGGTCAGATATGGGCATGGGTATACATGAACGTCTGTGACGACGAGGAGGACGAAAACGACGACGGGTAGCCGTCCCGAAACTCCTGCTACCGGTTACGTCCTCTCCACGAACTCTACGATATGCTGAGCGACGCGTTCGCCAGCGTCCTCCTGCAGGAAATGACCCGCGTTCTCCACACGTATATCGGGCTGTTCGTCGGCGGTCGGTATGAGCGCGCGTAGGTCGTCGCGTGCGGGACCCGTAATCGGATCCGAGTCGGAGAAGAGGACGAAGGCGGGCTTGTCCCAGTCGCTCAGGAGTTCGCGCGTCTCCGCCACCTCGTCCGCTCCGGGGTCGTCGGTTGAGGTCGGAACGCGTAGGGGAAGGGCGAGCGCACCCGCTTGGTACGAAGCGTCGGGGAACGGCGCTTCGTAGCCAGCCTTGACCTCGTCGCTCAGATCCGAAACGCATCCCGCGTCTACCATGAATCCAAGGGGTAGTTCGTCCGCGCCCGCGACGAAGTCACGGAACTGCTTCCATTCGTCGGGCATACCGGCGCTACCGTCCTGAAGACCCGTGTTCATAGGCACGAGACGCGCGAAACGTTCGGGGTTACGCGCCGCGACGCTCAAGCCGAGTATGCCGCCCCAGTCCTGACAGACGAGCGTGACGTCCGTCAGGTCGAGTTCGTGGACGAAGGACTCGACGGCGTCGTACTCCGACGCGAACGTGTACTCCTCCTCGTCCTCGAACTTGTCCGAACGTCCGAACCCCGGCAGGTCGGGGACGACGACGCGCCCCTTCTCGGCGAGCGTCGGTACCATCTTACGGTAGAGGTACGACCATGTGGGTTCGCCGTGGAGGCACAGGAACGTCTCGTCGCCGTCGCCCTCGTCGACATACGCGACGCGTGTCTTCTCTTCGCCCGTCTCCACGTCGACGTACTCGGCGTCGTAGCCGTATCCTTGCAGGTTCTCGAAGCGGTCGTCGGGTGTACGTAGAGCCATGGATCGAAGACGCCGGGCGTGCGGAAAAGGCTTCTGCGCCCTCCGCGCGGCTAACTCAAAACGCGTTGTCGCCCATCGCGCTCGACGCGGAGACGTAGACGGCACCGTATGCAGACACCACCCGCGTCGGTCACGCGTCTTCCGCCGACGCGCCGACAGTGCTTGACGCTCATCGCCGTCTCGCGTTCGCCGCGCCCGCAGAGGACGCAGTCGTCGTCCCACCGCAGGCGTCCGAGGCACGCGGTGCAGAGAAACGCAGTATCGATGACACGTCCGTCCTTCTCGAAAAGCGCCTGACGCGTCTCGCGTTCAGCGCGACAGTTACCGCATCGCATGTACGTGTTACGAGGCGCGCGCTTATATTCTTTCTACCGCGCTAAAGCTCTTCGCTCGATTCGAGCGCACCGTCGACACGATCCTCAGCCTTGTCTTCGAGCTTGTACCGCTGAACCTTCTGTGTCGCGCTCCTCGGTAGCTCGTCGACGAAGAAGATACGCCGCGGGTGTGCGTACCGCGCCGTATGCTCCAACGAGAACTCACGTAGCCCTTCCTCCGTGATGTCGACGCCCTCCTCGACGCCTTCTTCGAGTACGACGAAAGCGACGGGCGCTTCGCCCTTGATCTCGTGGGGCGCGGCGACGACCGCCGCCTCTGCGACATCCGGATGTTCGTAAAGACCGTTCTCGACCTCCGCGGGATAGATGTTCTCACCCCCAGCGATAATCATGTCGTCCGCCCTATCGACCATCCAGAGGTAGCCGTCGGAGTCGACGCGCGCGATGTCCTCAGTGTAGAACCAGCCCTCGTCGTCGAAGACGGCGTCGTTCTTACGGGGGAGTTTGAAGTACCCCTCGAATATCTGTGGTCCTCGCACCGCAATCTCACCCGTCACGCTGTCCTCGTCGTCGAAGTCGAGCGTACCCTTCGCCATCCCTGCGGGTTCGAGGTCTTCGGGCGCGACACGGACCTCGTCGCGGTTTTCGGGATGGACGAGCTTTATTTCGAGGTTGGGCACGGGCGCTCCGACACACCCCGCCTCCTTCTGTACACCGCGCGGAGGTTCGACGCATCCCGCGGGACCCGTCTCCGTCATACCCCAGCCTTCGGCGACGGAGACGTTCCACTCCGTCTCTATCTTCTCAACCGTGTCCTCGGCGAGCGGCGCGGCGGCGCAGATCGCGTAGTCGAGCGACGAAACGTCGTAGTCGTCGGGGTTCTTCTCGTACTCACGGAACATCATGTTGTACATCGCGGGGACACCCGCGAACGCCGTGAGTTCCTCGTCCTCGATCGCGTTGAGCATCAACGTCGGGTTGGGGACGCCCTGCATCACCATGCTACCCCCGACGTACAGGAAGCTACCCATGAGTGCGTTCAGACCGTAGATATGGAACAGCGGCAGTATGAGGAGTATGGAGTCATCGGGGTCGATGGGAAGACCGCCGCTTGAGTACGACTCTATCGTCGTAAGCAGGTTCTCGTGTGTCAGAAGCACTCCCTTGGGGTCGCCGGTCGTCCCGCTCGTGTACGGCTGTACCGCAACGTCGTCGAACTCGCGCTCCGGACGGTCGAGTTCGGCGCTCGCCTCCTCCACGACACCGTCGTAGTCGACGACATCGACGCCGTCGGGCGCGTCGTCGCTCCCGCCCGGTAGCATGACGGTCGAAACGTCCGCCTCCGCGGCGATATCCTCTGCGCTCCCGCCCGGAACCTTGTCGGACGCTATCATCACGTCCACCTCGGCGTTGTCGACGACGTAGACCATCGAGTCGGGATCCATACGCAGGTTGATCGGAACCGCGACACCGCCCGCCTTGACCGCCCCGAAGTACGCAGGCGGGAACTGGAGCGTGTTCGGCACAAACAGACCGACGCGGTCACCGGGTTCGACGCCCTCCGCAATCAGGGCGTTCGCAACCTTCTTCGACCTCTCCTCCAACCCCTCGTACGTGATCTCCTGTCCGTAGCTCGTGCGGAAAGCCGTCCTGTCGCCGTACCGGTACGCCCCCATCTCCGGTACGTCACCGAGATGGCTCAGACGTTCTCCGTCATGGTATTCCATACCACAGACGGGACAAGAGCCGTGATAAATCTTGCTTTCTAACGGACGCCTCCGAAAACGAGTATAAACTCATACGTCGTTTAATAAACGGTTATTAATGTGAGACCTACTTCGTATGCACATGGTTGACAAAGACGACCTGAGACAACAGCTTATAGACGCGTTCGAAGGAGCCGACTTCCCCGTAAACAGCCCCATGGATCTCGTTCCGGCGCTTCCCGAGGGTCCCGAAACCGAGTTCTCATCGGGCGACTTCTCCATGACCGCGATGGAGCTTAACACGCAGGCGGGCGGTCAGCAGGACTTCCCGTACGACGACGTTGAGGAGCTCGTCGGCGACATAATGGACGGTCTCGAAGACGAAGACTACATCTAATCCGACGGTTCGGTTCTCGGATTTTTTATAAACGTTAATATGGTGCGACCGGATAGCCTACTACAGGTGTAAACCATGGACAGAAGAAAGTTCGTTAAGTTCACAGGCGTTGCGGCGGCGGCAGGAGTAACCGGATGTCTCGGTGGCGGTGGAGACGACGGCGGCGACGGTAACGAAACCGACGACGGCGGAGACAACGGCGACGGCGGCAACGGCGGCGGTGGCGACACGACCGCAGGACAGGACGGCAACTACTCCGACATGACCGGACAGGGCGAGGTTGAGGTCGATGTCGGAGCGGGTCCGAGCGGCTACAAGTTCGACCCGGCTGATGTCAGGGTCGACCCCGGTACGACTGTGCGCTGGGTATGGACGGGACGCGGTAGCCAGCACAACGTCGTTCAGTCGGACGGAGCCGAAACCGTCAGCGAACCGATGTTTGAGAGCGAACTCGTCGCCACGGAAGGTAACGAGTTCACGTACACGTTCGAGGAGTCGGGCACGTACGACTACGTCTGCTCCGTACATCTCGCACAGGACATGGTCGGTAGCGTCGAGGTCGTCGAAGGTGAAGGCGGAGGCGACGGCGGCAACGAAACCGACACCGACACCGGCAACGGTGGCATGAACGGCGACATGAACGGAACCGACGGCGGCAACGGCGGCGGTAACGAGTCCGACGGCGGTAGCGGTAACGAGTCGATGTAAAGCCGGCGTAGTAGCTAAATCTTACTCCGCGTTTTCGCGGTCTTCGTTTTCGCTTTTTACCCAGAGATCGCCGTAGAGTTCGTCCTGTTCGAGAAGTACGCCGTCGCGCATCGCGAGGAACTGTAGGGCGATGTACGTGGTTACGGTCTCGCGTTTTGTCTCGCCGCGTAGCTCCGCAAACAGTATCTCGTCACGGTGGTCGAACTCGTCGGCGAGACGGTCGCGTACGTCATCGACACGGCTCTCTATATCGTCCTCGTGCGCCGTCGACATGGCGTCCTCTGTCGTCGGTTCGGGGGCACGTTCGGGGCGGAACTCCATCCCCTCGTCGGGCGACGTGTCGTACTCGCGTTTCTCCTTCCACCAGCTACCGCGTTCGCGTTCACGTAGCTCACGCACGAGTTCGTCGAGCGTCTCGGGACGCGTCTTATCGCGTACGTCGCGGCGTTCAAGACGGCGTTCGAACTCGGCTTCGAGCGCGTCTATACCGTCGTCGAACGCCTCGTCGCGGGGCGCGCCGTCGCGCCATCCCATCGCAGGGTCGTCCTGTTCGTCGTCCTCGTCCTCCTCGACGACGTAGTCGCTCTTCATACGTAGAAGGATGCTCGCGTACAGAAGCGCGCGCCCCGAACGGACGAGGTCGCCCTCGTCGAGCCTTTCGAGGAACTTGTCTGTGACATCGACTATGTCGACATCCCAAGGGTCTATCTCGCCCTCGCGCGCCATCTCGACGAGTACGTCGACAGGCTCAGTCTGCCCCGGCTTCTGCGGACTCTCCGTCGCCGCTGTCATTGACCTTCACCCCCGTTACGCGTGAAACGTTGTCCTCCTGCATGGTTACGCCGACGATACGGTCAGCCTTCTCGACCATGTTCGACCTGTGGCTTATGACGACGAACTGTGTCGCGTCGGCGATCTCGTCGATCGTCTCTGCGACCTTCTCGACGTTGACGGCGTCGAGCGACTCGTCAACCTCGTCGAATGCGTAGAACGGCGCAGGCGTGTAACGCTGTATTGCGAATATGAGCGAAAGAGCCGTAAGCGAACGTTCACCGCCGCTCATCTGCTCCAAACGTTTGACGGGCTTGTCGCGCGGCTTCGCCTCTATGGTCAGACCGCTTTCGAAAGGCTCGTCGCGGTCGTCGAGTACGAGTTCGCCGGTTCCGTCCGAAAGCTCCTCGAAGACCTCGCGGAACTCGTCGTCTATCGCGTCGAAAGCGTCCATGAACTTCTCGCGTTTCTCCTCCTCGAACCCCTCGATACGGTCGTTTATAGCCGCCTTCTCGTCCTCCAACGTCGCCTTACGTTCCTGAAGGTCGTCCTGTCTCTCCTTTGTCTCGTCGTACTCGTCGATCGCAAGCATGTTTACGGGTTCGAGTTCCTCCATCTTCGCTTCGACGCGTTCTATCTCGTTCTTCAGCTCGTCGTACTCGGGCACGTCGTCGGGTACGTCGTCGAGTTCGTCGCGTAGCTCCTCCGCCTCGTCTTCGAGCGATGATAGCTCGGCGCGTAACGAACCGAGACGGTCGTCGGCGCGTTCGACCTTCCTCCGCACCTCGTCCCTCTCGTCCGTCTTCTCCTCCACCTCTTCCTTCTTCTCGTCGCGGTCGTCGCGTAGGTCGCCTATCTCTTCGTCTATCTCCTCTATTTCGGCGCGTTTGTCGTCCGCCTCGTCTTCGAGTTCGTCTATCTCGTCTCCGAGGCTTTCGACGACCTCGCGTTTGTCGTCGCGTTTGTCGTCTATCTCCTGTATACGTTCCTGATACTCGTCTATGGCGTCCTCCTTGTACCCCTTTTCGAGTTCGAGTTCGTTTAGTTCGCCCTCGACGTCGCGCAGGTCGTCTTCGAGCGCGTCGATACCGTCACGTATCTCCTCCGCGCGGTCGGTGAGTTCGGAGACGCGAGAGCCTTCGAGTTCACCGCGTAGCTCCTCGACCGTCTCCTCCTTCGCGTCTATCTCACCGCCGAGTTCATCGATACGCTCCTCGACCTCCTCCATCTCCTCACGCGTCTCGGCGCGTTCGTTCTCCGCCTCTCCGAGACGTTCCTCCTTCTCGTCTATCCCCGCGGTAAGACGTTCGGTTTCGTCTTCGAGCTCTTCCAGACGATCCTCGTACCTCCCGACCTCGTCGCGTCTGTCGCGCAGATCCTCGTTGACGCCCTCAAGACGACCCTCGACGTCCGACAGGTCGTTCTTTACCGACCGGCGCTCGTCCTCAAGCTTCTCTATACGGTCGGCGAGACGTCGGACAGCCCCCTTGGAGCCGAACGAGTAACGCGACTCGCGTTTAGAGCCGCCCGTCATCGCACCGCTCTTCTCGACGAGGGCGCCGTCCAACGTAACCATCCTGTGGTCGCCCATCATGTCGCGCGCCGTCTCTATATCCTCGACTACGAGCGTGTCACCTAAGACGTAAGAGAAGACACCCGCGTACTCGGCGTCGAAGCCGACGAGGTTGTATGCGTAGTCCACCACCCCGTCGCGCGAAAGCGGACGCGACGACAGCGAACGGTCGTGCATCTCGTTGAGCGGGAGGAACGTCGCGCGTCCCGCGTTACGACTCTTCAGATGCTCGATACACCGTTGTCCCACGGAGTCGTTGTCGACGACGACGTTCGCCATACGTCCGCCAGCCGCCGTTTCGCACGCAGTCGCGTACTCGCCCGCGACGCTACCGAGGTCTGCGACCGTACCGTGTACACCGTCGATATCGGCGTTCAACGCCGCGGAGACGGCGCGTCCGTACGACGAACCGCCTCCGCCCGAACGCGCCTCAGCCTCTGCGTACTCGTCCTGCTTGGCGCGCAAGGACTCCTCTATGTCGTCGAGGTCGTCCTTTAGCTCGTCGCGTCTACGGCGGAGATCGTCACGTACCTCTTCGAGTTCTTCGAGGTTCTTACGTTCCTTTCGGAGCTTCTCACGAAGATCCTCTGTCTCACGTTCGGCGTCCTCGATCTTCTCGCGCCCTTCTTCGATTTCCTTCTCGACCTCCTCAACCTCACGTGTACGACGCCGAGCCTCGTCAAGGAGGCGATCCTTCTCGCGCTGTAGCTCGTTTCTTTCGTCACGTAGCTCGTCGACGCTCTCCTTCTTCTCCTGTAGCTCCTGACGAACGTCGGCGTACTCGCCCTCTACCTCCTCTATCTCTTCCTCGACCTCGCCGAGTTCGTCCTCCTTCGACGCGAGGTCGGACTTGATGCTCGACTTACGTACCTTTGCGTCCTTGATCCCGTCCTCTATGTCGTCGAGTTCCTCGCGTGCCTTGTCCGCGTTTACGAAC
>JGI1684J13235_1000745_pt1 | contig 11859 bp, 13 predicted proteins | sample PonA232FremontCA_2_FD_13235 | JGI IMG/M metagenome (IMG submission 13235) | reverse complement strand
TCCTCCTCGGCGATCTCCGCGCCGAGCTCGTTGTCCGCGCCGACCCCGTGGCCCTTCACCCGGGACTGCCCGATGAGCACGCGCTGGTCCTCGGCGATGTGCTCGAGGCCCATGAGATCGGCCTTGGCCGTGTTGACGGCCGCGGCCGCACGGACGATCTCCGATCCCGTCCGTTTGTCGTACTCCAGGAACTTGTCGACAACTTTCCCCCCCGCCTGTCCGAATCCGATCATTGCAAGTTTCATCGTGTGCTCCCTCCGCCTTTGAAATGAACAGAACGTGATGGAGTATTTAAGCCTTCGGTTGGCGTTACCATCGCTGATATCCACCTCGTTGACACGAACGGCGCCGCGGCCGCGGCGTCGACCGTCGGATCGCCGTCCCGTCCCGGGATCGTCCCCGTCATCGGACGCCGAGGTGCGCGGCGAGCGTGGTCAGTTCGTCGGTCTCGACGCCGAAGGCGGCGACGTCGTTGTCGGCGGTCGTGTTGTCGAACTGCAACGACCGGTACTGGTCGGGCCCCATCGGGAAGCCGGGGACGGCGCCGAGCACCGTCAGGCCGACCTTGGCGAGCGGCATCGGCAGCGGGACGATGGTGACGCCCTTCTTCTCGGCCTCGTACACGAGGTCGGTCACCTGCCGGAGCGTCAGCGTCTCCGGACCGCCGATCTCGTACGTCTCGCCGACGTGTTCGTCGTCCTCCAGCGCGTCGGCCAGCATCGGCACGAGGTCCTCCACGTGGATCGGCTGGAACCGGGTCTTCCCGCCGCCCGGGAGCGGGTACAGCGGGACGCCGGGCGCGAACATCCCCTTCAGCCGCTTGGTGAACGAGACGAACTCCCCGCCCTCGCCGAAGACGACCGAGGGGCGGAAGATCGTCCAGTCGAGGTCGCTCTCGCGGACGATCTCCTCCGCCTGGCCCTTCGCCCGGATGTACGCCGTGTCGCCGTCGGGGTCGGCCCCGAGCGCGCTCAGCTGGAGGAACCCCTCGACGCCGGCGTCCTCGGCGGCGCGCACGAGGTTCTCCGTCCCGCCCCGGTGGATGCGGTCGTGCATCACGTTACCCCCCTTCGGCTCGAACAGCGGCGAGAGCGCGACCAGATTCACCACGGCGTCCTGTCCCTCGACCGCCCCGGCGATCGAGTCGTAGTCCGTGACGTCTCCCGTGGCGACGTCGACGCCCTCGGACGGCTCCCCGCCCGACCGCGCGAGGGCCGTCACGTCGTGGCCTCTCTCGGCGAGCGCGCGACAGAGGTACGACCCGATGAATCCGGTTCCGCCTGCCACCAACACTTTCATGCACGCAGTAAGGCGAGGAACGCCCGTAAACCTACCGCGGCGTCAGACGGAGGCGGCCACGCGCCGGCGATCGACGACGCGCACCAGGCGCGGTCGGCCCTCCGCCTCACTCCGACTCGTCGTCCGGCACCGTCAACACCGGGACGGGGGAGGTCCGGACGGTGCGCTCGGCGACGCTCCCGAGCAGATAGCGCTCGACGCCCGTCCGCCCGCGCGTGCCCATGACCACGAGGTCGAGGTCGTGGTCCGCGAGGTACGACTGGATTCCCCGGGCGGCCGACGAGCCGACTTCGGCGCGCTCGACCGTCTCCACGCCCGCCGCCTCGGCGACGTCGGCGGCCTCCGCGACGGCCTCCTCGGCCGCCGACACGAGGGCGTCGGTGCCCGAGTACGCCTCGGCCCCGACGCTGCCGATGTCGACGACGGAGAACAGGTGGAGCGTCGCGCCGCTCCGGGACGCCAGCGCCACGGCGCGGTCGAGCGCCTCGTCGGCGCGGTCGCTCCCGTCGGTCGGCACGAGGACGTTCCGGTAGGGATACCGCGCCGGCTCGCCGTCCGGTCTGAGGCTGAGCACCGGAACGGTCGACCGACGCACGACGTGTTCCGTCGTGCTCCCGAGGAGCAGCCGGTCGAGCCCCGTTCGCCCGCGGGTCGGCATGGCGATCAGGTCCGCCTCGTGGTCGGCCGCGTACGCGACGATCGTTTCGGCGACGCCGCCCTGGAGCACGGCCGTGACGGTCTCGACGCCGCGGTCCGCAGCCCGGTCCGCGGCCGCCTCGACGACCNCCTCGCCCTCCTGTTCGAGCACGTCGACCACGTCTCGGCCGACCCGCGTGACGCTGTCGTGGGTCGTGTCGGCGACGTTGAGGACGTGGACCGTCGCGTCGTGGTCAGCCGCGAGGTCGAGGACGTGGTCGAACGCCGCGTCCGCCCCGTCGCCGCCGTCGGTCGGGAACAGGATCCGGTCGAACATACGCGGAGAGTCGCGACCGACTCATAAAAAACGCCCGCGCCGCGGTGTGAGTCTCCCGCTCGTCGGCGCCCCCTACTCGCTGGTCCGATCGGCGTTGTCGTCGGGGTCTCCGCCGTCGCCACCGGTGTCGACGCTCCTGCCATCCCCACCTTCCGACCCCTCACCGCCGTCGATCCGGTCGATCTGCACGGTCGAGATCCGGGCGCCGTCGACGGCCGTGACCTCGAAGCGGTGGCCGCCGGCCTCGGCGACGTCGCCCGTCTCCGGCGTGCGGCCGAGCCGGTCTAACACCAGTCCGCCGAGCGTCTCGTACCCGTTGCCCTCGAGGTCGGTCCCGAGGGCGTCGTTGACGACGGACAGGGAGACGGAGCCGTCGGCCTCGTACGCGCCGCCCTCCTGGGCCCGGATCGTGTGCTCGCCGTGGTCGGCGTCGAACTCGTCGCGGAGGTCGCCGACGAGCGCCTCCGTCACGTCCTCCACGGTCACGATCCCCTCGAAGGCGCCCCACTCGTCGACGACCGCGGCCATCTGGCGGTGCTCCTCGCGGAACTGGACGAGGAGGTCGCCGATGGTCGTCGTCTCGGGGACGACGACCAGGTCGCGCGCGAGGTCCGCGGCCGTCGCCGACTCGTCGCCGGCCTCGCCGGCGCGCAGCACGTCCTTCACGTCCACGAAGCCGACCACCCGGTCGGCGTCGTCGGCCGCCACCACCGGGTATCGGGTATGGCCCGCGTCGAGCACGGTCGCGCGGATCGCGGCGAGGTCGGCGTCGGCCGGGATGCTGGTCACGTCCGGCCGGGGGACCATCACCTCCCGGACCACGGTGTCGTCGAGTTCGAAGACGGCGTCTATCATCTCGACTTCGGCGTCGGCGACGTGGCCCGCCTCGCCGGAGCGCGCGAGGACGCGTCGGATCTCCCGCTCTTCCATCGTCTCGTCGGTCTCCGAGGCCGGCGGGACGCCGATGGCGCGCGTGAAGGCGTTCGCGGCCCCGTTGAACACGACGATGCCTGGCGAGAACAGGTAGTACGAGAGCTTCATCGGCGGGGCGAGCAGCAGCGCCATTCGCTCGGCCTGCGCGATGGCGATCGTCTTCGGCGCCAGCTCGCCGAACACCACGTGGAGGAACGTGATGACGCTGAACCCGATCGCGAACGCGACGAGGTGGACGGCGCTCTCGGGGAGCACGGTCCCGAGCACCGGCTCGATGAGCGCGGCCACCGCGGGCTCGCCGATCCACCCGAGCCCGAGCGATGCGAGCGTGATCCCGAGCTGGGTCGCCGCGAGGTAGTCGTCGAGGCTCCCCATCACGTCCTGGAGCGCGCCCGACCCGGGGCGGCCCTCCGCGGCGAGCTGCTCGACCGAGGTCGACCGGACCCGGACGAACGCGAACTCCGACGCGACGAAGAAGCCGTTCAAGACGACCAACACCAGCGCGCCGACCACTCGGCCGACGGAGACCGCGACGGCTACCATCGGTGCCTCCGTGTCGATCGGAGCGCAGGGGAGTCGCAGACCATGCCGCCGGTTCGTCGGCACGACACTAAAAAGGGCGGCGTCGCCGGCCGCGGCCCTCCTCGCCGACGCGCTCGCCGACCGCGAGGCGGTCGCGCTCGCGGAACCCGGACCGTTTATTCCCCGCCGCGCCCGAGCGCGGGCATGCTGATCACGCTGGAGGGGCTCGACGGGAGCGGGAAGACGACCGTCTGGGAGGCGCTCCGCGACGCCTACCCCGACGCGACGTTCACCCGCGAGCCCACCGACAGCTGGTACGGCGAGGCGGTCGACCGGTCCATCGCGGTCGACGACGCCGACCCGCTGGCGGAGCTGTTCCTGCTGACCGCCGACCACGCGAATCACCTCTCCGGGACGGTCGCGCCCGCGCTCGCCGACGGCGACCTCGTCGTCTCCGACCGCTACTCCGACTCCCGGTTCGCCTATCAGGCCGCGACGCTCGACGCGAGCGACGTCGCCCTCGACGGGACCGACCCGCTCGAATACATACAGGGGATCCACGCGCCGTTCTCGCGGCCGCCCGACGCGACGGTCTACCTCGACCTGGACGCCCGCACCGCCGCCGAGCGCGCGGGCCGGACGAACAAGTTCGAGCAGGACGGCTACCTCGCGGCGGTCCGGGACAACTACGAGCGGCTGATCGACGCGGAGCCGGACCGGTTCGTGCGCGTCGACGCGACGCGGTCGCCAGAGGTCGTCACGGCCCGCGTCGAGGAGGTCATCGACGAGCTGGTCGAAGCATAGGTCGCCGCCGATCGAAGAACAGGCCGCCGCCGCCCCGGGCGAGGCCGATCCGTCCCTCCGCTACTGCGTGTCCGGGAGCTCGTACTCCTCCGGGGAGGGCACGTAGAGGTAGTCGATGGCCGCGCCGAGCACGAGCGGCAGGAAGACGAGCAGTCCGAAGAGGACGGTCGTGCTGCCGAGGACGACGCCGGCGCCGACGTTGAACAGGCCGGTGAACACGAGCGTCGAGATAAACAGGAGCATCGGTGTCAACACGATCGTGTACACCACCGACCCCCACGACGTCGACAGTCGAAGCCGGAAGAAGCGGGTCGTCACCCCGACGACCAAGGTGTGGAACGCCATCAGGGCGAGGAGGCTGACGTACCCGATCAGCGCGAGCATACCCGCCGTACGGGCTCCCGCCATTTGCCCCTATCGGCCGGCGCGGCGGCCGACTTATTTAAAAACTACCGCCCGCGAAGCCGATCGGAACGCGCCGTCGTCTCTGGGTTCCGATCCGCCGCCGCTCCCTTTTAAAACCCCCCGTCGTTCCCCTGCCGGCGCGCCGCCGACAGCAGCCCCGCCACGGGGTCGACGTACTCGTAGCCCGGGATCACGCCCTGCACGTAGGTCCCCTCGACGAAGTCGATGAGCGCCCCCGCGTCGTCGACGCCGCGCCGCTCGTTGATGTCGGTCAGCTCGAACTCGACGGCGATCTCGTCGTCCCCGACCGCGACTTGCGGGTCGAACTCGCGCTCGGCGCGCGTCACGCCGCCGACGTCGACGACGCGGAGCTCGAACGTCTCGGCCCACCCCTCCTCGACCACGTCGGCGACCTCGTCGGCGGTCGCCGCCGAGAGGGTCGGCACCCGGACGGTGACGGCGAACCGCACCCGGCCGTCTCCCGCGGGCTCGGCGCGCACCTCCCCGTCGAACGCGGTCGTTTCCGAGGTCCACACGCCCTCCCCGTCCGCGGGCTCGAAGGAGCCGTGGTCCGCGAACGCGCGGCGGACTCGGCCCGGCAGATCGGTCTCGCTCATACCGGAGGGAGGCGCGGCGCGACCAAAAGCGCGTTGCGTCACCGGTAGTGGCACGCCGGGCCGCTACTGGTGGCCCTTTGTACCCGGACGAGCAACGCGGCGTATGGCAGCGCAGTTCCTCTCGACGGAAGCGCTGATCGACGCGCTCGCGGACGCCTCCTTCGACCGTCCGCCGGCCCTCGTCAGCAACGCCCACGTGACCGGACTCGGCGTCGCGCGCGCGCTCGACGCCCACGACGTGCCCGTGATCGCGCTCGACCGCGCCGGCGACGGCGCGGGCGGGGGTGACGGTGGAGCCGACGCGTCCGGCGCGGGCGACCCGGGCGGGAACGCCGACGCGGTCCGCCACGACGGCCTCGCCCCGCCCTCCGACGCGGTCGACTTCGCGGGCGCGGTCACCTACCCCCTCGACGACCTCGACGGGTTCCGCGAGGACGTGGAGGCGGTCGTCGACGCCGCGGGGACCGAGGCGGTCGCGTTCGGCTGCATGGACGAGTGGGCGCTGGCGTACGCCGAGGCCGACCCCGACGGCGTCCGGCTCCCCTTCTCCGGGGTCGACACGCTCGACGACGTGTTGAACAAGTCCGAGCTGTACGCGACCTGCGAGGCGCTCGGCGTCCCGTACCCGGAGACGTATCGGCTGGCGGAGACCGCGGACGCGGCGACGCGGAAGGCGGACGCCACGGTCGAGGAGGCCGCCGCGGCGCTCGGCTTCCCGCTGGTGGTGAAACCCGAGCTCAAGCGCGACTTTGAGGAGGCGTTCGGCACCAACGTGATCGAGGTCGCCGACCGCGGGGAGTTCGAGGACGTCGTGGCGGCCGCGAGCGACGAGGGGATCGCGGTGATGGCCCAGAAGCGCGTCGACATCGCGACGGGTCGCGACCACTCGCTCGCCTCCTACGTGCCGCCGTCGGGCACCGACGACGCGCTCGGAGTCGTCGGCAACGCGGCGGTCCGGTACCCGCGCAACTTCGGCACCTCCTGTCTGGTCGAGACGGCCGACGAGCCCGCCATCGAGGAGCGCGCGCTCGCGGTGCTCGACGACGCCGGCTACCACGGGATCAGCGAGGCGGAGTTCGTCTACGACGCCGACCGCGAGGAGTTCCTCCTGCTCGACGTCAACACCCGCCCGTGGAAGTGGATCTCGATGCCCGTCGCCGCGGGGGCGAACCTCCCGATGGCCGCCTACGCCGCGGTCACCGACGCGGCGTACGAGTCCGGGGGCACCGAGCCGACCCGGTGGGTGTACCTCCGGGACTACCTCTCGCTGTTAGCGGGTGACGACGCCTTCTGGGACCAGCTCTCGGCGGCCGACTGGCGGCGGCTCGTCTCCGGCGCGTTCGAGCGCGAGGGCGACCTGACGACCGGCGTCTACCGGCCCTCCGATCCCGGTCCCGCCGCGAAGCTGTTCGAGACGGCGTTCGTCGACCGCGACTACTACTGCGCCTGTTGAGGCGACGGGAGCGGTGGCAATCCCGATGCGACGGGCGGTGAAACCCCAGTGGGTGTCTCCGCCGAGTAGGCCCCGAGGAACCCGGCCGTTCGATTCGATCGAAGGGGCGTTGCCGCACGTCCCGTCGCGAGACTCGATCGCCTCGACGAATCGAGAGCGAGCCAACAGCGAAAAGCCTACTAGCACGCCGACCAGTATTCTACACTCTCTCCCACCGTCTCATGACGAACGTCCTGCAAACCGTGTTTTTCGTCTTCTTGACGGGGATCTTCGGAACGGTCCTCATCGGGTTGCTGTCACGGAACCTCCAGGCGATCGTGAACGGGATCGCGTCCGCGATCGCAGCCGCCCTCCCGACTCTCACCGAGTTCGCGATCGCGTTCAGAAGCGGGGCGGACGTCGCGTTCGGCCCCGGGCTCTCGGCGTGGATCGCCGTAGCGGGGTTTCTCCATATGCTGGGGATGCTAGGGTGGTACGACGCCGTGAGGTGGTGGGACCACCTCACACACAGCGTTTCGGCCGCGCTCATCGCGGCAGTCGTCTACGCGAGCCTCCAGGTCCCGTCCGCGCTCGGATCGCGAGTCACGGATCCCTATGCGGCCCTTTTCACCGTCCTGTTCACGCTCGGCGCGGGCGTCGTCTGGGAGTTCTTAGAACTGGCCGCCCGCGACCTCAGTACGTATCTCGACAGACCGCCGGTCCTCGAGTACTACGGGCTCCGCGATACGGTTCTCGACATGGTGTTCAACGGGATCGGCGCCGTCGTCGTGGTCGCGTTCGACATCCGCGCGTTCGTATCGGACATCGAACAGATACCGCGAGTCGCCGAAACGGCCGTCGTCGGTGGCAGTGTGCTTCTGTTCGTCGGCGCGCTCGCCCTCGGATTCGCCCTTGAGATGATCCGAAACGACACAGCTGATACAGAATGAGAATACCGCGTCCGCCGATTTCAGCGGACGACGACGCGAATTCCGCGCCGAAAGCGGAATTACGACGTCGACGGCGACATCTGGATGTTGAGGCTCTTCTGGACGAGTTGGGTGAACGCCATCGAGCAGAGGAAGTACCAGAGGATCCACATCTGGATCGGACCGACGATCCCCGTGTCCCACGTGACGGTCCCGGCGAGCGGCACCACGAGCTCTTGGGCCGCGATCTCCGGGTACGCGGAGTCGGANCCGCGGTAGCCGATCACCCAGAACATCCANAGGAACGCCGGGATGGTGAGGAACATGATCCACACCATCGGGCGGAACTGCTCTTTGAACATTCCGAGCTGATCGCCCATCGCGTCCATCTGCTCCTCCTGGATGGCGTCTAACGCCGCGTCGTCGTCGCGCTCCTTCGCCTCCTTTCGGCGCTCCTGGATGTCCTGCATCCGCTCTTGGTACTGGCTCATCTTGTCCATGTCCATGAGCCCCGCGCGAAGCAGCGTGGAGTACATCCCGGTCCCGAGCGCGATCACCATGATGACGACGTAGAAGGGGACGACGTTCAGCAGGGGCCCGAGGACGACGTCGATCGCCCCCGCGATCGCGTCCCGAACGGGGCTGACGGCATAACCGACGAAAGCGCCGATCGTCGCGACGGCGGCGAGCTTGTCCCACTTCGTCCACGACGTCGTCTCCGGGGTCTCGACGTCGCCCCCGTCGTCCCCGTCGTTCTCGTTCATCCCCGCCTCGATCTCGTCGGGATCGGCGAGCGCGAAGCCGCGTTCGCCGTCGACGAGGATCTCCTTCTCGATGAGGCGGCCCCACTGACCGCTGGTGATCTCGTCGCGGACGTCGACCCACTGGACCTCGCCGTCGGTGGCGTGGTCGAGGACGACCTCTAAGGCGTCCCGCATCTCGCCGTCCTCGTTGACGAGCGAGCGGACTCTTCGTTCGACCTTACTCATTATGGGTCAGTTGACGGCCGACGGTTAAGAACCTTGTAGGATCGCGGCGCGCCGGCGCGCGCCGGAACGCTCCCGCGCCGCTTCCCTCGTCCACCCCGTCTACGCCTCGACGACGTCGCGGATCCGGTCGAAGACCTCGTCCGGCGCCGCCTCCCCGTCGACCTCGACGAGGACGCCCTCGTCGCGGAAGTGGTCGACGACGGGTTCGGTGTTGTCGTAGAACACCCGGAGCCGCTCGCGGGCGGTCTCTTCGGTGTCGTCCTCGCGCTGGATCAGTTCGCCGCCGCACTCGTCGCAGACGCCCGCCTCCTCGGGGGGCTGGAAGTCGACGTGGAAGTTCGCGCCGCAGTCGTCGCACACCCGCCGACCGGTGAGTCGGTCGACGAGCACCTCCTCGTCGACGTCGAGGTAGATCACGGCGTCGAGGTCGGTGATCTCGGAGAGGTACTCGGCCTGATCGAGGTTGCGCGGGTAGCCGTCGAGCACGAACCCGTCGGCGTCGTCGAGCGCGGCCTCGACGATCTCGTTGACGACCGGGTCGGGGACGAGGTCGCCCGCCTCCATGAACGAGCGCGGCGTGCCGTACTCCGTCTCCATGTCCTTGTTCGCGCGGAGCGCGTCGCCCGTCGTGACGTGCTCGACGCCGTACTCGTCGGCGAGCTTCGCGCTCTGCGTCCCCTTTCCGGCGCCGGGCGCCCCCAACAGAAGGATCCGATGACTCATACCGGAGCGCTCGCCCGCCGTACGTAAAGGCTTGAAGATCCCGGCGAGCGAGGCGCCCCCGGAGGCGAGACGCTCCGCGGACGCGCCGGCGGGGCTACGTCGCGTCCTCCTCGCCCTCCTCGCCCTCCTCCTCGTTCAGCCGGAGCCCCATCTCCAGCTCGAAGCTCTCGGCGTTGGAGGTCTCGAACCCGATCTTCTTGTACAGCGAGACGGCGGCGCGGTTCCACCGCTCGACGGTGAGCCACACCTTCCGGGCCCCCTCGGCCTGCCCGTAGCCGAGCAGCCCGCGGATGAGGTGGGTACCGATCCCGGCGCGCTGGTACTCCTGATGGACGAAGATCGCCAGCTCGTAGGCGTCGCCGTCGGGCACCAGCGTCGCGTGGCCGGCGACCTCGTCGCCGCACCACGCGATCACGTTGTAGCAGTCGTCCTCGAGGATCGCGTCCAGCCACTCGCGGATGCGCTTCTCCCCGCCGGGAGGGATCCCCTGCGCGCGGTCGGCCGGGTCGAAGGCGTCGTACATCGCGACGAGCGACTCGTAGGCGCCCTCGGTTCCTTCGTACGGTCGGATCTCGACGGTCCGGTCCTCCCGATCGGTGAACTCGGTGGGGGGGACGGGGAAGCCGTCGGCCACCGTCTCCGGATAGCGTCGATCGCTCATCTGACCAGCGTGACCGACGTCTTGGCGTTCAACAGAACGAACTCGGCGATCGGTCCGAGCGTGATCTTCCCCATCGGGCTCGTGTGCCCGCCGCCGAGGACGATCTTCTCGAACTCCTCCCGCTCGGCGATCTCGACCAGGCGGCTTCCGGGGTCGCCCTCGACCCGCCTCACGTCGGCGTCGATCCCCGCGTCGTCGATCGCCTCCCGGGCGCGCTCCATCACCCCCGCCGGGGTGACCGCCGAGTCGTCGTTGTCGACCACCGCCACGGTGAGGTCGTCGTTCGCGACCGCCGCGCGCTCGACGGTCCGGTCGAGCGCGCGGAACGAGTCGTCGCTGCCGCCGATCCCGCAGAGCACCTTCATACGACCCACGTCCACACGGCGGTACAAAAATGGATCTCCGCTGGAGCGGTCCGCCGTCGCGGGACCGACTCCGTCGCTTCCAGCGACAACCCTTTTGGTCGGGGGTCAGGTTAATCACGACATGAACGACCAGCCCGATCCCGCGTCGGACGACGCCGACGCCGGGTCGGACCCCGCCCGCGAGGCGCCGGCCGGCGACGAGGGCGGTTCGGAGTCCCTCGACGGGGCGTCTCCTCCGAACGACGCCGCGAACGGCGAGGCCGCTCCGGACGAGGCCGACGCCGAAGCCGCTCCAGACTGGACCGACGCCGAAGCCGACAGCGGTACCGTCGACGTCGACGACGCGGTCGACGGTGCCGGGCCGACCGACGGCGGGACCGCAACCGCCGACGGCGACGCCGACGTCCCGCCGGAGGTCCGCAAGTACGAACGGTTCAAGAAGATGGACGGCGCCCGCTACGAGCGCGTCAACGAGTTCCTCCGCGACCGGACGTACGTCACGGCCCGGGAGTGGGCGATCGCGCGGCTCTGCGCCGACTTCCGCACCGAGACGGGCGTCGAGATGACGAAGATCGGCGAGAACCTCCCGGAGCTCGTCCCGTTCATGACCGACACGTACACGCCGCAGGCGGTCAATCAGGCGCGTTACTCCTTCGAGGAGAAGGTGACGAAGGCGGGCGCGACGTTCCTCTACGGGGCGATGTCCGGCTTCTTCACCGCCGAGGATCTCGACGAGATGATGTACGAGGTGACGGAGGTCGCGAAGTTCCTCCTGGAGGTCGAGGGGGTCGACCTCGCCGTCGCCGACGAGCTGGAGGCCGAGGACAAGATCAGCGAGGTGATGCGCGAGGTGCGCGCCTCCTCGGCCGGCCTCCGGGGCGAGGAGGTCCGGTGCCCCGAGTGCGGACACGTCCACGAGCCGGCAGAGGAGTAGGAGGCGAGACAGATGGAGAGATTCCCGGAGGCGCTCGGCGGCGTTCCCGACCCGGTGCTGATCGTCGACACCGACGGCGTCGTCCGCGCCGGTAACCCCCGCGTCGAGCCCGTGCTCGGCTACGGGCCACCGGAACTGGAGGGCACCGACGTCGAGGGGTTGCTCTACGACGCCGACGGCGACTCGACCGGCGCCGAGCTGTACGGCCACGTCGCCGACCCGGAGCCGCGGTCCATGGCCGCGAGCCTCGACCTGACGGCGCGGCGGCAGGAC
>JGI1684J13235_1000743_pt1 | contig 11871 bp, 12 predicted proteins | sample PonA232FremontCA_2_FD_13235 | JGI IMG/M metagenome (IMG submission 13235) | reverse complement strand
AACAGCTACCCGCCGACAGGTTCGACCTGATGACCGAGGTCAACGTCCGTGGTACGTACCTCGTAAACCGTGCGTTCCTGCCGCACCTCAAGGAACTCGGCGAGGGATGGATACTGTCGAACTCGCCGCCCGTCAACGTCGACCGCTCGCCCGGGAAGGCGGCTTACGCATGGTCGAAGATGGGTATGTCGTTCGTCACACTTTCACTCGACGGCGAACTCGCGCGCCACGACATCGGATGCAACACCTTCTGGCCCCTAACCGCCATAGACACACGCGCCACGCGTTACTTCGGTCTCGGCACCGAGGACGACTGGCGCGAACCGCGTATCGTCGCCGACGCCGTACTCGAAATTCTGAAACGCGACCCCGCCGAATGCTCCGGAAACTCGTTCTACACGGAGGAGCTTCTGCGCGAGGCAGGCGTCGAGGACTTCTCAGAATACAACGTCGTCGAAGGCTCCGACCCTGACCCTATGTCGGCTGTCATGTTCGACCCGGATTTCGAAAGCGAGGACGTTATACGCGACTCGTTCGACGGTTAGAAAGATGATGGACGCGCGCCAGTCGCTCATGCATCTCGCGGGTATGGCGGTCTTCTCCGCAGGCGTGGAGGAGTATATACACGAGAAGACGCCCGCGATGTTCCCGCGCGCAAGTACACGCGGGCATTTCGGCGTCGGACGTACCGACGAGACGCGTCTCGACGCGGGTTCACTCCTCCCCCTCCGCGTGGTCGACGATATCTACGACGTCACCCTCGCAGACGGAGAGACGGCGACGAGCTACGAACGTACGGAAAGCCTCGACGCACTGACCGACGACGAACCCGACGAGACGGCTGTCTTCGTACACGGCTGGCTCGCCAACGAGCGCGCGTCGCTCGGAAGGATGTCGATGCTCCGTCACAGCCTGCGTGAGAACGGCTACGACGGCGCTATGACGGGGTTTACGTGGGACTCCGACGAGATGGCGCACAGATGGAAGCTGGGGAGACGTATCGCAGAGAGGAACGGTCCTAAGCTCGCACAGTTCGTCTACGACCACCACGAACGCACGGGGAGCGACGTACGTCTCATATCCAACTCACTCGGTGCGCGCGTCGTACTCGAAGCCGTACGGTCGCTTTACCTTTCGGACGTAAACGACGCAGTCGGTTCGGTAAGCATGATGGGAGCGGCGGCGGACGCCGACTCCGTGGCGCACGACGGCAGGTACGGAAAGCCCGTACGTGAAGCAGTCGGCGAGGTTCACAACTACTGGATAAGACACGACGGTATACTCAACCAGCAGTACCGTCTTATCGAACTAACGGGCGCTCTCGGCGGAACAGGCGCGGAGGGTGACACGCCGTCGAACTACCATGATCACCGTGTCTCTTACGTACCCGACCACTACTCGTTCTACCGTCCCGGAAAGGGATGCGTCGGAAAGCTGGTAGCCGACTGGGGGACGAACGACGCGCCGTAAGCTCACGAACCCTCTACGACGACGGTGACCTCCGTCACAGTCCTGTCACCCATCCTGTCGGGGAGACGCCACGCCTCCAGACGTACACTGTACTCGCCGGGTTCAGTACCCTCAGGAGCCTCGACGATGAGACGTGGCTCCACCTCACCCGACGCAGGAACCGCGGCTGTTGCGGAGGACGCGGCTCTTCCGTCGGGGAGACGGACGCGCGGCACCGTCCGATCACCTCCGCCTCCGACGACCGTCGCGTGTACGGTACCGACGTTCCTCACGGAGAGGTTGAGGACGGCTTCGTCGCCCTCGTTCACGACCATCCGCTCCTGTACGTCGACACCGGGTTCGGTGGCGAGGTACGCACCCGTCGCCAGTATACCGAAGACGAGGAACGCACCTACCACCCGTTTCATGAGAACGGCTAACATCCGGTGTGTATTAAAACGCTCGCAACGTTCGTAACGGGTAAGAGCCGTCCGCGAACCGCGGACGCGACAACGCCAAAGACGGACTCGGTCGAAAAGGTAGAAAGGCTGTAGGGACAAGACCGACCGATGGATGGTATACAGGTCACCGTACGGACGCCGTTGCACGCAACCGAGAGACGCGGTTCGGTCGAGAACGCGGTACGCAACCTCTTCCCTGACGCGGGGTTCGAGGAGGACGACGGAACGCTCGTCGCGCGTTCGGAGGACGTTTCGGGTCTCCGCGAACTCGCAGAACAGCACGGGGTTCAGCCGACGTTGAGCGAGGAACTCACCGACTCTGTCGTCGGAAACACAGTAGCCTTCCGTCTCAGCAAACAGCCCGCGACCGTCGGACGTCTCAACCTCGACGTGGGCGGTCACGAACTCGGCGCTCTCCGTGTACGTATCGAGACGGACGACACCGACGAACTCATACGCTACCTGACGGGCGCGGACGCCTGAACGAGCCTCAGAAACGGTTGACGAAGAAGCCGCGTCCCCCACGGCTGACGAGCTGTGCGTCGAACGAAACGCCTTCGTCACCCAGAGGGGCGAGAAGGAGATCCGCGCCGACGGTTCGCGCGACCTCCTCGATATCAGCATGTATCTCGTACGGCGGACGTAACGAGTAGACGAGCGCGGTTCCCTCGTAGACACCAGCGTCGGGTTCACGTACGTTGTCACGGACGAAGTCGACGCCGACCGAGTCGCCCACGTCGCGGACATCGGTGGCGGTGACATCGTAGCCCGCGTCCGCAAGTCTACGCGCCGTCTCGTCGCGTTCACCGACACCGACCTCGACGAGACGCGCACCGCGCGGATACACGTCTTCGATATACCGTGCGACCGTCTCCACGCAGGCTTTATTATCCGTCACGGCTAAACGTTTATTATGCGAATCGACCTTGTCCCCGTCGGCGAGCTTGAAGACGGGGTCGTCGGTACCTCACGNGAGGTTCTCCGTGAAAGGTACGGTGTCGAGGTTGTAACCCGTTCGTCCGTCGCCGTACCCGACCAAGCCTACGACCGGTCGAGCGGTCAGTACAACGCCGAACGTATCATAGACGTGGCGGAGAGCGTAGGACACGGCGACAAGAACCTCGCTGTCACGGATGTCGATATCTTCTACCGCCAGCGTAACTTCGTCTTCGGTCTCGCCTACCTCGACGGAAGAGGATGCGTCGTCTCCACCAACCGTCTACGTATGACAGCCGACGGCGGGCGCGAGGAAGACGACGGCGAAACCTTCTTCGACCGCGTCCGTAAGGAGGTCGTCCACGAGGTCGGTCACACGCTCGGTCTGCGCCACTGCGACAAAGATACGTGTGTCATGAGCTTCTCGCCGACAGTGCGCGAGGTCGATCAGAAGTACGAACGTCCGTGTCGGGGATGCTCGCGCGACGTATGAGACGCCTGACCGTCCGGCACGCCCGACCGCACGACACGGAACGCGTGGTCGGTATAGAGCGCGCCTGTTTTACCAACCCCAACCCCACGCTTCTGGCGAACGTCTGCGGTATGGTCGACGGCTTCCTCGTCGCCGAGACCGACGACTGTATCGCCGGCTACGTCCTCTTTACACCGTCGTCGGCTGAGGACGCGCGGGTTCTTTCGCTCGCAGTCGCCCCCGGAAACAGGAGGCAGGGCGTCGCAACCCGTCTCATGCGCGGAGCCTTCGACGTACTCCGCGGACGCGACTTCGACGCCGTCAGCTTAGAGGTACGTGTCTCGAACACCGCGGCTCAGTCGCTGTACGACGGACTCGGCTTTCTCCCCGTCGGTGTAGAAGAGTGTTACTACGACGACGGCGAGGACGCGTATCTGATGGAAAAGGAACTCTGAGCGCGCTCAGTCGGCGTTCTCTTCGGCTAACTCTTCCATACGCGCGCCGACACGCCCCGTCTCGTCCCATTCGTCCTCCGACATCTTTTCGGCGAGTTCCTCACCGAGCACGAAGATCGCGTGCTTGTGCTCCGACTTCGACTTGTGTATATGTACGGGGCTGGTGCCGAGCGTCTCGTAGTCCTCGAACGCTTCGCCCTCTACGTCTTCCTCGTTCTCGAAGTACTTCTTTATCTCGACGAGCAACGAGTGCAGGTGTATGAGTTCGTCCTTGTGCATTGTTTAGTCCTCTGTGTATAGTCACAAACGTTGCCTTTACATTAAAACCTTTTGCCGTGACAAACGTTCACAAGGATCCGGGTACATAGACGGCGTGAAACGAGGTTCCGCCACGGACGTTCATTCCGTTCCTCGACAGACGACGTGTTCCATATCAGTCGACGGAAACAACGTTGTTCGCTTCGTCGAGATGGACGACGGTGGGCGCGGGTTCCTCGTCGTCTTCGTAGGTCGCGTACGCTATCAGAATAACCGTATCGCCGACCTCCGCGAGACGCGCCGCCGCGCCGTTGAGACATAGCTCCCCCTCGTCGCCCTCTATGGTATAGGTTTCGAGACGTTCGCCGTTGGAGACGTTGACTATCTGGACGCGTTCGTGCTCCTTTATCCCCGCAGTCCGGAGGAGTTCGGGTCCCACGGTCACGCTTCCCTCGTAGTCGAGATCCGCGCCCGTCACGCGTGCGCGGTGAAGCTTTGCGTGGAACATCTCCCTCTTCATCGGCGTTCGGTATGGCGGGGCGGTAAAAGAGGCTGTCTATTCTTTCCGGCGTGCGTGGTCGAGCATAAGCCGTTTTTCGACGCGCGCGACACGTCGCCGTACGTCCGCAACGGCGTCTATGTTCGCCGAGACGCTCGTGATACCTTCCTCGACGAGGAACTCGACCATCTCAGGGTTACTACCCGCCTGACCGCAGATACTCGTACGTACGTCGCGTTCATCGCATACATCGATTACGCGCGACATGAGAGCGAGAACACCCGGATGCGTCTCGTCGTAGATATCGGAGACGTTCTCGTTGTTACGGTCGGCGGCAAGCGTGTACTGTGTCAGGTCGTTGGTGCCGAAAGAGACGAAGTCGACGCCCTCGTCCGCGATATCCTCTACTACCATGGCGCTCGCGGGGGTCTCTACCATGACGCCCCACGTTATCTCGTCGGTGTCGAGACCTGCGCGTTCCATGAGGTTACGCGCCTCGGCTGTCTGGTCGGCGTCGTTGACGAGGGGTAGCATGATCTCGACGTTGTCGTAGCCGAGTTCGTACAGCTTTCTGAAGGCGCGGAGTTCGAGTTCAAATATATCCGGCTCGTCGAGCGCACGGCGTATACCCCGGTAGCCGAGCATCGGGTTGTGCTCCTTGGGTTCGTCGTCGCCGCCTTCGAGGTTACGGAACTCGTCGGTCGGCGCGTCGAGCGTACGTACACGTACGGGACGCGGGTAGAACTCCTCAGCGACCTCCTGCACGCCCTCGACGATCCGGTCGATGTACGCGCGCTCGCCGTGGTCGCCGACGTACTTCGAGGGCGTCTTACCGAGGTTGAGCACCATATGCTCCATACGCAGGAGACCGACGCCGTCCGCACCCGTTTCCGAGGCGCGCCCCGCGGCGTCGGGTATGGAGACGTTGACCTTGACATCGGTCGCCGTCACGGGCTGAGGCGCGGCTGTCGTCTCGTCTTCCGAAGGCTCGGGTGCGTCGTCCTCAGCCTCTTCCTCAGCCCCCTTGGTCACTCTGCCTCTGTCGCCGTCGACGGTGACCGTATCGCCGTCTTCGAGCGCCGTCGTGGCGTTTCCGGTTCCCACGACAGCCGTCTTACCGAGTTCGCGCGAGACGATCGCGGCGTGGCTCGTAAGACCGCCCTCGTCGGTGACTATCGCCGCCGACCGTTTCATAGCGGGTACCATGTCGGGCATCGTCTGCTCAGTCACCATGACGTCGCCCTCCTCGATACGGTCTATCTCGTCCAGCTTACGTACGATACGAACCTTACCGCTCGCCTGACCCGGCGACGCGCCTAGACCTTCGAGGACGACCCCCCCGTCCTCCTCCTTTTCCTGTATGGTGGTTATAGGGCGCGACTGTAGAACGTAGAGTTCGTCGTCGTGTATCGCCCACTCTATATCCTGCGGTGCGCCGTAATGCTCCTCAAGACGTTCGGCGACCTCCGCAACACGTACGATCTCGTCGTCGGTTAGGAACGCGTTTGTTACGCCGGTCGTCGGGAACCTCCTTCTCGACCGTCTCTCCCGTCGCCGTATCCTTGACATGCATGAGCTTCTTCGACGCCACGTTAGCCGTCACGACCTCACGCGTCTCACGGTCGAAGACGTAGTTGTCGGGTGTCACGCCGCCGCTTACGACCGACTCGCCGAGACCCCACGCCGCCTCCACGGTGGCGCGCCCTTCGCCCGTCGACGGGTCGGACGAGAAGACGACGCCGCTCTTGTCGGCGTCGACCATGCGCTGAACGACGACGGCGATGTTTACGTCCTCGTGCGAGAAGCCTTTCTCGACACGGTAGTAGATCGCGCGCTCGGTGAACAGCGACGCCCAGCAGTCCTTTACGCGTTCGACGAGTTCGTCTACGCCTTCGACGTTGAGGTATGTCTCCTGCTGTCCCGCGAACGAGGCGTCGGGCAGATCCTCGGCGGTCGCCGACGACCGTACGGCGACGAACTCACCGTCACCGAGTTCCTCGTAAGCCGCCTCTATCTCGTCACGCATCTCGTCGGGCATACCCGCACCGCGTATCAGCTCCACGGCGCGTTCGTGTGCCTCTTCGAGTTCGTCGGAGTCCTCCGTATCGATATCGAGCGCGGCTTCGAGTTCTTCCTCTATCCCCGTGTCGCGCAGGAGACGACGGTACGCCTGTGCTGTCAGTATAAACCCGCCGGGAACCGGGAAGTCCTTGTTAGCCATCTCTCCGAGCGACGCACCCTTCCCGCCTACGGAATCGACGTTGTCCTTGTCCACCTCGTCGAACCACAGGACTGATTCTGTCATCTCGGTCTAACAAACCTTTAGGCGAAACATAACGGTTTCGTTAGAGCAGGTCACCGATCTCGGAGAGCTTTCCGAGCACATGGTCGGGTGTATGAGACGACGAGCGCAGGTCGGCGTCCTCCGTCACACCCGTACGGACGAGCGCCGTGACAGCGCCGACGTTCTCGCCCAACGCTATATCCGTATCGAGCCTGTCGCCTACGAAGACGGTTTCGTCGGGCGACGTGCCGACGGTACCGAGGACGGCGCGCGCGGCGTAACCCGACGGCTTGCCGACGACGAACGGTTCACGTCCTACGGCGCGCGAAACCGCCGCCTCCACGGCGCCCGAACCCGGTATCTCCCCGTCGCCGGTCGGAACCACGGAGTCGGGGTCGGTGCAGACGTACTCCTCGGCTGTACGCGCCGCCTCGAACGCATCACGTATGTCGTCGTAATCCAACGAGCGGTCTACGGAGACGATCGCTGTCTCTGCCTCGTCGGGGTTCCGTGTGACCGCCACACCCCTGTCTCTCAACGCCTCTACGACGGCGGACTCACCCGTGACATGGACGGGCGGGGCGCAGTTGGCGTCGACGTACCGCGCCGTCAGCGTCGCCGAGGTGACCGCGGATCCCCCGTCCGTTTCGACGCCCGTGCGTCCGAGACGGCGGACAAGTCCTTGGCTCGTCACCGTAGGGTTGTTGGAGACGAAGACCGTACGGACGCCCGCGTCACGTAAGGCGTCGAGACCTTCGCGCGCGCCTTCGACGACGGATTCGCCGCGCAGAACGGTTCCGTCAACGTCCACGACAGCGCCTTTCATCGGTAAGAGGTACTCGGCACACACGCATGTCTCTGTCGAACCTTCGGCGGCTTTTTTATGGGTCGGCACGCAGTCGTGTCTATGACAGACGACGAAGACACGCCCACGCTCGTAACGTGCGCTCTTCCTTACGCGAACGGGAAGGCGCATCTCGGACATCTACGAACCTACATACCCGGCGACGCGTACACGCGCGCACTACGTAAGCAGGGACGCGAGGTGACGTTTGTATCAGGGAGCGACATGCACGGTACGCCTATCGTCGTAAACGCCGAGGAACAGGGGCGTGAACCCGAGGATCTCGCAACCGAGTACCACGAATACTTCGAGGAGACGTTTCCACGTATCGACGTTGAGTTCGACAGCTACGGCAACACGCACGACGACACGAACTTCCGGCGTACGCAGGAGATAGTCCGCGCTCTCGAAGACAACGGCTACGTCTACGAGGACGAGATGATGGTGGCGTACGACCCAGAAGCGGATCGTACACTCCCCGACAGGTACGTCAAGGGCACGTGTCCGTACTGCGGTGAGGAAGGCGCGCGCGGCGACGAATGCGACGAATGCGGACGGCATCTCGAACCCGGCGACATCGAGGATCCGGTCTCTAAGATAACCGGCGCGCCCGCCGAGTACGTCGAACAGACGCACAGGTTCTTCGCGCTCTCCGAACTCCGCGACTTCCTGAGCGACTTCGTCGACGACCTCGAAGGAACCTCGAACGCACGTAACCAGCCGAAAGGATGGATAGAAGAAGGATTGCAGGACTGGTGTATCACACGCGACCTCGACTGGGGCGTGCCGTACCCCGACGACGACGGAGACACCGACCTCGTGCTGTACGTCTGGGTCGACGCGCCTATCGAGTACATAGCGTCGACGGAGGACTGGGCGGAAAGAACGGGCGACGGCGACGAGTGGGAACGTTACTGGCGCGACGGTTCGTCGGAGATAGTCCACGTGATAGGGGGCGACATCATACAGCACCACTGCGTCTTCTGGCCTGCGATGCTCCACGTCGCGGGCTACTCGACACCCGACGCAGTGATGGCGTCAGGTCTCGTCAAGATAAACGACAGCGCCTTCTCAACCTCACGCGGGCGCGCCGTCTGGCTCGACGAAGACTACCTCGACGAGGGCTTCCCCGCTGACCTCATACGTTACTACATCGTCTCGTACACGGGCTTCGAGAACGACCTAAACTTCTCGTGGTCGCTGTTTCAGGAACGTGTCAACAACGAACTCGTCGATACGTTCGGCAACTTCGTCTACCGTTCGGCGCTTCTCGCCCACGACAGCTTCGACGGTGCTCCCGACGGAGAGCTTGAGGACGAGGTAAGTGACGAGATAGGGACGGCGGTCGATCGTTTCGAGGACGGCGTCGAGGCGTACAACGTCAAGGAGGTTGCAGAGGCAGGTATGGCGCTCGCGGGGTTCGGGAACGAGTACATACAGCGTAACGAACCGTGGAACCTACTCGACGAGGACGAGGATCGCGCCGGCGATGTCCTGTACAACTGCCTCGCCGTCGCAAAGGCGTCGGCGCTCCTACTCGAACCCGTGATGCCCTCCGCCGCCGAACGCGTCTGGGCGATGCTCGATGAAGGTGACGTACACGCCGCGACGGTCGATGAAGCCTTCGAAGCCGTCGACGGCGGACTGAACGAACCCGAACATCTGTTCGAACAGGTCGAGGACGAGAAGATAGAGACCCTAGAGGAACGTCTTCAGGAACGTATAGGCGACGAGGAAGAGGATGAGGAAAACGGAAGGGACGAGGAAGACGGAAGAGAAGACGAGGATGAGGAAGGTGGGGAAGAAAAGGCTGAGGAAGACGGTGGAGCCGGGGGAGATGAGGAAGCCGAGGAGGACGAGAAAAGAGAGGGTGAGAAAGCCGACGAAGAGGAGACAGAAGAAACCGGTGACGAAGAGATACCTTTCGACCGTTTCGACGAACTCGACATACGTGTCGCGCGGGTAGAGAGCGAGCGCCGAAGCCGTCGAGGACTCCGACTCGCTCCTCCTTCTGAACGTCGATGTGGGCGACGGGACGCGTCAGGTCGTCGCGGGTCTGAAAGGTCTGCACGCGCCCGACGAACTCGTCGGCGAACGCGTCGTCGTCGTGACGAACCTCGAAACTGCTACGATCTTCGGCTACGACAGCGAGGCGATGCTCCTTGCGGCGGGCGACGACGCCGACCTACTGACGACCGCGGGCGTGTCGGAGCCGGGAACGCGTGTAAAGTAGGCTTACCTATTTCCGTCGCGCCCCCGAAACAGATCCATGCCCGACCACGGTACCGACAGACAGCGCGACGTCTACATCGCCGGAGCCGCGGGGGAGACGCCCGACGTTCCGCCGTCGTACGAGAAGCTACGCGAAGCCGCTCGCGAGGAGATGACCGACAAGGCGTACGGCTACGTCGAGGGCGGCGCGGGTGAGGAGGACACGGCGCGCGAGAACCGCGAGGCGTTCCGCCGGTGGCGTATCGTCCCCAACCTGATGAACGACGTCTCCGAGCGCGCCCTCTCGACGACCGTACTCGGCGACGAACTCGATGTCCCTTTCGTTCTCGCACCCGTCGGCGTCCTGTCGATAGTTCACGAAGGCGCGGAGACGGCGGTTGCGAGAGCCTCGTCGTCGCTCGACGTTCCGTTCGTCCTGAGCACCGTCTCGTCGCATACGATCGAAGAGGTCGCCGAAGAAGCCAATGACAGCGCCGAGGGTGACGCACCGCCGCGGTGGTTCCAGCTCTACCCGTCGACCGACGAGGCGCTCAACCGAAGCCTTCTACACCGCGCCGAGGAGGCGGGGTACACCGGTGTCGTCGTGACCGTCGACACGCCTCTTCTCGGATGGCGCGAGCGCGACATCGAGAACGCCTACCTGCCGTTTCTTGACGCCGAGGGACTCGCCAACTACTTCAACGACCCCGTCTTCCGCGGTTCGCTCGACGACACGCCGGAGGAGAACGAGTTCGCCGCCATACGGCACTTCATCGACATCTTCTCAGACGCGTCTTTCACGCCTGAGACGCTCGCGGGTACCGTAGACTCCACCGACCTACCCGTCGTCGTCAAGGGGCTGTTGACGCCGGAGGACGCGATCGCGGCTATCGATGCGGGTGCGGAGGGCGTCGTCGTCTCCAACCACGGAGGGAGACAGGTCGACGGCGCGACGGGTGCGCTTGACGCCCTCCCGCGCGTCGCCGAGGCGCTCAAAGACGAGACGGTTCTTTTCGACAGCGGCGTTCGACGGGGCGCGGACGCCCTCAAGGCTCTCGCGCTCGGCGCCGACGCCGTTATGCTCGGACGCCCGTACGTCTACGGACTCGGGCTTGCGGGCGAGGACGGTGTGCGCGAGGTCGTCAAGAACCTGCGCGCCGACATCGACCTCACGCTCGGTCTGACGGGGCGCACGTCCGTCGAGGAGGTTGATTCCTCACTCGTCCGTGAGTCGCCGCGTTACCGTTAGGTTCAATCCGTCGCCGACGAACCATCCACCATGACGGATATAATAGAAGGCGACGAAATCGCCGGGCGCGTACGTGACGAGGTGACGAACGAGGTCGACCGTATGGTACGTACGCCAAAGCTCGTAGCGGTGCTGATGACCGACGACCCGGCGAGTGAGACGTACGTACGTATGAAGAGGCAGGCGGCGGACGAGGTGGGTATCGACTCCGAGACAGTACGTATAGAACCCGACGCAGGACAGGACGAACTCCTTTCGACCGTCGAGGAACTCAACGAGAATGAAGATGTCGACGGTATACTCGTCCAGCTACCTCTTCCCGACGGCGTCGACGAGGATCGCGCGCTCGAAACCGTCGCGCCGGAGAAGGACGTCGACGGCTTCCATCCGTACAACAAAGGTCTCCTGATGGAAGGGCGTCCGCGTTTCGTGCCCGCGACGCCCAAGGGCGTCGTACGTATGTTACGCGAGCACGGCGTCGAACTCGAAGGCGCGGACGTCACCGTCGTCGGACGTTCCGACATCGTGGGAAAGCCGCTCGCCTCCCTGCTCGTCTCGCGCGACGTGAACGCAACCGTCACCGTCTGTCACTCGCGCACCGACGACGTTGCGGAGCATACGCGCACCGCGGATATCGTCGTAGCGGCGGTGGGCGTACCCGGGTTCGTAACCGCCGACATGGTGAGCGAAGACGCCGTCGTCGTCGACGTTGGCATAAACCGTGTCGACGACGAACTCGTGGGCGACGTCGCC
>JGI1684J13235_1000741_pt1 | contig 11876 bp, 11 predicted proteins | sample PonA232FremontCA_2_FD_13235 | JGI IMG/M metagenome (IMG submission 13235) | reverse complement strand
TGCAGGTAGGAGGTAATGCCCTGTCGCGGGTTTTGATTGTTGAACATCACATAGGGGATCATGTCGTAAGGGGTTTTTTCCATCCCCTGATAAAGTTCGGGGAGCATCGTATCGCGGAGGAAACCACCGAGCGCCTCGGGGAATGTATTGGGCTGGACCGATATAAGGGTGATCGTATGTTGGTGGTCTGATCCGTTGGTGGTATGGGTATCCAAAAATACATCGGGTTGCCAGACCTGGAACAACCGGGCCATTGACTGGGCGTTTCTCGTATCCTGTTTGGCATAATCCCTGTTCAGATCAATGTTTCTGCCGTTGCCCCTCCTGCCACTGGCATGCGGGGTGAGCTGGTTGGAACGAATATAGGGGGTCCGCTTTAAAGCCCCGCCCACAGAATAGACCGGTACAATACAAATGACCGTGTTTTCCAGATATTTTCCCGTTCCCTCCTTGTTGAGCAGGATGTCGTTGGCAAACTGTAAGCTGGCATCTATTCCACAGGGTTCGCCAGGATGAACCCCATTGTTGATCAATAAAACCCGCTTGCCCTGTTGTTGGATATCGGAAGGCTGAAACATTTCTTCCTGCGAGATGACAAATAAATGTAAGGGTTTGCCCACATCGGTCTGCCCCCATTCGATGAGCCTGGCCCGGTCAAAGACCTGATCCAGCTTTTGATATTTATTGATGGCTTCCTGGTAGGTAACCGACTGATTGTTCTGGTAGGCCAGTTCAATGACATCTTCGGAAGGGACTTGATCACTGCAGGAACCGATGAGTATGAATCCCACTGCAATGAGCCCTAACAAGGGAATTCTTATGGTTGTTTTCATTTTGTATCCTTTGTAAAATTATTATGACGATGCGCCCGGCCTAAGGTTTAGCCCCTGCCTTGAATTTAATCCCCCCCCGCTTAGCGGGGTTCGGTTTTTTTCCCCCCCGCTTAGCGGGGTCCGGTTTTTTTCACCCCCCGCTTAGCGGGGTCCGGTTTTTTTCACCCCCCGCTTAGCGGGGTCTGTTATTTCACCCCCCGCTTAGCGGGGTTCGGTTTATCCATTGGGCCAGGGCCTGTCCGATGGCGTGGGGGTGATCTTCCTGGATAAAATGCAGTCCCCTGCCAATGTAGCGTGCCTCCAGGTTGTTGATATGGCTCATGCACCATTGCAGGGCACCACCATTGATGATGCCCCCGGGCTTTGCATAAAGCAGTAGTTTGGGAATAGAGCTCTGCTGGAGGTATTGACTGTACTGGTCAACGATGTGTTTCATCTGGCGGGGGCGGCCATTAATGGGTATTTGGCGGGGCCATGAGAGCATGGGCTTTCGGTGAAGCGCCCTCCTGAAAGGCGCTTTGTAAAAGCCCTTTTCCTGTTGGGTCAGTTTCCGGACCACCAAACGGGGCATAATCACGTTTAAAAATGCATTCAGCCCGTAAATCATTGCTTCTCCAATGACCGGTTGCCGCAAACCCCAGAAACCAAGCCGGTACCAGAAAGGCAGATCCCCCCAACGCCAGGGCCGGACAATGGATTCCATGAATGCCATACCCTTAATATTACCGGGGTTTTTCATGGCATAATAAAAACCCAGGGCCGAGCCCCAGTCATGAACCACCAGGATGATGTGCTTCAGCCCAAGCTTATGGACAAAGGCCTCCAGGTAATGATAGTGATCTGTGAAATGGTAAGACAGTGCCGGTTTGTCCGATGCACCCATGCCAATCAAATCCGGAGCAATACACCTTCCCTGGCCAACCAGATACGGGATGATGTTTCTCCATAGATAGGAAGAGGTGGGATTCCCGTGGAGCAGCAAAATTGGATCCCCTTCGCCTTCATCCCGGTAGCGAATCCTGGAACCGTGAACCTCTAAACTCTTGTTGGTGTAAGAAGAATTTTCAAGGGGGCTAGAGATGTTTTCCTTTTCTGTCATATAAAAAAATGCATTGGGTCCATCCGGTGTATATTACAACCCCTATCAAGCTTCTTTTACCATGAAATCCCTGAACACAGGCATGAGGGGAAGTATGCTCCTTTTCATCCCTACATGGCAAAAGGTTTTTGGGTTAAACAAATCAACTTATTCAACGAAGTGCAGTGTTTTTTTGTTCCACTGTTAAGTTTTATAATTTTAGGTTGTTCTTTTAAAAGGTTAGAACAGGGAATTCATTTAACACGTATTATTATGGAATACAGAGAATTAGGAGGAAGCGGCATTCAGGTTTCAGCCATTACTTTTGGAGCCTGGGCCATCGGAGGTTTTATGTGGGGCGGAAGCAATGAGAAGGAGGCAATTCGGGCCATTCATCATGCCTATGACATGGGCATGACCACCATTGATACGGCTCCTATTTATGGCATGGGTTTGAGTGAAGAACTGGTAGGTCAGGCTGTAAAAGGCAATCGTGATCGTTTCCAGATATTCACTAAGTTTGGCATTAAATGGAACACCCGGGGTGATCAGCATCAATTTCGNTCACAAAAGGATTACGAGGAACTGATGAATCAGGTGTACCTTTCCGCCAGGAAGGAAAGCATAATGCAGGAGTGTGAAGACAGCCTCAGGCGTTTGGGAACGGATTACATAGATTATTACCAGCATCACCGTCCGGGGGGAGATGTTCCCGTTTCAGAGGTCATGGAGGCTTTGGAGAAGCTCAAAGATCAGGGCAAAATTCGGGCTGCCGGGGTAAGCAATTACAGCCTGGAGGAGATGCAGGATGCCAGCCAAAGCATACAGATCGAAGCCAATCAATTGCCTTACAGCATGGTGAAAAGGGAGATTGAGCGTGAGATCATTCCCTGGGTGGTGCAGCATCATAAAGGGGTTATCGCTTACAGTCCCTTGCAGAGAGGTGTTTTAACCGGCAAATACACCCCTGATCACCAATTGAGCCAGGGCGATCACCGCCGCGACTCGCGATTTTTCAAGGTTGAAAATATTAAAAAAATCAATGCGTTTTTGTCGAAAATTGAACCCATTGCCAGCCGGCATCAGGCCAGTCTCGCTCAACTGGTTTTGAACTGGACCATCCATCAGCCCGGTATTACCGTGGCTTTGGCCGGAGCCAGGAATCCTGAACAGGCCGAAGACAATGCCCGTGCTGCCGATATTCAGCTAACCACGCAAGAAATGAACCATATCAATACCCAGCTGGAAAAACTGGAACTCGATATGGAGGCGTAACAGGACAGGGGCCTTAGTTTAAAAAAACGGTTAAAAATGGATCCTTTTAACGGGGAAGTCAGCCCTGGGCAAATCGTTAAAATCGATCTAGTTAACGGGGAAGTCATTCTTTATTAAAGCGTTAAAATGGATCTGTTTAACGGTGAAGTCTTTCTTTATCAAACGGTTATTAATGGATCCGTTTAACGGGGAAATAAGCCCTGGGCAAACCCAAAAAATGACAAACTGTGAATGAAGTCATTGTCGGATTTTTACACAACAAGGTCTATTTTTATACAGCTTGTGGATCACTTCAAATTTCAATAATAAAAAAGATAGCATATGGTATATCGAGAATTAGGAGAAAGTGGCATTCAAATATCAGCCATCACTTTTGGGGCCTGGGCCATTGGTGGGTTTATGTGGGGCGGTAGCGATGAGAAACAGGCCATTGGAGCCATTCGTCGCGGTTACGATTTGGGCGTCACCACCATCGATACGGCCCCGATTTACGGGACGGGTTTGAGCGAAGAATTGGTTGGCAAAGCGGTCAAGGGCAACCGGGATAATTATCAGATCATGACCAAGTTTGGCATGAGGTGGAACAAAACCGGGACGCAACAGCAATTTTCCACCGACAAGGGCTATGAGGAGCTTTGGAATCAGGTTTATCTTGATGGGACTCGCGAGAGTGTCATCAAGGAAGTGGAAGAAAGTTTAAGGCGACTGGACACTGACTACATTGATTATTATCAGATGCACTGGCCCGTCGACAACGTTCCGATGGAAGAGACCATGGAAGCTCTGTTGCGATTAAAAGAGCAGGGTAAAATCCGGGCAGCTGGGGTATGTAATTTTTCTGCCGTTCAGCTACAGGAAGCGGAAAAAACCTTGCGCATTGAGGCCGATCAGGTACCCTACAGCATGGTTCGACGTGATGTAGAAGAAGATGTGATTCCTTATCTGAAAAAGAAAAATAAGGGCATTATTGCTTACAGTCCAATGCAGCGGGGATTGCTTTCCGGCAAATATACCCCCGATACCCTGCTGGCCGAAGGCGATAATCGTAAGTATTCCAGGTTCTTTAAGGCTGAAAACATCCGCCGGGTGAATGCTTTCCTGGATCAGATCAAACCCATTGCTGAGGCCCATGATGCCAGCCTTGCCCAATTAGCCTTGGCCTGGACCATCCATCAGCCAGGTGTTTTGGCCGCCCTGGCCGGGTCCAGAACCCCGCATCAGATTGATGACAATGCCAAGGCTGCCGATATTGAATTGTCTGATCAGGAACTGGACACCATTCAGCAACATTTGAACGCGCTTCATTTGGACCTGAATTGATAAAATCCTCTTTTTTAACCGGCCACTCAAAAATTATTTTGTTATTTTACAGCTGATCAATCTTCCAAGGAAGGAATAATGATATGCAGGACGCTTCACCACTGGAAGATGTACAACGGGAGAGGGGGGTAAAAACAGGAGTTCCTCTCACTTCATTGATTTGCAAAATGATAAAGACCTGAGGCCTTACGTGCCTTTTGATTCAAATAGAATGAACCGTTTTAAAGATCGGGTGATATGGATAACCGGTGCTTCATCCGGTATTGGATCTGCTCTGGCTATTGAACTGGCCCGGGTGGGTGCTGTTTTGGCTCTGTCGGGCCGCGATCCCAGATCCCTCGGCAATATTGTCCGGGAAGTTGAACATATGGGGGCCCGGGCAAAAGCCTTCCCTTTTGATATTTCCGCCAGCCCAAATATCCCTGCCCTGGTTGAAGAGATTATCGGACATTTCGGCCGCATTGATCTTTTGATTAACAATGCAGGCATCAGCCAGCGTGCCCGGGTGGAGGAGTCCGACTCCACCATTGACCGGAAAATAATGGAAGTCAATTATTTCGGCAACGTCGCCCTGACCCGCGCCCTGCTGCCCTATATGAAGCAACAGGGCTTTGGCCATATTGCCGTAACAACAAGCATCGTTGGCCTATTTGGCTTCCCCCTGCGCTCGGCATATGCAGCCTCCAAGCACGCCCTGCATGGTTTCTACGAAAGCCTCCGTACCGAATTAACGGATACCCCCCTGGCCATTACTTTCATTATCCCTGGCCGCGTTAAAACCAACATTTCTTATCGGGCCCTGAACAAAAATATGCAGGAGCAGGGAATTTTGGATCAGGGCCAGGCCCGGGGTCTGCCTGCTTCTAAGGCGGCCCGGGTCATTCTGAAAGGCCTGGCCCGGCAAAAAAAGCAGATTCTCGTCGGCGGCAGGGAGTTGTATATGGTCTACATCCATAAATATTTTCCCTGGTTGTTTGACCATATTGTCCGAAAAATTAAACACGTTTAAACCAACTTCTTAGGGGACTCTTTGCCGCGTTTTTTTTTCCACTTTTGAGGGAACAATTTTTTTGGTTATTTTTCGCTCTAAAACAAGGATGGTGAATGATGGAAAAGAAGATAATTAGTGGAATCCAGCAAATAGGGATTGGCATTCACAATGTTGCTGAAGCCTGGAAATGGTACAAGGATACTTTTGGCACCGATATACGGGTTTTTGAAGATAAGACCATTGCAGAGCTGATGTTGCCTTATACCGGGGGTGTGGCCCGCAGGCGGCATGCAGCCCTGGCTCTGAATTTACAGGGAGGCGGAGGTTTTGAGATCTGGCAATATACCGAACGCACCCCCAAAAACGTCGATTTTGAAGTGCAGCTGGGTGATTTGGGTATTTATGCCGCCAAGGTCAAATGCCGTGACCTGCATCAAACCTATCGCAGCTATCAGAGACGAAAGGTCCGCGTTTTGGCTCCCCCTATGAAGGGCCCTGACGGCCATGAGACGTTTTTTGTGGAAGACCCTTACGGAAACCTCTTCCAATTGATGGAGGGCAATCACTGGTATAAAGATGAGAAAAAGCTTACTGGTGGCGCCTATGGCGCAGTGATTGGCGTATCTGATGTGGAAGCCTCCATGAAGGTCTATTCGGATATCCTGGGGTATGACCAGGTGATCTATGACCAAAACCAACGTTTTGACGACCTGGATCCCCTCCCGGGCGGAGATCATCCCTTCAGAAGGGTCCTGCTTACCCACAGTGAACCCCGCCAGGGTGGTTTCTCCCCCCTCCTGGGCGATTCCTGGATCGAACTGGTCGAGGTCAAAAACCGCCAGCCCCGGAAAATATATAAAGACCGGTTCTGGGGCGACCCCGGTTTTATTCACCTTTGCTTCGANACATCCATGGAATGGACCTGCTTAAAAAGGAATGCCAGGATAAAGGCTTTTCCTTTACCGTCGATAGCAACGTCCATCACAATAAATCCCACAGCTTCGACATGGGCGAGGCGGCCGGCCACTTTTCCTATATTGAAGACCCCGACGGAACATTGATCGAATTTGTTGAAACCCACAAGGTGCCGGTTTTGAAAAAGTGGGGCTGGTACATTAACCTCAGAAAACGCAACCCCCATAAACCTTTACCCAATTGGATGATTAAAGCCATGTCGTTCAACCGGGTCAGATTCTGATGGCTGTTCCCTTGTTTACTTCTACCCGACAGGTAATATTTAACCCGCTTTAGCGTTATAATTAACCTTTGGTTGTATTATAATCCATCATTTATAGCATAATCCATTAACCATGAAAGACGAAGAAAAACAACGATCAGACTTATATAAAAAATATGCCCGCCAGGAAGGCAAAAAACAGGAGGAGGAACATGTAAATTTTGCCTATCGATTTGCGGATGGGGCGAAACGTTCGGTGGAAGGTTTCCTCGAGGGCATGGGAGAAGAATACAATGAAACGGTGGAGATGTCGCGTTTTTTCTTTAAACTCCTGGAGGAAAAACTTCAGCTGCGGGAAAGGGAATCACCCCCATCCAAAGAGGAAGTCAAAAAAGCCATCGAACAGCTCAAAGACATGGGCCGGGTTGGCGTTTTTGCTTCGGTCTCCATTCTCCCTGGCGGTGGCCTGTCTCTGCTGGGCCTCGAAATATTGGCCCGTAAATTTGGCATCAAAAATTTTTCCTTCATCCCTTCTTCTTTCCGAAAACGACTTTATAAAGATGTCAATAATACCAATGGCCCGGATCAGAATCACAAACGGGGTGGCTGACCAGGCCTGAACCCGCCTTCCTTTGATTGATTCAACATTGGACATTGCCTGTTTGTAGCCGTGGTTGACTGACCCTGCCTGATTCTATTTCAGACTTTGAGTAATCCATTCCTTTGGATCTTGATTGATGAACTTTTACCGGTGCTGAATGATATACCAGGCCAGGGGTAAAGCCTTACCGGCAACTTCGCTCCCCCCTTGAAGCATTGATAAGGGATAGAATTTTACGGGTAGCCCCGGTCTTGTTTGTCCCACAAGGCCAGGAGCAAAACTTTACTGCTGGCCCAGGTCCTGCCTTAAAGCACCGCCAGAGATAAAACTTTACTGCCAGCCTTAGCCATGGCTTGCTGCAGAAAGCCGGGGGTGAATCTTTACTGATTTACCCCGCTCTGCCTTTCAGATATGGCCTAAAGAATCAAATTTTTGCAGGGCGGCTGTAATAATTTGCTTGAAAATGGGTCTAACACCATGTTGAATCGAATAAAAAAGCAATTATGAGCAGGAAGGTTTTAGCTACATTGATATCGTTATTGGTATTTCAAATGGGATCACTGGCGCAACACCCGGGAGGGGCTGCTTCAGGTGCCGGAACAAAAGGTGTAGTAAAAGGCAAAGTGATGGTTAAGGGCGACGGTCCGCTTGAATACGCCAACATCGCACTCTATAAGAGGGGCGATTCCTCACTGGTTACCGGTACAGTAACCAATGTGGAAGGAAGGTTCACCCTGAAAAAGGTTCCGATGGGCCGCTATTATATGGAATTGAACTTCATTGGTTTCAGCAGAAAAACCCTTGAGAATATTCGTTTAACCCCCTCCGCCCGGCGTAAAGATGTGGGCGTGGTTTATTTACAGGAAGCCACCCAGCAGATCGAGGGGGTGGAGGTGACCGCCGAACGGCCCCAGGTCCACTATAAAGTGGATAAGAAGGTGATTAATGTCGACAAGGATTATAGTGCCCAGGGGGGATCGGCCGTGGAAGTACTCAGGAATGTGCCTTCCATCCAGGTGGATATTGAAGGCAATGTGGAGTTAAGAGGAAGTTCCAGTTTCCGGGTGCTGGTCGATGGCAAACCATCTGTGCTGGAAGGCAGCGATGCCCTGCAACAGATACCGGCTTCGATGATCGATGACATCGAGATCATCACCAATCCTTCGGCCAAATATGACCCCGAGGGAACAGCTGGGATCATCAATGTGATCATGAAGAAAAACCGTGAACGGGGCCTTAACGGTATTGTTAAAGCCTCGGCCGGTACCAATAATGCCTATGATGCCAATGCCAACCTGAGCTACCAGATCAATGACAAGATCAATGTTCACACCTCCATGAGTTACCGGGATTTTAATTTTGACATGACCGGGATCAGCAACCGGGAAAATTATTATTCTGATACCACCTCCTTTATTGACCAAAACATGTCCAATACCATGGAACGGGATGGTTATTCGTTTAAAGCCGGGGTGGATTATGACCTGACATCCAGCAGCAGCCTTTCATTGTCAGGAAGGGCCGGCAATTTCAGCTTTGGCCGGGGTGGCAATACACGGATTGAAACTTACACCCAACCGGCTTCAAGCCACAACCATCAAATCTCTTCCACCAGCTTCGACATCAGCCATGATTACTATACCATGAACCTGGATTATCAGAATAAATTTGATGAGAAAGGCCACAAGCTAGATGTATCGGCGAATTATTCTTTTTCTGACAACCGTGACCACAACAGTTTTCAGGAGTATCAGAGCAATGCGGATTGGGACAAGTTCAATGACGATGTTTATAAACAACAGACCAATGAAACCAGCGACGAGGATGAACTGCAGGTGAAGCTTGACTATACACGCCCGTTGGCCTCCGGTAAGCTGGAAGCCGGTTACCAGGGTACCTACGACCAAAACAATCAGCATTATGAGATGGATCGCTTCATTGATGGCCAGTGGAGCCAGGTTGGCGAGCGAACCAATGATGTCAACTATTCACGGATGATTCAGGCCCTTTATGCCACTTATTCCGGCAAATTGCTGGGGATCGATTATAAGCTGGGTCTGCGGGGCGAATATACTGACCGGTTGCTGGAGCAAAACATGCTGGATAAGTCTTATCCGATTGAACGCTTTGATGTCTTTCCCTCGGCCCATTTTTCAAAAAGTTTTTCAAGGGGCAACAACCTCTTTGTCAGCTACAGCAGAAGGATACGGCGTCCGCGTAGCTGGTTTATCGATCCTTTTCAAACCTTCCGCGACCAGTATAACCTGCGGCAGGGCAACCCGGCCCTCAAACCGGAATATACCGATTCCTACGAGGCCGGCTATAAGATGACCTTTGGCAAGTCTTTTGCATCGCTGGAAGGCTATTATCGCAATACCCACAATGAGATCAGCCGGATTCAGCGCCTGGGGGAAGGCAACCGCCTGATCCATACCTTTGAAAACCTGGACAACGAGACTTCTCTGGGAACCGAATTGATGTTTAACACCAGCCTGGTCAAATGGTGGAACATGAACCTCAGCGCCCGGCTTTATCGTTACACCATCGATTCGCGCGTGAACGGCAAACAGGTGGAAAAGAAGAGCAACAACTGGGGAGGTCGTCTCAACAGCACCTTTAAGCTTCCCACCGGTACCCGCCTTCAGATTCGGGCCATGTACAGAGGCCCTTCTGTAACTGCCCAGGGCGAACGCCAGGGAATGCTCATGACCAGTGCCGCCATTAAACATTCCTTCCTGGATGATAAACTCTCTTTGACCCTCAATGGAAGAGGCCTTTTACAGGGGATGAACCGCGAAATGACATCTTCCGGCGCCGGCTTCGAAACCTATGACTACCGCGAACGCGAATCGCCCATCTTTCAATTCAATATCAGTTACACCATCAACAATTATAAGCGCAAAAGAGACCGGGGCCAGGGCGATGGAGGCCAGTATGAAGGCATGGACCAGATGTTCTAGCTCCATGTTCTAATCTTATCAATGATCTATGAACAGGATATGTCTTTACAACAATTTTTCCTGCCCTGGATTGTGGCCTTCGTTGCTCTTTTAAGGGGTGTGAATTGGTTCCAGCCGTTGAACAAGGATTTTCAGGCCTTTATAAATAAGCTCGATACCCAAGGTTCCGGCCAATAAGGTGATCAGGGTCGTTGTCTAAATGAACAGCGGCCCTGAACATTTTGAGAACCCCTTTATCAAACTGGTTGGTAATTAATTTGAATGAAACCTGCATCCAGTAACCTACACAACAAGGACATGATTATTCATGCAGGTTCCATACGGCCAAATTATTAAATAAAAGATAACCGTATGAAAAGGTCATTTAGATTACGTGAGAATACTGAGGAATTTTTGAGACACCCCTGTTTCATCATTTTCTCATTTTATGTATTTTTGATTTGAGACAAAATTTTTGTTTCAATTCTATTCCTGCGCTAGCTCATTCCATCCCCTGCCTGTTTTTGGCAAAGATATAGAAGGATTCACAAAGGGCAACGCCCAGGAATAGCGGGAGAACAAATAAGCTCTTTTAGGCTCCGGTTCTTTTCGCAGCAACAGCAATGTCCCTCCCGGTAACACCCCGGGTCAACTTGAGCAGCCTACAAAAGCACTGGAATTCATTCGTGCAAAGACGTATTAAGGGTTGTTAATCAGTATAGCATTATGCCATAATCAATTCTTATCGAAACGCTCACCATGGAACCCACCCGCTTTTTTCACAGCCTTGTTGTGCAGGTTCCTACATGTGGGTTTCATTAATAAACCAATGAGCTAAAGAACCATGAATGAGCTAGAAAAATTATCAGGCCGGATTCAGGATATTTCTGATTTTATAAACCGGCTGGAAAAATTAAAAGATACAGGCCGCTATCAAAAGGCCATTGATTCGATCGACCAGATGCTTTTCAGCCAGTTTAATGTTACTTCCCATCAACTTGATTCCATTGACGAAGAGTTAACCCGCAAGCTTTATCACCATACCCAGTCTTACGCTCCTGAGCTGACCGAGGATCTGGCCCGTTTATTGACCGAGCGGGGCGACCTGCTTTATGATCAGCACCGGTTTGAAGAGAGCCGCCGGATATTGGGCGAAGCCCTGAACCTTTATGATTGGCTGAACCAGGAGCAGGATGATTTATCATTTAAACGGATGAACCGGATGGTATGGATCAATCAGCAGCTTTCAAGGATTGAACTCAAACGCTCCGGGAATTGATCAGGTTTTATCGCGGTTGATTTTTTCCCATAAACGTTCGCCTTCTGCCTCATATCCGGGTTTACCCAGGAGGGCAAACATATTGCTTTTATAGGCTTCGACCCCGGGTTGATTGAAAGGCTCTACGCCAAGCATCATTCCACTGATGGCACATGCTTTTTCAAAGAAATAGATCACCTGGCCCAGGTGGTATTCATTGACCGTGGGAATGGATATGGTGATGTTGGGCACTTCCCCGTCGGTATGGGCCAGGCGGGTTCCTGCTTCGGCCATGGCGTTAACCTGGTAAAGCCTTTTCCCTGCGAGATAATTGAGGTTGTCGGTATCATCTGTGGCTTGCGGAACACTCAGGTGGTGGTAGGGCTCCTCGATCGAAAGGATTG
>JGI1684J13235_1000738_pt1 | contig 11895 bp, 9 predicted proteins | sample PonA232FremontCA_2_FD_13235 | JGI IMG/M metagenome (IMG submission 13235) | reverse complement strand
AATAGCGCGAGCATCGGCTTGGACGCCCGCGCGCGCAAACCGGACACATGTCAGCGACACAACCCCGCCGGTCCCCGAACCCGACCACGCGCACCTTCGAGCGGTGGCCCGGTCGCCCACGCGAGGCCGGTCAGGTGCCGTAGCTGGACATGATCTCCTGATAGGTGCCGTCCGCTTTCATGGCTTCGAAAGCCTCGCGCCAGCGCTTCTTGACGTCCTCGGACAGCCCCGGCGAGCCGCCGATGTAGATCGTGTAGGTATCGATCGTTTCGCCGTAGACGAGGCTCCCGGGATCCAGGCCGGCTTCCTTCATGGCGAAGATGGCCAGGGATTCCAGTGACACCCAGGAATCCACGCGGCCCTCTTCGAGCAAGCGCGCCGTGTCGGCCTGATGGGTGGAAACCACGAGGCGGGACGGCGGCACCCCGCGATTCTTGAGGAGTTCGTGCATCAGCGAGCCCCGCTGCACGCCGATCAACCCATTTTCCCGGGCGTCTTCCAGCGTCAAGCGGTCGGCGTCGGGCCCCTTGGTAAACACGACCATGCGGTCGGGAAAAACGGGAACCACCCAGGTGAGGTCCTCCTCGCGCTGGTCGGTGCGGGCGATGGGCGCCAGCAGCCGGTTGTCACGCTCGCGCACCGCCTTGTAGACGCGCGCCCACGGCGCGTAATGCAGCTCCGCCGGCGCGCCGACGCGCCGCGCGATCTCCTTGGTGATCTCGGCGACGAAGCCGCGCTCGCCACTGTCCGCGTCCATGGAATACGGCGGCAGGTGTGAACTCAGGATCTTGAGGTCGCCCGCCGCGGCCGGCGAGGTGACGCCCCAAAGCAGCATGACCGCGAGGAGGGCGCGTCCCAGGCCGAGCCCGATCGCGCGGATTTCCGTCATGCGCATGGCACCCCCACGCACCACTTTTGCCGTCCGCCGTCGGGCGTCGCGGCGGCCGGGCCTAGACAGCCGCTCGTCTGGGCTGCGGCCCCGCCGGAGCAACGCGACTTCAAGTCAACTTCAAACGAAAATGATGCCACCTTGGTTAAGAGTGTAGCAAGACTCGGCATCACGATCTCTTCACGATCTTGCGCACCAATTTTACTTTTGTGAATTCCATGCGCGATAATGAGCGTCCAAATCGGCACTGTACGGTGCCAAAAGGGCCCGTCGGTCGGTTCGCTTGCCGGACGGGAAGCGGCGGAGCCGAAAAGCGGCTCCGCCGCGTGAGCCCGGTCTACGGCGTCGCCATTACACGCCGTACTTCGACATGATCTCGTCGTAGGTACCGTCCTCCTTCATGGCCTCGAAGGCGTCGCGCCATTCTTGCTTGACGTCCTCGGACAGACCGGGGGAGCCGCCGATGTAGACGGTGAACTCGTTGACCACCTCGCCGACGGTCAGGGGCCCCGTGTCCACGCCTTCTTCCCTCATCGAGAAGATGGCGAGCGATTCCAGCGACAGCCAGGCGTCGATCCGACCGGCTGCGAACTTGCGCGCGATCGAGGTCAGATCGCCGGAAACGTCCAGGTTCGAGCTGTCGATCCCGCGCTTTTTCGCCAGCTCGTGCATCAGCGAGTCCTGTTGGACGCCAACGGTGCCTTTCTCGGCCGCTTCCTTAAGCGTCAGCTCCTCGGCATCCTCGCCGTAGGTCAGCAGCACCATGCGGTCCGGGAAAACCGGCACCACCCAGCTGAGCTTGTCCTCGCGCTGCGGCGTGCGCGCGATGGGCGCCAGAAGCCGGTTGGGCTTGCTCTGGATCGTCTTGTAGACGCGCGACCACGAGGAATAGTGCAGGTCCGTCGGATTGCCCACGCGCTCGGCGATCTCCCGGGCCACCTCGGCGACGAAGCCCTGCTTGTCCTCGCCCTTCATGGAATACGGCGGCAGGTGGGCGCTCGTGATCTTGAGATCCTGGGCCTGGACGGGCGCCGCCACGCCCACCAGCGCCGCCACGGCCGCGGCCGCGCCGAGTGTCCGTCCCAGCCGTCCCAAACGTCCCTGTAAGCCGCGCATGCTGCTCCTCCTTTATTGGTGTGATCCAGCCCGTGAAGGGCTCACGCCGCGCGAATGTCGGCGAGGAAGGTGTCCACGTCGCTGTCGAGCGATTCGCACCGGCTCTTGAGATCGCTCATCGACGCGGACATCTGCCCGGCCTCCTCCGCATTCGTGGCGGCGGCCTGGCGCATGTCGTTCAGATTGGTCTGCACGAGTTGCGCGGAGTCGGCCGCGACCTGGGCGTTGCGGGCGATTTCGCGGGTGGCGGTGTCCTGCTCCTCCGCCGCGCCGGAAATGCCGGAGACGTGCTCGTTCACCTTGTTGATGACATCGGCGATCGCGGACATTTGCTCCGCCACGCTGCCCGTGGCGCTCTGCACCTCCTTGACCTGGCCGGCGATGCTGTCGGTCGCCTTCGAGGTCTGGTTGGCGAGCGACTTCACCTCGTCCGCCACCACGGCGAAGCCCTTGCCCGCCTCGCCGGCGCGGGCGGCCTCGATCGTGGCGTTGAGCGCCAGCAGGTTGGTCTTCTCCGCGATGTCGTTGATGAGGGTGACAGCTTCCTCGATCTGCTTCGCCGCGGACTGCAGCTGCTCGACCGTGCTCTGGGTCTGGGTCGCCCGCTGCACGGCGTCGTCGGAAACCTGCTGCGACTGCTGCGCGCTGTTGGCGATCTCGCGGATGGAGGAGGTCATCTCGTCGGTCGTGGAGGCCACGGTCTGCACGCTCTGACTGGCCTCCTGGGCGCCCTGAAGCGCGCTTTCCACCTTCTCGCGGTTGCTCGCCGCGACCTCGTTCATTTGCGCCGCCTGCTCGGCCACCGTCTGGGCCGCCGTGGTCATCTCGCCGACGTTGCTCTTGACCTTGTCCTCGAAGCTGTCGGCGAGCTTGCGGCGGCTTTCCTGGCGTTCCTGTTCGTTGCGCCGCTGCATCTCCTCCTGTTCCGCGCGCATGCGGCCCATTTCCCGCGTGTTGTCGCGGAACACGCCCACGGCGCGCGCCATCGCNCCCACTTCGTCGCGGCGCTCGGTGTAGGGAACGTCCACCTCTTCGGTGCCGTCGGCGATGCGCGTCATCGCCCCGGTGATGGCACTGACCGGCTTGAGCACACGGTTGAGGGAAAACAGCATCGCCGCGACGAGCACGGCCAGCATGGCGAGCGCGCCGATCACCGCATCGCGGATGCTTTCCTGGCGCTTGGCCGCCAGCGCCGTCGTGGTGAGCCCGAGTTCGAGCGTGCCGAGCTGCTCCTCGCCGTGCGTGACCGGGGCCGAGGCGGTCATCATCCCGGCCGAGTCCGTTGGCACCTCGCCCACGTCGGCGACGACCTCGCCCTGGCCGTCGCGCACCAGGGCGTATCGGAACGCCGGGTCGTCCTGCAGTCCGTTCAACAGACTGGTGGCGCGCTCGTAATTCAGATCCCAGACCGCGCCCTCGACGGCCTGCGCCTCGATGACCGCGAGGCGCTCGGCGCGCGAGCGCAGGGACTCCTCCAGATCACCGGTCTGCTTGGTCACACGGACGTAGCCGCTGACCGCGGAAATCAGCACGATGAGCGCGGTAAAGCCCAGCGCCACGCGCCACCGCAGGCTGAGGGACGGCAGGCTGATGGAGCGCATGTCTTCGGCTCCCCTTTCTCGTGTTCCCAACCCCGCCACACCGGCCGCTCGGGCCCATGTGCCCGACGTGCTCGGTGTACACCCACCGCGACGGGCGCAAAGACCTCGCCGCGCCTTCACGGTGCAATTAGGGTAAGTATACCTGAATACCAGTAAATCCGGGCTTAATGTGTTTCCGTTTGAACGACGAACGAACGGCCCGGGCCGGCAACACGATTTAACATGAGACAGATTAGCTCGCGCCACAGCCCGCCGCGCGCGCTGCGGCGTGGACGTTACGCGTTGACCACGTCGGCCCGCGTAACTTCGAGATCGAACGCAGCCTTCATCAACGCGCGCGTGTAGGGATGGCGCGGCTGCTCGAAGATGTCGGCGGCCGGTCCCTGTTCAACGACCAGGCCGTCCTTCATCACGATCACCTCGTCGGCCAGCGCGCGCACCACGCGCAGGTCGTGGCTGATGAAGAGGTAGGCGAGCTGGTGGCGGTCCTGGAGGTCGCGCAGCAGATCCACGATCTGCGCCTGCACCGACATGTCCAGCGCGCTCGTCGGCTCGTCCAGCACCACGAAGCTGGGCTTGAGCACCATCGCGCGGGCGATGGCGATGCGCTGGCGCTGGCCGCCGGAGAACTCGTGCGGGTAGCGGAAGCGGCTGGCCGGATCCAGCCCGACCTCGGTGAGCGCCTGGACGATGGCCGCTTCCCGGTCCGCGGCCGAGCCCACGTTGTGGACCTTGAGGCCCTCCTCGACGATCTGCCCCACCGACAGGCGCGGCGACAAGGAGCCGTAGGGGTCCTGGAAGACGATCTGCATCTGCCGGCGCAGCGCGCGCACGGCCCTGGGGCCGAGCCCGCCGAGCGCCGTCCCGCCGAAGTGGATGTCGCCCTGGCCCTGGATCAGGCGGAGCAGCGCCATGCCCAGCGTCGTCTTGCCCGAGCCGCTTTCCCCCACGACGCCCACGGTGTGGCCCGCGCGCACCTGGAGCGAAACGCCGTCCACCGCCTTGACGTGGTCCACGGTGCGCTTGAGCAGGCCCTTCTTGACCGGGAAGTGCACCTTCACGCCGTCGGCGGTGAGAACGGTGGGCGCGTTGGACCGAACGGGCAGCGGCTCACCCGTGGGCTCGGCGGCGAGCAGCTTCTGGGTGTAGGCGTGGCTGGGCGCGTCCAGCACACTGCGCGCCGNNCCCTGTTCGACGGCACGACCGCCCGTCATCACCACGACGCGGTCGGCCATCTTGCGCACCACGGTCAGGTCGTGGGTGATCAGCAGCAGCGCCATGTCGAAGCGCTGGGCCAGGTCACGCAGGAGGTTGAGGATCTGCGCCTGGATGGTGACGTCGAGGGCCGTCGTGGGCTCGTCGGCGATCAGCAGGTCGGGCTCGTTCGCCAGCGCCATGGCGATCATGACGCGCTGGCGCTGCCCGCCCGAGAGTTCGTGGGGATAGGCGTTGAGGCGCCGGCCGGCCTCGGGAATCCCCACCATATCCAGCAGTTCCAGGCACCGCTCGCGGGCGCGGGCGCGCGACAGTCCCTTGTGGACGAGCAGCACCTCGCTGACCTGCTTTTCGATGGTGTGCAGCGGGTTCAGCGAGGTCATGGGCTCCTGGAAGATCATCGCCATGGCGTTGCCGCGCAGCTGGCGCAGCCGCGCCTCGCCGGCGCCCATCAGCTCCTCGCCCTTGAAGCGCACCGAGGAGCGCTCGCTGTGGCCCGCCTGGGGATACGGCAGGAGCTGCATGATCGACAGCGCCGTCACCGACTTGCCGCTGCCGCTCTCGCCCACGAGCGCGCAGGTCTCCCCGCGGTCCAGGCCGAAGCTGAGATCGCGGACGGCGTCCACGCGCGTCTCCCCGGCGCCGAAGCGCACGTCGAGATCGCGGACGTCCAGCAGCCGGTCGGTCATGCGGCGCTCCCCCTCATGCCCCGCTCCCCTGGGCCTGCGCGGCGGCCGGGGCGCGCGGGCCACCGGTGGCGTCCTCGGCCGCGGCGGCCTCGCCCTTGAAGAGCTTGTGCGGGTCGAAGGCGTCGCGCACCGCCTCGCCAATGAAGAACAGCAGGCTGAGCATGATGGACAGCACGAAGAACCCGGTGAGCCCCAGCCACGGCGCCTGCAGGTTGGCCTTGCCCTGGGCCAGGATGTCGCCCAGCGACGCCGAGCCCGGCGGCAGCCCGAAGCCGATGAAGTCCAGCGCCGTCAGCGTGGTGATCGAGCCCGCCAGCGTGAACGGCAGGAAGGTCAGCGTGGCCACCATGGCGTTGGGCAGGATGTGGCGGAACATCACCATCGTGTCGGACACACCCAATGCCTTGGCGGCGCGCACGAAGGTGAAGTTGCGCGCGCGCAGGAATTCCGCGCGCACGTAGCCCACCGGCCACGGCCAGCCGAACAGCACCATCACGCCCAGCAGCCACCAGAAGTTGGGCTCGACGAAGCTGGCGACGATGATGATGACCATCAGCATGGGCAGCGTGCCGAAGATCTCCATGACGCGCTGGAAGATCAGGTCCACCCAGCCGCCGAAGTAGCCCTGCACCGCGCCCGCGGCGACGCCGATGAGCGTGGTGAAGAAGGTCATCAAGAGCCCGAAGACGACCGAGATGCGGAAACCGTAGATCGTGCGCGCCAGCACGTCGCGCGCCTGGTCGTCCGTGCCCAGCCAGTGCTCCGCGCCGGGCGCGGTCGGCGAGGGCTCCGTGAGCTGCCAGTCCACGGCCGTGTGGTCGTAGGGGATGAGCGCGCGCACCATGAAGCCGTTTTGCTCGATGCGCCGCTCGACGAAGGGGTCCGAGTAGTCCGTCTTCGTCGGCAGGTCGCCGCCGTAGGTCGTCTCCGGGTAATCGTGCAGCATGGGCCAGTACAGCTCGCCCTGGTACTGCACCACAATGGGATCGTCGTTCGCCACGACCTCGGCAAAGATGGTGAACGCGAACAGCACCAGAAAGACGATCAGCGCCCAGAAGCCGCGCTTGTTGGCGCGGAAGTTGCGCAGCCGGCGCTTGGTGATGGGCGAGACGGGGATGCGCCCGAGGTAGGCGATGGGGCGCACGCCTTCCTGGGTGTAGGTCACGCGCCTAGGCCTCCCGCGCCTCGAAGTCGATCCGCGGATCGATCACGGTGTACATGATGTCGTTGACGAGCTGCAGGACCAGCCCGAGCAGCGTGAAGATGTACAGCGTGCCGAACATCACAGGATAGTCGCGGTTCACCACGGCCTCGAAACCGAGCAGCCCCAGGCCGTCGAGCGAGAACAGGATCTCGATCAGCACCGCCCCGGTGAAGAGGATGTTCACGAACGCCACGGGAAAGCCCGCGATCACGATCAGCATGGCGTTGCGGAAGACGTGGCCGTAGAGAACGCGCTTTTCCGATAAACCCTTGGCGCGCGCCGTGATGACGTACTGCTGGCTGATCTGGTCCAGGAAGGAGTTCTTGGTCAGCATCGTCAGCCCGGCGAAGCTGCCGATCACCAGCGCCAGCACGGGCAGCGTCATGTGCCAGAGGTAGTCCACCACCTGCATGGGCAGCGACAGCATCCGCCAATCGTCGGAGACGATGCCGCGCAGCGGGAACCAGTCCAGATACGCCCCGCCGGCGAAGACGACGATGAGGAAGACGGCGAACATGAACGCCGGGATGGCGTTGCCCACCAGCACCACCACCGACGACCAGACGTCGAAGCGCGAGCCGTCGCGCACGGCCTTGCGGATGCCCAGCGGAATGGAGATGCCGTAAGTCAGCAGCGTGGTCCACAGCCCCAGGGAGATGGAGACGGGCAGCTTGTCCACGATCAGCTCGGTGACCGAGCGCGAGCGGAAGAAGCTCTCGCCGAAGTCGAAGGTGGCGTAGTTGCCCAGCATGTGCAGGAAGCGCTCGTGCGCCGGCTTGTCGAAGCCGAACTGCTTTTCGAGCTGGGCGATGAATTCGGGGTCGAGGCCCTGGGCACCGCGATAATCCCCCTGCACCTCGGCGCTCCCGCCGCCGGAGGCCTCCATCTCGCCGCCGCCGCCCTGGCTGACGCGCTGGGTCGCGGCGACGCCCGTGCCCGTGACCTGGGAGATCACCTGCTGCACCGGGCCGCCGGGCGCCGCCTGCACGATCAGGAAGTTGATCAGCATGGCGCCGATCAGCGTGGGGATCATCAGCAGCACGCGGCGGAGGATGTAGTTGGTCACGCCGCACCTCCGCCGTGCTCACGCCGGCTGCTGCGGGCGCGCCGCCAGAAGAACGCGGCCAGCGCCAACAGCACCGCCACGCCAGCCACGGTCCACACGCGGCCGCTGCCGCCCCCGCCCGTTTCCACCCCGGTGGCGGTTTCGCGCACCTCGGCGATCTCCTCGGCCTTGTCGGCTTTCATCCACCAGGTGGAGAGATAGGGCAGGCCGTAGGGCGGATTGCTCTCCGGCCGGCCGAACTTGTCCCAGTGCACCACGCGGTGATGGCCGATGTGCCAGTGCGGCACCACGAGGTGCTTGTTCAGCAGCACGCGGTCGAGCGCGCGCACGCGCTGGATCAGCTCGGCGCGGCTGGGCGCACCGATGACCTTGGCGATCAGCTTGTCCACGACCGGATCGGCGACCCCGGTGTAGTTGCGGCTGGCCGGGCGCTCGGCGGCGGTGGAGCTCCAGAACTCGCGCTGCTCGTTGCCGGGGGAGAGCGACTGCCCCCAGTTGGCGACGATCATGTCGAACTCGTAGTTCTCCACGCGGTTCTGGTACTGCGCCGAGTCCACGACGCGCACGTCCACCTCGATGCCGAGTTTCTCCAGGTTGGCGACGTAGGGAAGCACGATGCGCTCGAACGAGCTGTTCACCAGCAGGATCTCGAAGCGCATGGGCCGGCCGGTTTCCTTGTCGACCAGCTGCATGTCGCGCACGACCCAGCCGGCATCGTTGAGCAGGTCGAGCGCCTTCGTGAGGTTGTCGCGCGGGTAGCCATCGCCGTCGGTGGTCGGCGGATCGTAGCGCTGCGTGAAGACGGCCTCGGGCAGCTCGTCCTCGAAGCGCTTGAGGATGTCCCGCACCCGCCCCTCGGGCGGGCCGTCGGCGGCGGCCAGCTCGGAGTTGGAGAAGTAGCTTTCCGTGCGCGTGTACTGCCCGAAGAAGAGGTTCTGGTTGGTCCACGGGAAGTCGAAGGCGTGGGCCATCGCCCGGCGCACCGCGCGGTCGTCGAAGGGGCCGCGCCGCGTGTTCATGGCGAAGCCCTGCATCCCCGTGGAATTGTCGTGGTCGATCTCCACGCGCTTGAGCGCGCCCTCGCGCACGGCCGGCACGTCGTAGGCGTTCGCCCACGCCTTGGCCTGGTTCTCCCGGTGGAAATCGATGTCCCCGCCCTTCACGGCCGTGCGGATGACCGTGGGGTCGCGGAAGTAGTCGTAGCGGATGCGCTGGAAGTTCCAGCGCCCGCGGTTCACNGNNATGTCGTCGGCCCAGTAGTCGTCCACCTTCTCGTAGACGACNAANCGGCCGGGCTCGTGGGATTCCACGCGGTAGGGCCCGCTGCCCACNGGCGGNGTCAGNGTGGACTCCTTGAAGTTNCNGTCCTGCCAGTAGTGCTNGGGCAGCACGGGAAGCTGGCCGAGGATGAGCGGCANNTCGCGGTTGGTGCCGCCCTTGAAGTCGAAGCGCACGGTGCGCGGGCCGACCTTCCGCGCCTTGGCGACGCTGCGGTAGTAGAAGCGGTAGAAGGGATGACCTTTCGACCGCAGGACGTTGAGCGAGAAGATCACGTCCTCGGGCGTGATCGGCTCGCCGTCGTGGAAGCGCGCATCCTCGCGCAGCCTGAAAGCGACCCAGGAGCGGTCCTCGGGCATGTAGATGCCCTCGGCCACGAGGCCGTATTCGCTGAACGGCTCGTCGTCCGTGGACATCATCAGGGTGTCGTACATCAGCCGGGCGCCTTCCACCGAAACGCCCTGGACGATGTAGGGGTTGAAGCTGTCGTAGGTGCCCTGGGCGGCGAGCTTGATGCGTCCGCCTTCCGGCGCATCCGGGTTGACGTAGGCGAGATGCTCGAAGTCCGCCGGGTACTTGACCTCGCCGTGCATGGCCACGCCGTGGCGCAGCGGCACGCCGTCGAGCGTGTCGGCCGCGCGCGTCGGCAGCGCCAGGGCGGTGACAGCCGCGAAGAGGACGATCGCAAGGCAGCGCAGCATGACCGGCGCAGCCCACGCCAAACCGGGCGCGGTTGTAAAGCGCGCGCTTCGGGCGCTCAGACGGCGCCCGCCAGCACGTTGAGCACCTCCTCGTGCAGCGCCGGGCTGCCGGAGGCGACCACGGTGCGCTCGCCCTCGTCGCCCAGCGGATCGCCGTTCGAATCGGAGATGGCCCCGCCGGCACCGGCCACGATGGGCACGAGCGCGGCGTAATCGTAGGGGCTCATCGTGGCGTCCAGCACGATGTCGCAGAAGCCGCTGGCAAGCAGGCCGTAGTTGTGGCCGTCGCCGCCGGAAACGGCCATGCGCACGCTCTCGGCCAGCCGCAGGAAGGCGTCGGCGGATTCCTCGTCCTCGCCCGTGGGCACCGTGGTGCAGAAGCTCGCCTCGTCCAGGGACCCGCACGCCCGCGTCCGCGCGAAACGCGTGCCGTGGGCGTCGGTGTGCTGCGTGCCGCGGTCCATCGTGCCGACCCAGCGCTCCTGCAACGCCGGCACCTCGATGACGCCGAGCACCGGCTGACCCTGATGGACCAGCGCGATGAGCGTGGAATAGCCGGTCTTGCCCGTGACGAACTGCTTGGTCCCGTCGATCGGGTCCAGCATCCAGACGTACTCGGCGTTGACGCGCTCGGCGCCGCCTTCCTCGCCGACGATGCCGTGGTCGGGGTAGGTCTCCCGGATCGCCTCGCGGAGCGCCCGCTCGGTCGCCTGCTCGGCTTCCGTCACGGGGGTGCCGTCGGCCTTTTGCTGCACCTGAATGGCCGTGCGGTGGTACGGCCGCAGCTGCTCGCGGGCGATGCCGGCCAGACGCTCGGCAAACTCGACGTGGGCGCCGGATACGCTCATGAAATCGCAACTCGCTTGCTTGAACGACGGTGTGGCTTGGTGGTGACCGGAGTCACGCCGCCACGCGACGGCTTTCGATCACTGATAGGTCATCTGACCGGCGCGTGCAAACCCTCGCGCTCATGCCGGCGGCGCGGCCGGGCGGGTGCCTCAGGCGTCCTCGCCGCCGTCCTCTTGACCGGACGCGCCCTCTTCACCCGAGGCGTCCTCTTCACCCGAGGCGTCCTCTTCACCCGAGGCATCCTCGGCTTGCGCCTCGCCCGAGCCGTTTTTCTCGCCGCCGCCGTCGCTCGTGACCTCCTGGATCTCCGCTTCGGTGGGCAGGGGCATCTTCTCGTCCGCGAGCGAACGCAGGTAGGCGACGACATCGGCGCGCTCCTGCGCGTCCGTGATGCCGCCGTAGCTCATCTTGGTGCCCGGCGCCCAGCCCTGCGGATCGTAGAGCCATGCGCTCATCTTCTCGTACGTCCATTCGCCCTCCTTCTCCTGAAGGGCACTGGAGTAGGAAAAGCCGTCCACGCTGGCGATCCCGGACCCCATGATGCCGTACAGCTTGGGGCCGACCTTGTTGGCCCCGCCCTTCTCGAAGGAGTGACACGCCGCACAGGCGCGCGCGGCGTTCTTGCCCGCCGAGGGGTCGGCGTCGGCGAGCAGCGGCAGGATCGGCTCGGGGCCCTCGGGCTCCTCCGTCTCCTGTTCCGCGCTCTTCTTCGGCGCGCCGACGGTGTAATGGGGCTCCTCGGGCACGTGCGGATGAACCAGAATCTCCGCGACGAAGCTCGACCCCATCGCAACCACGCCCGCCGTCAGCACCGACGCGGCGATCTTGTTCATTTCCAGCGACATCCGCTCACCCCAACGGCCTGGCATCGTGAAGCGCGACGCAACATAGCCGCCGGTCCGCACCCGTTCAAGGCGGCGCGTGCACCGCGTTGGCAGGCGTGCGCGCCTTCCCTGGAGCGCGGTGAGACGACGTAGAATGAGCCTACGCGCCTCATCGCACGCTATATCTTTCGTTTGCGGGCATGATTGCGCGCCTTCCGGCGCGGGAGCTTCGTGTCGCGGCGCGGGAGCGAGCTGTCCAGAGCCCGGATCGTTTCGATCCGAGCTCATCATGCCCTAGGCTGCCGCGCCAGCTTGACGCAGCCCCGAAGCCCCGCACCGGAGCCACCATGCACCCCATCGTCGTCATCCCCGCACGCCGCCGCGCCACGCGCCTGCCCGACAAGCCCCTGGCCGAGATCGCCGGCGAGCCCATGATCGTCCATGTCTGGCGCCGGGCCGTGGT
>JGI1684J13235_1000737_pt1 | contig 11899 bp, 9 predicted proteins | sample PonA232FremontCA_2_FD_13235 | JGI IMG/M metagenome (IMG submission 13235) | reverse complement strand
TATATGGTGTCCGAGTCACCCAGCGACCTGGATGACACCGAACTACCATGGCTCACATCAGATTTCCTCTTACGCCGGAGCGCAGGGGGCGAAATCCTCATATCGGTGAGTCGGACGAACCGACTCTGCGAAACCGGGCCGAATTGAACGGCCCGAATCCGCGGTGCGTTCTTCGCGTTTCAACCGAACGGGCTTATACACTTAAGCACGTCGGAACGCTTCGACCGGCCGCGGTGCGGCCGACCGTTGTCCCCCGCGCCGGGGGACCTTCGCATTCATCACGAACCCCGGCTTGTACTTAACCCCGTCGAACTATCGCCGCCACGTCATGCGGTTTCTTGGTGAACGGTTGCCACGGGGAGTCGCGAGCGAAGAGCGCTCGTGACGCCCTCGACGAAAGACCGTTCGGGCGAGTGGGCAACCCCGATCCGGGCAAAGACATACGAAAGTTGTCACTGAATGAGCCGAGAAAACGGCAACCGAATCAAGAAGGAGATTCGGCCCCGCAAGTACCGAACGTCGGATATCATCGCGTGCGTACGAGAATACGAGATGAGCGGAGAGGATGAACTGAGTGAAGACGGATGCAGAGGAGAGCTGGGTGCGAGTAGAGACGGGGGCGGAGAAGCTGTGCTACGCGAGCGAAGAAAGATGCGAAACGCGCGTACCGAAACACGCCGCGAGCGAGTGGTCGTTTATACCACGGGCGTTTATAAGGGAGGGGGACACATATAAAAGCGAACGATGACGAACCCTGCTGATTCGATCGAGATCCAGAACGTCGTTGCATCAACCGGGATCGGCCAAGAGCTCGATTTGGAAGCACTCGCGGAGGACCTCCCGGGTGCCGATTTTAACCCGGACAACTTCCCCGGACTCGTCTACCGGACGCAGGAGCCCAAGGCCGCCGCACTGATCTTCCGGTCTGGGAAGATCGTCTGCACGGGCGCAAAAAGTATCGACGACGTCCACGAGGCCCTCGGGATCATCTTCGAGAAGCTCCGCGGACTCCAGATACCCGTCGAGGAGGACCCGGAAATAACGGTGCAGAACATCGTGTCGAGCGCCGACCTCGGTCACAACCTCAACCTCAACGCACTGGCGATCGGGCTCGGGTTGGAGGACGTCGAGTACGAGCCGGAGCAGTTCCCCGGACTCGTCTACCGGATGGACGAGCCGGAGGTCGTCATCCTGCTGTTCGGCAGCGGGAAGATCGTCATCACCGGCGGGAAACGCACAGACGACGCCGAGGAGGCCGTCGAGGAGATCGTCGAACGGATCGAGGGACTCGGGTTGCTCGGCTAGGCGGTCACTCGATCGGATCGGATCGGCTCGATCGGTTGCGAGACGTCGCAACACCGACGTGCGGTACCGTCCGGTCGACGAACGTCGGAGCGACGAGTTCGCGTGCCAGTGACGGTTACGCGGCGCTGTCCTCAGTCAGTACGTCTTTAACGACGCTCGGGTCCTCCAGCAGTTGGTGTTTCGTGTAACTGCCCTCGGCGCTCCCGCCGCTGTGTTTCGACTGCTCGATGATATCGAGGAAGGCGTGCTCCTTGAGGAGGTCGCGGACGCGGCGAAGCGAGAGGCTGTCAGAGCCTTCCTGTCGACAGATGTTCTCGTAGATCTCGTACACGCGACTGGTTCTGAAGCCGTCTTGGCGTCCGTTCGAGAGCGACAGCAGCGCGAGCGCCTGGAGGACGTACCGAGAGTGGGGCGTCGAGCCGCGGATGAGCTCGCGGAAGCGGTCCGTCTCGGCGCGCTGACGCGCCTGCGTGACGAATCCCTCCCGGACGGTCGGTTCGTCGTTGCCCTGTGCGATCTCGCCGGCGTATCTGAGGATGTCGATCGCCTTCCGTGCGTCTCCGTGCTCTCGTGCCGCGAGCGCCGCGGCGCGCGGAATGGTAGACGGTTCGAGGACGTCGTCGTGGAACGCGTCCGCCCGCGCCTGCATGATCTCTCTGAGCTGGTTCGCGTCGTACGGCGGGAACACGAATTCGCGTTCACAGAGGCTGGATTTGACCCGCTCGTCCATGCGGTCTTTGTACTGGATCTTGTTGCTGATCCCGACGACGCCGAGCTTGCAGTCGGTGATCTTCCCGGCCTCGCCCGCCCGGGAGAGCTGCATCAGGATTGCGTCGTCGTCGAGCTTGTCGATTTCGTCGAGGATGATGAGCACGACGTCGTACCGCTGGTCGAGGATGCGCCAGAGCCGCTTGTAGTACGTCGACGTCGAGAGGCCCTTGTCAGGGACGTTGATCCCGGTCACGTCCGGATCGTTCACGCCGTCGGCGATCGTCTGCACGGCTTGCGTTTCGGTCGTGTCCTGTGCGCAGTCGACGTACGCGAAGGTGGCGTTGACGCCCTCCTCGCCGGCGGTCGAGACGAGTCGTTTCGAGACGTACTTCGCGCAGAGAGACTTTCCAGTCCCGGTCTTCCCGTAGATGAGCACGTTGCTCGGACTCTGCCCGAAGATCGCCGGGTTGACCGCGTTCGCGAGGTCGGAAATCTCGTCGTCCCGGCCGACGATCCGACCCTCTCCGGGGAGATGACTGATTTCGAGGAGCTCCTTGTTCGCGAATATCGGGTCCTCCCGAGTGAAGAGGTCGTCCGCTGCGTCCATGGGATCGACACCGGGTTTCCGGTGAAATGCGTTCCGTTTCGGACGTGTGGCGGAGGGGTTGATTGAGACACACACCGGGTTTCCGGTGAAATAGGTGTGGGTGGGGTGGGTAGTGGGTCGGCAGTAGGGTGGGTGATGGGGTAGTCGGATGATGGAGTGATCGAGGGATTTAGCATCGGATTTCGGTTGCGGGGGATGGCTTGTCACCCCGAATTATGGAGGCGAGATCTGGAGGTAAGATAGAGAGGGAGATAGAGAGGGAGATACCGATAACAGAGAATTACCGAAGGTCGAACGACGAAACGGACTCTCATCGGCTCTCAAATTCACCGGAAACCCGGTGTCCCGATGTGCAGCTACTAGTGTCCGACAGGGAACGGCTCAGTTGCTCCCATTTCCGATGAAAATCTCTCCACTATCGGGAGAGAAGTCTCTCCACGATACGAGCTAGTGGAATATACTCAAAACTAGTTTATAATTCTTTATAGAATAGACTGGCCAGATCGTTGTTCGTTTGACACTCAATCCGGGCTCCCCGTCTCAACGACACCCACCACTCTCACCCATTTCACCGGAAACCCGGTGTGTCACCCTCTTCTTAACCTCTACCGAGAGCGTCTCCACCCGTCTCAGCCCGCCCCGAACTTGAGTCGGCTCACAGCGCTCACGGGTCGGGGGAATCCACGGCGTCCGACTCCGCCGATTCAGAAACTCTCGGATCGAGATCGCGGTGGAGTAGCGCGAGATCGCCATCGATCCCACCGAGCGTCGAGACCTCGTAGGCGATGCGGTACGAGCTCGTGACGACCCTGACGGGCAGGACAAGCCCGATCAGGGACGCGACGGCGACGATGACTACAACGGCAAGCGCCGCCGTACCGGCCGTGGTCCCGACCAGCGCGCCGAGACCCCCCAGCGCGGCAGCCACGGCGAGAAGTACGAGGCCGGCGACTGTGCCTACGAGAGCGAACGCAAGGACGGCCGCGATCCCCTCGACCACCGACAGCCCGACCGAGACGATCACGTGAACGACGAGGTAGACCACAAACTCCGTCCATCTCGTCCGCAACGTCCTCCAGAACCGACGCCACCCGCCGAGTACCCCCGTCTCTTCGACGACTATTGTCGGGACGACGAACTCGTAGGTAAAACGGAGCGCGAGTGCGGCGATCGCGACGAACGCGGCCCCAACGAAGCCGAGAACGATGACCGGTCCGGTCGCCAGCGATCCGATCGATCCGGCGACCGAATCGATCGGACCAACGCCGATCGGCGCGTTCGCGGCGCTAGCGACGAGGACCGCGAGCGCGAGGGGGGCCATCGCCCCGGCGCTGAGAACCGCGGTGAATAGAAAGAGGCCGAGCGACTGGCGAAGTCGCGAGCGGAACGGCTGCCGTATCCGTACCTCGTTCGTCCGGAGAGCGTCGTAAAAGACCAGTCGTAGCGACAGCGAGACCACCGAAAATGCGGCAACCAAGAGAACGATCCCGACGGCGAGGACCGCGAGTACCCCGGGATCGATCGTCTCCACTAGTTGACCGGGAGTGACAGATCTCGGGTCGATCCCCGCAGAGCCCAGATCGGCTCCTGTAGAGACCGATCCGGTTTCCCCGGGGGAGATCACGCCCGCATCGGAGACGGCGGAGACGGACGCGTTCGCGCTCGCGGCGCCGCCACCACCCATCAGGAGCACGAGGAAGCCGAGCTTCGTCCAGCGGACGAGGCTGAACGGGAACAGGAACCGGCGCGTGGCGTCGACCGCGTCGTCCACGGCGTCGACGGCGTGCCAACTCATGTCCGGCGATTCTCGCGGATTATTTATAAAGCATTCTGCAGTCGGGGGCGCTCGTCGACTCCCGCTCGCCGGCTCTGCTCTCGACTCCGCTCGCCATCTCCGCTCGCCATCTCCGCTCGCAACGACCGCAGCCCTTTACGCCGGTCGGTGCGAGACACCGAACATGAAGGTCCGCGGCGAACGGGAGTGTCGAGAGTGCGAGACCCGATGGTCGTACTACGAGACGGGACGCGTCGAATGCCCGGGCTGCGGGAGCCTCCGGAGCGTCGGCGTCGACGACCGCACGGCCCACACCGACGCGCCCGCCTCGCTCGACCTCAGCGCCTACCGCACTCAGTTCGGGGAAGCGCGCGGGACGCTTCCCGTGGACGGCGTCGACGAACTCAAAACTGACCTCCGCGAGTACGTCCGCAAACGCGGGTTCATTCGCGGCGGGGAGCTGCTCCCGCTCGACGGCACGTACCTCGCGGCACGGGAGCTGCTGGAGGCGGTCGACTGCTACGACCGACTCCGAGATCCCGCGGATCCGGACCGCGAGTACCTCCTCAATCTGCTGGCCGGTGCCGACGATGGCGACCGTCCCGCGACCGGAGACGTCCCCGAACGCCTCCGCGAAGCGCGCGGAATGGCGGCGGCGCGCGCGGTCGACGAGTACCGGAGCGACCTCCTCGCCTTCCTCGACGAGCTCGCCGAGGGAATCGAGAACGACATCGAGGCTGACACGCCGGCAAGCGTCGACTTCGACACCCCAACGGTCGCCGACTCCGACATCCCAACGGTCGCCGACTCCGACACACCGACAGTCTCCGTCGACGGCGGAGATCCCGGCTCACGGATCGACCCGACCAAGGAGCTCCTGGAACGGCTTCGCGACCGAGCGAAACGAGTCGAGGCACTCAACGGCGATGTCCCCGCGGCCGACGCCGACGCGCTCGTCGACGTCGCAGACGCACTCGGCGAGTACGTACGAACCGGCAGCGATGCGGCGATCGAGCGAGCCCGGGCGCGACTGGCCGACCGAGACGCCTGAAGCGACTCGCGTGCGCGTGTCTGTCGAGCGTCGACCTGAGCCCGAATCGGAATCAGCCGTGATACTCGCGGGATCAGATTCAATTCCCGCGTCACCGACGTGCGCCCATGCCGCGATTCGACGTCCACGACCACCGTCACGCGTTGAAACAGCTCAAAGACACGGGCTCAACGGGTCTCTGGGAGAACCGGAAAGACATCTCGTGTCCGGTCTGTGACGCACCGTTCGACCGGCTGTTCACCACGCGGGAGTCGGGAACGACGTTCCCCGAGAGCGACGGCGCTCGTTTCTGTCTCCTCCGCGACGAGGACGCGATCCATCTCTTCCGGCACTGACCGCTCAGTCGCCAGCGACCGGATCGATGTCGGGTTCCGCCTCGTCGATGTACCGCTCGGTCCACGTTCCCCGAGCGAACCACGCGACGCCGATGATCGCACCGAGAATGTTGCCGAGCGCCATACCGACCCAGACCCCCGTCTCGCCCCAGCCGGCGATGAACACCAGATAGCCCACGCTGGCGACGCGACCGACCCAGAGAGTGAGTATCGAGATCACCATCGCCGTCTTCGTGTTGCCGGCCCCGCGGAACGCGCCGAGTATCACCTGCGAGACGCCGATAAAGGCGAACTCCACCGATCGAATCCGGACGTACTCGACCGCGTGACCGATCGTCGCGGGCGCGTCAGGCACGTCGCCGAGGAACGCGCCGACGATCGGCTCCGTGAACGTCACCGCGACGACGGCGACGAGGAACATCACGCCCGCCCCGGTCCCGGCCGCCAGCTTGACCGACCGCGCGGCGCGGTCCGCCCGGTCCGCACCGAGGTTCTGTCCCACCATCGTGTCGATCGCGCGCCCGAGTCCCATCGCGGGCAGGAAGACGAGCGAGATGAGCCGGTTCCCGAGCCCGTACGCCGCCACCACCGGCGGCGAGAACGTGACGACCATCGCCGTGAGCGTGATCATCGCGAGCGCGCTCGTCGTCTGCTCGACGCTGGACGGGAGTCCCAGGTGGAAGATGTCGCGGATGAACCCCACGTCGGGCTTGAGGTGACCCACCGTCACCGCCGGACCGAGACCGGTGCCGAACAGCAGCCAGAGGCCGATGGCGGTGGCGACCCCCCGAGAGAGGATCGTCGCCAGCGCGGCCCCCTCGATTCCGTACCCGGTGAAGCCGGTGGCCGCGAACAGCGAGCTCTCCAGTGTCACCGGATCGAGAGCGCCGAGGACCGGGATCCCGGCGAGCCACTCGAACAGCGGGTTGTCCGCGAACCCGAAAATGAAGAACGGGTCGAGGAAGACGTTCAGAACAACGGAGACGAGCATCACCGCCATCGGCGTCCGGGTGTCGCCGTAGCCGCGCATCAGCGCGGAGAAGACGAAGAAGCCGAACATCAGCGGGATGCCGGCGAAGATGACTTCCATGTAGTCGGCCGCGAGGGGAATCACCGTCGCCGCCGTGGCGGGATCGCTCGGGAGGAGCTCCAGGGCCGGGCGGGTGTAGAAGTACCCCGCGACGCCGATGAGCACCGACAGCACGGAGACGGTGAAAATCGTCTGTCCCGCGACCATCCCCGCCGACCGGTCGCCGTCCGCGCCGGTGTACTGCGCCACGAGAATGGCGCCCGCGGTGGTGAACCCGCCCGCCACGGCGATAAGCAGGAAGATCAGCGGGAACGCGAGGCTGATCGCCCCTACCGCCTCCGCCGACAGTCGGCCGAGGTAGAGCGTGTCGACGACGTTGTACGTCACTTGCAGCAGCTGAATGACGACGATGGGCCACGCGAGTTGGAACAGCGGTCGCACCAGACTCCCCTCGGTGATCGACTCCTCGGGGACGCGGTCGTCTCCATCGCCACCATCGCCACTATTGCCACCGGTTCCACCATCGCCACCGGTTCCACCATCGCCACCGGATCCATTATCGCCACCGGATCCATTATCGCCACCGGATCCATCATCGCTACCGGATCCATCGTCACTGAGGGCAGTATCACCCCCGTCACCGACGTCGTCATGCGAACCGTCACCGCCGTCATCCAGAGGAGTAGCTGTCCGATCTTCGGAGGGCTCGTCGCTCACTATCTTATAAATGGTACCTCCGTCAATCAGAGTTCCGGTTCCGGCGGGCTACGTGTCCCGGTCGTCTCAGCGCTCGTCGCGGCTGGTCGCGGTATCACCAGCCATATCGTCACCAGTCGCGTCGTCGCCAGTCGCGTCATGATCAGATCCATCATTACCAGTCGCGTCGTCGCTCTTCGAACTCTCATCTGTCGACGATCTGTCGTCGGATTGTCGACCGGCTCGCGTTTCGTCGCCGGTGGGTTTGTCGCCCGCGCGCTCGCCCTCCGGGCGGCCGTCGTCCGGACCGCCGACCCGCGCGACGCCGGAGGTGTCGTCGAAGACGAGGTGGCGATGCGGGTAGGCCATCTCGACGTCGGCGTCCGTGAGCCGCTCGCGGATCCGCGTGTTCACGTCCGACTGGACCTTCGCGAGCTTGTACGGCTTCTTCACCCAGTAGCGGAGGCGGAGGAGCACGCCGTCGTCGCCGAACTCGTGGATGCGGCAGTCCGGGCTGGCGGTGTAGCGCGCGACGCCGACCCGGATGTCCGGGCCGCCGTTGATCACCGCGTCGCAGTCGCGGGCAGCGCGCTCGATCAGCTGTCGACCCTCCGAGATGTCACTCTCGTAGGTGACGAGCACGTCGATGGTCCGCCGCGTCCGCTCGTCTTCCGCCGAGAAGTTGGTCACGTCCCGCTCGCGCATGGCCCCGTTCGGAACGACGAGGAAGGTGTTATCGAGCGTGAAGATCTTGGTGTACCGGATCGTGATGTCCTCGACAAACCCGGTGGTCCCGTTCTCCAGCTCGATCATGTCGCCGATCTCGAACGGCTGGTCCGCGAGGATGAACACGCCGTTGATGAAGTTCCCGACGATCGGTGCGAGGATGATACCGATCACGGCGGAGAACACCGCCGTCCCGACGAGTAGGTCGGTGAACTGGAACCCGGCGGCGCTGAGCCCGAACAGTAGCGCGATGAGGATCGTCCCGACCCGGACCCCACGGACGATCGTCTGCGCGACGCTCTGCCTCGACACCCGCCGCGCCACCGGACGCCCGATGAGCCGGACGAGGAACTTCGAGACGAGCACTCCCAGCCCCACCGAGAGGAGCACCAACAGCAGTCGCGACCCGGGGAGCGACGCCAGCCGCGAGACGGCGTTCGCCACCGGATCGAGGACCTGCGCCAGCGCCGGATCGAGGACCTGCGCCAGCGCCGGATCGAAGAGCGTCCCCGAGATCGGCGCCGCGCCCGCGGGCTGTGCCATAGCCAACTCGCTATCGCCCACCCGAAAAAGGGTTTCTCCCCGAGGACGGGGGCAACGGGGAGGTCGGTGAACGCGCGAACGAGGCCTGAGTAACCACTATCACCCGTCCGAGCGAACTCGACAGTATGGCCCGCACACCGCCCACCGAACCGTCCTTCAGCGTCGCGCACGATTCCGCCCCGAGCGACGTCCTCGTCGCCGGATTCTCCTCGTTCGGCCTCGCCGGACTGACCGCCGTGGACTACGTGGTCGACGACCTCGGGCTCGAGGAGACCGGCCACATTCGGATCGAGGGGCTGCCCTCGATCACCCCGTTCGCGAAGGGACGACCGCGTCACCCGATCCGACTCTACTCCGCGGACGACGTCGACATCACCGTCCTCGTGGCCGAACAGTTCGTCCCGCCCGCGCTCGGGGAGCCGCTCTCGGCGTCGATCCTCGACTGGACGGAGGGCGCCGGCGTCTCCGAGATCGCGGTGCTGTCGGGGGTGCCGATCCCGCACGGCCCCGACGCTCACCGGACCTTCTACGTCGCGACGGACGACTACCGCGAGGCTCGGCTCGCGACAGAGAGGGACGGAGAGGAGGCAATCCCCCCGATGGAGGCCGGCTTCCTGGACGGAGCGAACGCGGCGCTGCTCGAACGGGGAATGGGCTCGCCGCTCGGTGTCGGGGTGTTCATCACGCCGGTCCACGCGCAGGCCCCGGACGTGGAGGCCGCGGTGCGGCTCGTGGATACGGTGAACGGGACCTACGACCTCGGGATCGACTCCGAGCCGCTGGCGTCGTTCGCCGCCGAGGTCCGCAAACACTACGAAGGGCTCGCCGAGCGGATAGAGGAGGACGAGCCGGACGGCGCCTACGATCGGATGTACATGTGACGGCCCACACGAACCGACTTACGTACATGTACTATCGCTTCGAACCAAATACCTATCACAGCGACGCTGGTCGACGGATCGTCTCAGGGGATCTGACTCTGAAAACGCGTGCAACTCGACTCATAGTAAAAACCTATATCCGAGGGACGTATCGTCACCAGCATGACCGACGATCTCCGCGACACCCTCGATCACGTCGGGGACCGGTTCAACCTCGGCGAGTACGAGATCGACGCCTACCTCGCGGTGCTGGAACACGGCGAACTGACGGCGAGCGACATCGCCGACCGGACGGACATCCCGCAGCCGCGCGTGTACGACACGGTCCGAAGCCTCTCGGACCGCGGGCTCGTGGAGCTGCGCGAGTCGCGGCCGATGAAGATCGTCGCCGTCGACCCGGACGACGCGTTCGGCGACCTTCGGTCGTCGTTCGCCGAGATGGTCGACGAGCTGGAGGCGCGCTACACCGCGCCGACGCGGGAGACCGAGGCCGTGTCGCTAGTGAAGTCGCGCTCGACGATCCTCCGGTACCTGGAGGAGGTCATCGGCGGCGCCGAGTACGAGCTCGCCGTCTCGCTGACCCCCGGCCTGCTCCGTCGGTTCCGCGACGACCTCGCGGCGAAGGTGGCCGAGGGCGTCAGCGTCGAGCTCCTCGTCACGCCCGCGTCGAAGGCGCCGGACCCGGACGAGTTCGACTACCTCGAAGTCTCGACCATCGCCCGGGCACGCCGCGGAATCACCACGCCCATCCTCGCGGTCGCCGACGGGGAGTACTCCGTCTACGCCACGCAGGACGCCCTCCGTGACGACCGCGAGCGCTACGGGGTCATCTTCAACCGGTCCGCGCTCGGCTTCCTCGTCTCCGGCTTCTTCGGCACCGTGCTGTGGACGACCGCGGAGACGCTCGCCACTAACGGGGCGGATCGACCGTTCCCGCGCCGCTACGCGTCGATCCGCCGAGCCGTCAAGGACGTCAAGGAGTTCGGCGAGGACGACTTCTACGCCGCCGTCGAGGGACGGGACATCGAGACCGGCGAGGAGGTGACCGTCCGCGGCCGCGTCGTCGATCTCGCGTTCGAGGAGTCCGAGGAGGTCGCCTCGCTGATGGTCGAGACGGCGTCCGGGCGCGTCGAGATCGGCGGGCGGGTCGCCGCCCTCGAGGACGTCGAGGGACAAGAGATCGTCATCGGTCGCGACGAGCCGCCGGCGCTGTAGGCCGACCCACCGGTTCAATTTAAATATCCGATCGCGCAGCCGCCGCGATTTATTAGTCGGGGCGCTGCCCGTTCCGTATGGAATACACGACGCTGGGAGACACCGGGACGAGCGTCAGCGAGCTCGCGCTCGGCTGCATGAGCTTCGGGAGCGGGCACGAGTGGATGCTCGACGAGGACGAGGGCCGCGAGCTCATCGAGCGCGCCGTCGAGCTCGGGATCACGTTCTTCGACACCGCAAACGTCTACTCGAACGGAGAGAGCGAGGAGATCCTCGGCGACGTGCTCGCCGAGTACGACCGCGACCGGTTCGTCGTCGCCACCAAGGTGTACGGCGAGATGGACGAGTCGAACCCGAACTCGGGCGGGCTCTCGCGGAAGGCGATCGAACAGGAGCTGCAGCACAGCCTCGACCGGCTCGGCATGGACACAGTCGACCTGTACCAGATCCATCGCTGGGACGACGACACGCCGATCGAGGAGACGCTGGCGACGCTCGACGACGCCGTCCGCCGCGGTCAGGTCAGATACGTCGGCGCCTCCTCGATGTGGGCTCACCAGTTCGCGGAGGCGCTCCACGTGAGCGAGCGCGAGGGGTACGAGCGGTTCGTCACGATGCAGAACCTCTACAACCTCGCGTACCGCGAGGAGGAGCGCGAAATGGTTCCGCTGTGCGAGAAGAAGAACGTCGGGATGATCCCGTGGAGCCCGGTCGGCGCCGGCTACCTCGCGCGCCCCTACGAGCAGGACGACGCCACGTCCCGCGGGGAACACGAGACGGAACTCGGGCGCCCGTACCGCGAGGGCGGCGGCGAGGAGGTCAACCGCCGGATCGAGGAGCTGGCCGACGAGAAGGGCGTGCGGATGGCCCAGATCGCGCTCCGCTGGGTGGCCGGCAAAGACGTCGTCGACGCGCCGATCGTGGGCACGTCGAGCGTCGAGCACCTGGAGGACGCCGTCGAGGCGCTCGACGTGACGCTCACGGAGTCGGACGTGGAGTGGCTGGAGGAGCCGTACGAGCCGGTC
>JGI1684J13235_1000736_pt1 | contig 11899 bp, 9 predicted proteins | sample PonA232FremontCA_2_FD_13235 | JGI IMG/M metagenome (IMG submission 13235) | reverse complement strand
CTTTTGCAATACACTAGTTATAACTCTTTGATTTTTCTTAAAACTTTAAAACCCTAAAACTCTAAAACTGCCTGCAAAAGACTTTTTGCAGGCGCATCCTACAGGTTTTGTTTGCTTTTAACAAGTTTGGTCAGTGTCCAGTTCACGGTGGTTCTTATGCCCAATTCATTACCTATATCCACGATTGCCCCGTTCATTGCATCAATCTCAGTGGGCTTGCCTTTGAAAATGTCCTGCAGCATTGAAGAGGTGTTAGTGGAGGTCGCCCCTGCTACATTGAACACTTCCCGGGTAGGATTTTCAGGTACGGTAATTCCCTGGGCCTTGGCCACCTGAACTGCTTCCAGCACGGCTTCCACGCACAGTTTTTGGGCTTCCTCATCCTTTGTCAACCATCCGTTTTGGGTTTCCAGCAGTCCGGTAAGGGCATTTATCCCCACATTGATAAGCAACTTGTGCCAGATTATATCCAAAATACTAGAGGAGGTGCTGCATTCAAAACCTGCTTTCCCAAAAATTTTAGCTATATCATTCAATCGTTGCGTATTTTCTCCGTTCAATTCGCCCATGACAATGGCTCCGTTCCCTCCGTGCCTGATTCTTCCCGGTTCCAAAAATGTTGCTCCCTGGGAGGTGGTACCGAGCAAAATATTTTGTTTATCCATGTGCTTTTCAATGTTTTCTTGGTTGCCGATTCCGTTCTGCAGGGTCAAGAAAAGGGTGTTCGCATTGCATTTGTCCCGGATGGAATATACTGCGCCTTCCGTGTCGTAGGATTTCACCATTACCAGGACAAGGTCAGGTGAGGTGGGTAATTCCTCCGGATCAAGGTATGCAGGAACAGACACCGTCTTCTCGGTGCCGTCCAACTCCTGCAGGGATGCACCATTTTCCCGTATTTTTGTAATATGTTCCCGGTTTCTGCTTATAAGAGATACCTGGCAGTTGTTTTCCGCAAGCCTTATCCCGAAAAGCGTCCCCAGGGCACCGGCACCCAGAACTAGTATGTGCATAATCTATCCTTGCTGTTGGATTGTTTGCTTTGTCCAGATCTTACTATCTTACTGCAGCATTACCCGGAACTGGAACTTTTTTTAGTGAAGCGAATTTTTATTTTACTTTAATATGTGGAATTCTATCTGGTCAAGAGCTTATTGCAGGTTGGCCAATGCGAAGTTGTTTTGTTAGAGAATACAATTAAAACTGTTAGATTTAAAACATATATCTGCCACGCCTTTTTGGTATGGATTGTTATAACATTTTGATATCTTTTATTATTTTAAAAAATACCCTGAAAGCTTGGCTGCGTTAATTTCCAGAGTCCATAATGATACACCAGATGCCATCATTCAGAGTAATTCCCGATTTAAAGTAAAACAAAACTCCGGGTTGAACGGGAGCGAGATATCGTCCAAGCTAGAGATGTTTACAGTACCCATAAGGGAATTTGTCATTATTACCAGGTCAGCAGAAGTGATCCGGCGGGGATAAACAGTTTGGGTTCTGACTTGGTATCCCCGTGCTTGCAATAACTTGACTGCCCGGTTCAGCATTATTCCGGGCAGCACATGTTCAGAGGCTGGTATGACAACCTGTTTTCCGCTTAGGATCAGGATGTTTCCGGTGTTGGTCTCTGAAATAGAGCCATCCGGGTTCAGGATAAGGGCTTCGTCAGCTCCTTTTTCCTTGGCCCAGTTTCCGGAAAGGTAATAAAAAAGATAGTTCAGGCTCTTGTGATCAGCCAGGGGAGTAAACCTGGGTTCAGGGTATGTCTTCAGTGTGAGCGCCCTGCGGTTTTTTTGTTCCAGCCTGGGTATATAATGGTTTGCAGAGACCAAAAGCAAATTGTCATCAGGTGGTTTGGCTTGCCTGCCTTGGGCTGCAATGATCTTTACCGCAGCGGTGGAGTCCTGCAATCGATTTTCCCGGAGGAGATTCTTTATTATCAGATCCCAGCTTAAATCCGGGAACTCTTTTGCGATGTATTGCTGCCAGGAATGACGTAGCCGCTCGATATGTTCCGGGAGATAGAGTATGTTACCCTTTTCCGCCCGCAGGGTCTCAAAGAAGCCGAAACCGTATTGGAATCCGGCAGAAAGCGGTGAAATATAGGCTTCTTCTTCCGGGACTATTTTTCCGTTGAACCAGACTTTTTTCCGGGTGTCCTGCTTATTTGCCTCCCCTCCCTTGAAGAAATGCATCAAGGTATGTCCTTTGTGCAGGGTTTCCTGGTATTCTTTCTCCGGGTCTGAATCGTAAACTACACCCCCTCCCACGGAAAAGAAGATCTTATCTGCATAAACCGTGGCTGTTCGTATGGCTATGGAGAGGTCCATGTTCCCCTGAAAGCTGATATATCCGATAGAGCCGGTGTAAACGTGTCTCCTGCTGGGTTCCAGTTCGTCGATTATCTCCATGGCTCTAATCTTGGGGCATCCGGTTATGGATCCCCCGGGAAAGGTGGCCTTGAGCAACTCCGGGTTGTCAGTGCCAGTATCAAGGGTGCCCCGGACAATAGAAATCAGGTGGAATACATTGTGGTATCTTTCCAGGCGCTTGTGTTCCTGGACAGTTACTGTTCCCGGTTTGCAGCATTTTCCCAGATCATTACGCAAAAGGTCCACTATCATGGAGAGTTCCGCGTCGTCCTTGGTACTGGCCTGGAGTTCTTCTGCATGTTCTTGATCCTGCTCTTTCGTGGAGCCCCTGGGGCTGGTGCCCTTAATGGGCCTGGTCTCAACTGTGTTTCCGTTTCTGTGCAAGAATCTCTCCGGGGAAGTGGACAGGATTTGGTGGTCTCCGGCATTGATATATGCGTAAAATGCTGCTGGATTTTGGGAATAAAGGTCTGTGAACAGTAAGAAGGGGTCCCCTCCAAAATCCAGGTGAAAACGCTGGGAGAGGTTGATTTGGTATATATGTCCGGATTTGATATATTCCTTTATTCGCTCCACGGTCTGGAGGTATTCGGATCTTTGAAAATTGGAGCAAAATTGCCCCTTATAATTGTTTTGTTTTGTGTTTTGGGGTCTGGATTGATCTGATTCCCTGATCTGTTGGAATAGTTGGAAATATCTGTCCGCATCCGCACCTGCTTGTTTTTTGTTAAAAACCGGGATGTAGAGCTTTCTCTGTTGCTCCTGGTTGTCCTGCACCAAAAGGAGGGAAGGGGCGTAAAGGCATATGTCCGGAAGATAGAGGTCGTCCACGCTGGTTTTGGGAAGCTGTTCTATCTGGTCCTTTAGGTCGTAGGATAGATATCCGAATAAACCACTGCATACCGGGGAAGGAAACACCGGGGTATCGAAATGGTAGAGGCCGGAAATATCCCGAAGTGTGTCAAAGATATTTGCAGTGAATCTGTATGTATTTCCTGCAGTTTGCAAACAAATCCGATTGCTCTTGGCAGTAAAGCTGAGCCAGGGGTAAGTTGCCAATAAATGGTATCTGGAACAATCGTGGCCCTCTCCGCTTAAAAGGGCAACAGTACCCGGTATGGAAGAGAAATTTTCACAAATCTGCAGAAAGGAATCACTGTAGTCAATATCCTTGCATACAATATCTTCTATCTTACCTGTTTCTTTTGCCAGTTCTTGCATAGGCATAGTTTTACTCCGTCTTACTCTGTAGAAAATTTTGCAGGATAGTGTACCCGTACGCAGTGAGAAAGCTTTCCGGATGGAACTGGATGCCGTAGATATGCTGTTTGGGATGTATAAATCCCATAATAGTTCCATCCGCGCTTTGGGCGCAAGTTGACAATGGAGATTCCGGATTCATGGATACTTGCAGGGAATGATACCTGGCAGCCCTAAAGGGATTCGCAACCCCTGAGAGTATTCCCTGTTGGTTGTGGTAGATCTCACAAGTCTTTCCGTGCACGGGTAGATTGGAACGGATGGTTTTTCCGCCGAAAAATTCGTTAATGCATTGCATTCCCAAGCATACTCCTAGTATGGGGATCCTGGGATAGAACTCGGCAATAGCTTGCATGGATATCCCAGCTTGGTCGGGAGTTTTGGGTCCAGGACTGATCAGGAGGTAGTCCGGGTTAAGCCTGGACAGTTGTTCAATGTCCTTTTCATCATTTTTGTATACCTTTATGTCCAGATCAAACCCCCTGAAAATCTGGATCAAGTTGAAAGTGAAGGAGTCGTAGTTGTCAATTGCCAATAATGTACTATTCATGAGGACCTCCGTTCAATAAAAAAAGCCACCCAGATTTGAGTCTGGGTGGCTTTTGGGCCTGGCATAACTCAATAAACAGATAATGGAATATTACATAGTCCCGTATTGTTTACACGGATAGTAATTTATTGTAATCTTATCTTATAGTCAACACCTGATTAACATGAAAAAAAGTTTTCTCGCTACTTCGTAGTCGAGATTGCCAGAGTTTTAGAGTGTTAGGTTTTAAGTAAGAAAAAGAACCAATAGCCTGTTTATTCAACAAGTTGAGTACCTTTTCATCATTCGTNGTGGCCGCAAGGGCATGGGAGTTAATATGAAAGTAGTTGTTCTCGCCACTTCGTGGTCGAGATTTCCAAGCTCATAAGCTATTGAGTTTTTGAGCAAGAAAAAAGAGATTATGAGTCGTAACTTCTTAATTGCTTTTTGCTTAACAGCTTAATAACTCGGCAATAACGTGCTTACCTAAGAATAAGAGTTGAAAGCCTGTTATTCAAGAATTTAGGGATCTTTCATCCTCGAGTTTTCAATTGGTTGGAAAGTTCGGTATAATTACAAATATCTAGATTTTGTCTGATACAATTTGCGGTGTGAGAAAATGGCACTGGAAAAAGAACTGAAATTCCCCTGTAGGGATGCCTCCCTGATAAGGCAAGGACTGACTCGGGAAAATGCACTGTTTTTGGACAGTTATTTCGAAGCTAACCAGGTCTTTGATACCCCTGACCGTAAATTGAAGCAAGAGGATATACTTTTGCGGCTTAGGGAGGCGAATAAAAATGTCCTTTGCCTGAAGAGGCCTCCTGGCGGGAACCATTGTTCTGAGGTAAAGGTTTGGGAGGAATTTGAAACAGATTTGCAATCCCCTGAACAGATGAGGAACATCTTGTACGGCNTGGGTTATGTAACTGCTTTCTGTTACGACAAGTTCAGGGAAAAGTGGTCCCTGGGAGGTTGTAAAGTGTGCCTGGATTTAGTACCATTTGATAAATTCGTGGAGGTCGAAGGGGAGCTTGAAGATATAGAGAAGTGTGCAAGGCTTTTGGGTTTGGATATGGAAACTGCTTCCACAAAGACCTATCAGCAATTGAATAGGGAATATCGGCTCAATAATGGGCTTTCCGAGAGTGATTCCTTTGTCTTCCAGGAACCGGAGAGGTCAAAATTGATTGAAAAAGGTGGTTTTTTTTGATATTCTTCAAGAGTATAATAAAAATGGACAAGCCCTTTACAGATTACATATAAAGTTTATATTAATTATAGAAATTAATTCTCAAACAAGTTTGGGGGGTGTAAAAAACAATGATTTTGTAGGGGTAAAAAATGAGTATACCTTTGGAACGACCGGATATAGAAGAAGAAACCCAAAGCGAGACAGAAGTAAAAGAACCGCCAAAATATAAGGTTTTATTGCACAATGACGATTACACAACCATGGAGTTCGTTGTCCATGTATTAAAGACTGTATTCAATAAACAGGAAGAAGAGGCTATTCAAATAATGTTGAGTGTACATAGAAACGGCAGCGGAGTGTGTGGAATATACACGGCTGAAGTTGCTGAAACCAAGGTGGCCAGGGTAAGCCATCTGGCCAAGAATGAAGGTTATCCTTTAAAATGTACGATGGAAGAGGTATGATATGTTAAGTAAAGATTTGGAGAAAATATTCGCTTTAGCAGTGAGAGAAGTCAGAGCAAGACACCATGAGTTCTTGACATTGGAACATGTATTATATTCGTTTTTGCTTGATAACAAAGGTAAGACACTGCTATATAACTGCGGATTGGATATTAAGCGTTTAAGGAATCAATTGGAAAGGTATTTTATTGAGCACTTGGAGGTCTATCCACAGGGACAGACAAAGGAGGTGATTCAGACACTTAGTGTACAGAGGGTCCTGCAGAGGGCTATTGTGCATGTGCAATCCGCGGAGAAGGAAAAAGTGGACCTGGGAGACTTTTTGGCTTCAGTGATGGAGGAGGAAGACTCCTACGCCGTGTACTACCTAAAATCCCAGGGAATAGAAAGGTTGGATATACTGGAGTATATCTCCCACGGAAGTAACGAGGAACAGCAGGAATCCTGCGGAAGCTGTCAGACTGACAAGAATTCCTACTTGCAAAAATATACCCAGAATCTGGTGGAAAAGGCGGAGTCCGGTGAAATCGATCCGTTAATAGGCAGGAGCTACGAACTGGAGAGGACCGTACAGATCCTGTCCAGGAGAAGAAAGAACAACCCCTTGTACGTGGGTGATCCCGGAGTTGGAAAGACTGCTTTGGCAGAGGGACTGGCCCTGAAGATTGCTACAGGCGATGTTCCGGAGCCATTTTTGGAGACCCAGATATATGCACTGGATATGGGATCCCTGTTGGCAGGCACGAAATTCAGGGGTGATTTCGAATCCAGGTTAAAGGGTATAATCAATGAATTAAAGAAAATCAGATCGCAGGCAATACTGTTTATAGATGAAATCCATACCGTGGTAGGTGCCGGAGCTACCAGCGGCGGTTCAATGGATGCCTCCAATATACTCAAGCCGGTATTGGCATCCGGGGAAATACGCTGCATAGGCTCCACCACCTATGAAGAGTACAAGAATCTGTTTGAAAAGGACCGGGCGTTGTCCAGGCGCTTTCAAAAGATAGAAGTCCCTGAGCCCAGCGAGGAAGACAGTATTGCGATATTGGAGGGTTTGAAGCCCTATTACGAGAACCACCACGGTGTGCATTACACCCGTTCTGCATTGAAAGCTGCTGTTGATCTGACCTCCAGGCACTTGCCTGACCGCTATCTCCCGGACAAGGCCATAGATGTGGTGGATGAGAGCGGGGCATTGCTCAGCCTTAAACAGGACAAGAAGAAGAAAAAGCAGATAACTCCCAAGGACATGGAAAATGTGGTGGCCGGAATAGCCAAGATCCCGGCAGGAAGAGTGAGCACTTCTGACAAGGATAAGCTCCATAATCTGGAAGATCAGCTCATGCAGGTCATATACGGTCAGGATCAGGCAGTAAGCCAAATGACCAAGGCTATCAAGAGGTCCAGGGCAGGTCTAAGGGAAGAGAACAAACCCGTGGGCAACTTCCTGATGGTGGGCCCCACCGGAGTGGGTAAAACGGAACTGTCCAAGCAACTGGCGGAAAAATTGGGAGTGCACTTTTTGCGCTACGATATGAGCGAATACGTGGAACAGCATGCAGTAGCAAGATTGATAGGCGCACCTCCCGGGTATGTCGGTTTTGACCAGGGAGGTCTGCTGACCGAGAATATAAGGAAACATCCCTATTCCGTGCTCCTCTTGGACGAGATAGAAAAGGCACATCCGGATCTGTTCAATATCCTGCTGCAGGTGATGGACTATGCTACACTTACTGACAATAGCGGACGCAAGGCTGACTTTAGACACGTTATTATCCTGATGACTTCCAACATAGGTGCCAGGGAGATGAGCAGCCAGAGCATCGGGTTCGGAAAGGAGCAGATAGAAGAGAGGTCTGCCAAGGGCGTAAAGGCGGCGGAAAAGAATTTTTCCCCGGAATTCAGGAACAGGCTGGACGGTATTGTCCCATTCCAGAGCCTGAGTGAAGAGTTGATGGTAAAGATAGTCGAGAAAAGCATTGACGAATTGAATCAGCAGTTGAAAGAGAAAAAGGTCAAGGTGGAACTGAACGAATCTGCCAAGGCCTTATTGGCGCACAAGGGATACGATCCTGACTACGGCGCCAGGCCACTGGCAAGAGTGGTACAGTCTGAACTGAAAGACAAGTTGGTGGACGAACTCTTGTTTGGCAAACTGCAAAAGGGTGGAAATGTCCTCGTGGACAGCAAGCAAAAAGAGGGTTCGGAGACTGAGGAAGAATTGGTGTTCGAGTTCGAGGATAAGCAGAAATAGAGTGGCGGTACTTTCTTGCAGCTTTGTTACAATACTTTCACTTGCTGCATTTGTTCGGTAGAACCGGAGAAACGTCGAGAAGTTTGCAAACTGCTGCAGACAAGATTAAAACAAATATAAAGGCCCTGTGTTGGGATGTAATTCCACACAGGGCCTTTTCTTATTTAAGTCCCTGCAACAGTGCCTTTATGTTGGGCCCCAGCATATCGTGGTTGTACCCGCCTTCCAGAACGGCAAAGATTTTGTCCGGACAAGAGTTCAGGGAGAATTCTTTTATCATTTTTCCGATCTCCTGGTAGTCTTGTGTTGACAATATTCCTCCCCAATCATCCAGATGGCGGTCAAATCCAGCAGAAATGCCGATGATGTCGCAACTGTCCTGTTGCTCCAGAGTCTTTTCCAGGTCCTCCAGGGTACCCATATGGTAATAACTGACCCGCTCATCCTGCTTGAACATACCGTTGGTACCGTCCCCGAAATGCAGGTCGAAATCGATTATCAAAGCATTGTCAATCTTGTTTTCATTCTTTAATTTTTCTATTGCCACTGCAATGTTGTTGAACCAGCAAAATCCCCAGCAGGAATTCTTGCTGGCATGATGTCCCGGTGGCCTGATCAGGCCGAAGGCGGGTTCCTTGGCCAGGGCTAGTTCCGATGCCTTGATAGCCCCGCCCGCTGCAAGCAGGGAGAGTTCAAACAGTTGCTTCTTTTGTTTGATCCTGTCTATATGCGCGTCTGTGTGCATAAGTTGTATATCCTGCTCTGAGGCATAATCCGGTTCCACGAATTCATACTCCGGCTTTAGCACCTCGTAAGCCCTGTCCAGTCTACCCTGGGTGGCAGCCGGATCCGCACTGTATACTTCCCTGTATCTTTCGTGAAAGACTATCTTCATAAGCTTACCTCCTCAAAATTTGGGCATGGTTATCATCCTGGGATTGGATTCCTGGATAGAATAATAAACCATATCCAGTAATTTTTCAAAGATCTGAGCAAAAGTTCGCTTGCTAGTCAACGTCATTTCCCGGGGTCTTGCCGGTTTGTTCCAAGTCTTGCTTGAGCTTTTGCATTTACTGAAAATTTACAGGCTTATTCAAGTATAGGTTGAAAGTTTTCAAGTTATACTTGAATATATTCAAAGCAAAACAAACCGCAATTGTGATGGGTTTATTTATCATACTGAAAGAAAAAAGGATTTTTTAAAAAAAGAAGTGGCACGCAATTTGTAGGGAGTAATTTTGTTAAATAGGAATTTCAGCAGGGAGTCAAAGGGAGAATTGTGCAAAAAGCACATTACAGGCTTGTCTGCATAAGTCGTGAGCGGAGACCGCGATAGTTCTATGGAGGTCGAAAAGAATAATTGCGTCTTCAAGCCCGGGATCACAAACGGTTGCATGAAGTGTTGGAGGATAACTTTGTTGTTGCCAGTAAGTTGTTGAATTAAAAACAGCAACTGAATTGAGGAAATTATTGCGGATCTAGTTTAAATCAAGCGGATTTTAATTTAGGATCTTATATAAAACAAGGGGATTAAAATGAAATCATTAATCGTGGAGGATGAATTTAGTGCAAGGACTTTTCTACAGGAAGTTTTAGGCAGGTATGGGCCTGCGCACGTTGCAGTGAACGGTAAGGAGGCGGTTGATGCAGTACAATCGTCATTGGAGGCCGGAGAAAAGTACGACTTGATTTGTCTGGATATTATGATGCCGGAAATGGACGGGCAAGTGGCATTGAAGAATATTCGGGACATGGAGGAGGCTAGAGGGCTAACTTCCACCAAGGGTGCAAAGATTATCATGACCACTGCTCTGGACGATATGAAAAATGCGGTTTCAGCCTATTGGAACCTGTGCGATACCTATTTGGTCAAACCAATAGATTGGGACAATATGGTTTCTGAATTGCAGAAATTGGGCTTGATTGAGCAATAAAAATCCAATTTGGACCGGCTGTCCGAGATTGATTTTTGCCTGGGATTTGTAAAAGGAGAATTATGCAGGATACCGGAAGCAGGGATGTAAATGTTAAATCAGTAGCAGATAANAGTGGTGGGAGTGTGTTCTCGGAATGGGAAAACAAACTGGATTCCTTGAGCAGGGGATTGTCAGATGTGATCTCCGGACGGGAAAACAAGTTCCTGGAGATAAGCAGCGGTATACAGGACGTATCCAGCCGCGCAAAGCAGCTTTCCGCACTGTCCTCGGATTTGGCCAACAAAGTATCCGGGGAGGGGTTCGGAGGTTCAGTAAATGAATTGTCCGCCAAGTTGGAAGAAATGAATGAGATGAGCAAGAGGGTGGACCCGGAAAAAGGTTCCAAAAGATTGCAGGAACTTGCAGGATCCATAAATGGCCTGATGGAATACATGCAGAGGTTCAGCCCTATAATTCGCAGGCTCAAGGTCCTGGCTATCTCCACCAGGATAGAAAGTGCCCGTTTGGGAAGCGAAGGAAAGGGATTCGAAACCCTGGCCAATGATGTGGAGAAGTTGTCTGTAAAGACCGGGGAGTATTCCCAGAGAGTATGGAAGAAAATAACTGAGCTTCGCAAAATGGTGGATTCCGCCAAGGTTGGTGGCGGAACGGATTTGGGCAGCATATTTGAGGATATACGCTCTACTTTTGACAACTTGAGCGCAATGCAGGACAACTCCAGGCAAGTCACGGAATTCGTAACCGGACAAACCGAAGATATTGCCGGCAGTATAGGAGAAGTGGTCTCCTCAATACAGTTCCACGACATTACCAGACAACAGGTGGAACACGTAGCAGAGATTTTGCAGGAGATGGTGGGATATTTGAAGGAACACGAGGCCAATCCTGAAAACACGGAAGATACCGATGTGTTTGCAGCTTGGGTGGGAGAGGTGAGTGAACTCCAGGCCTCGCAACTGCAAGCTGCGAGTAGTGGATTCAATAGTGCATTGGGAAGAATCCGGGATAGTTTGATAGATATAACTTCGCGCATTGAAGACCTGGAAAAAAAGATGCAGGATTTTTCCCGGGATGAAAGCGGACAGTCGGTGCTGTTGCAGTTAAAGAACAAGATCCAGGGATTTTTGGGTCATTTGCAGCAAGGCGGGAGCGAGTTGGAAAAAGTGATGCAGATCATGAGCTCGGTGGCCAATACAGTGGGAGAAATGGGTGATTTTGTCCGGGAAGTTGAGGAAGTAGGTGAGGAGATGGAACTTATTGCCTTGAATGCAAGTGTCAAAGCGGCACATACAGGGGAAGATGGTTTGGCAATGGGGGTTTTGGCTGAAGATACCCGTAAACTCTCGGTGGAAGCTGGAGACAATACTTCCCAGGTGGCAAAAGGATTGGAAGAAATGTCTTCCAGTTCCGAGGAGTTAAAAGCCAACATCCGGGAAAGTACCGAATTCTCCGAGCAAAACAAAGAGACAGCTTCCCGCGTTTCCGAAATCGTGGAGAAGTTGGATCAAGTTAATCAGGAAGTCTCTTCACTGTTTATCGATGTCCGGGAAAGGGCGCAGTCACTCCGGGGTTATTTGGAAAAACTGGCGGAGACCCGGCAATTGGAGAGCGAAGTGACCGGGGATCTGGAGCGGGTAAGGAAAGATCTATTGGAAATCAAGGATCAGGCCAGGGAAATGGCGCCTAGCGTGGACAAGCAGGCACTTTCGGACAGGCTGCAGGATATATTGAACAGGTATACCATGGAGACGGAAAGGTTGGTGCACAAGTCTTTTTCCGGAGAACAGGACGAAGGCACTTCGGATCAGCTCCAAGACGAGGATGATGGCGATTCCCAGGAATTCGGGGATAATGTGGAGTTGTTTTGAGTTTCCTTCCA
>JGI1684J13235_1000729_pt1 | contig 11979 bp, 9 predicted proteins | sample PonA232FremontCA_2_FD_13235 | JGI IMG/M metagenome (IMG submission 13235) | reverse complement strand
CGAATCGATCCGCTCCAGCGCTATGGGAAAGAAAACCGCTTGCACTGCGCTCGCGACCCTGCTTCTGCTCCTTTTCGCTGTGGGCCAGGCTGTTGCTGAACAGAAAGCGGACCAGCCCCAGCCCGACCAAAAGCTCCAGGAGGCCAAGCAAAAGGCCAAGAAGTACTCCGAAAAGCTCCGCAGCATTCAAAAAACTGTCATGGAGAAGAATCCGGAGCTCAAAAAGAGGCGCGAAGAGCTCAGGCAAATGCAGAAGGACAAGATGGATGATCTTGTTTCGGAGAACGCCACCCGGAAGGAGAAGGTCAAGGCAGTCATGCAGCTCAGGCAGGACCAGGAGCTGATGGAGAAGCGCAAGAGCGTGCAGAAGGATTTCCTCAAGGCCATGAAACAGGAAGATCCCAAGACCAAGGACTATCTGGACAAGCTTGATGAAGCCCGCAAGACAATGCGCAGGATCAACCAGAAACGCAAAGGGAGTGGTCAGCAGGGTCAAATGGGGCAATAGCCCGTTCCGCTGTCCGAGAAGGGGGTCCGGCGGCCTATGCTGCCGCCGGGCTCCTGTATATGGCAGGTTGATGAATTTTCTTGCGAGGCCTCGCTCCCTTTTGTCTGGGAATGCAACCCAACTCTCCGATTCTTGAAGATAAGAAGGACGAGCCACGCCCTGCTTCCTACCACCCTTTTCCGGAGTCGGAATGCAAGGGCCCCTTCTCGATACGGCACGCCAATCCCTTGAGATCGGGGGTGCCGTATTCCCGGCCCGGATTGTCTGCTGAGGTCAGGACATTATAGTTGGATCTGTCCCATTCGTATCCCCTTTCCTCCCCTGTCTCCGGAAACCACCATCCGTATGCGGCATGCACAACTCCCAGCAGGACCCGGTCCCGGATCCTGGCCTTCTGCTCGATGCGCCCGTGCTTCGTAACAAGGACCATCCACTCCTCCTCCGCGATACCGTGCTCCTTGGCTGTTTGCGGATGGATCACCGCCACAGGATCCGGCTCCCTGCTGCGAAGCCGGGAGACCCATCTGTAGGAGGAATGCAGATAATACGGGCTCTTGGAGCAGGTAAGCACCAGGGGATACTCCCGGTCCGTCTCCCCGGGGAGGCCGCGGAACTCGGGCAGCTCGGGAACGCCCAACTTGTCCGCCCTGCTCAGGCTGAGCTCCACCTTTCCGCTGGGTGTCTTGAATCCCTGATCCCGATATTTCCGGGACCGATTTTCTCCCCTGAGAACGCCTTCCCGGCACAGATCCGCATAGTCCATGCCAGCGGGGGCCAGAAGATGATCCAGCATTTGTTCCGAGTGCTCGAACCAGAGATCCGGCTGGCTGATGCGGGGGCCCAGACGGTTGATCATCTCCAGGTCCGAGAGGCACTGCCGCGGCGGCTCCACAACCTGGGGACGGGCCAGGAGCAGGCCGTGCCCCAGGCCGTAGTGCCCGATGTCGTTGAACTCGAACTGGGTGGCCGCGGGCAGGACCACGTCCGCGAGGGCCGCAGTCGGAGTGAGATAAATGTCCGAAACAGCGAAGAAATGCAGGGCATCGAGAGCCCGGCGCGTTTGGACGCTGTCGGCGTGGGTCAGCAAGGGGTTGGTGCCCTGCATGTAGGCGGCGCGGACCGGATAGGGGTCATCCTCCAGGACGGCTTTTCGGAAAAAGGCCGGAGGCACGGTCATCAGCCCGGGCACCGTGCCGTAATAGGCGTTCAGGATGCGCGACTTTTTCCCGGGCAACAGATCCGCGCGCACGAAATCCGCCGCCTTGCGGACTTCCGGCTCCACGGGGTGGCGATTCCCCCCCGGGATATCCAGGTTCCCGGTCACAGCCATGAGGCAGACCAGGGACCGGATGGTGGAAAAGGCCTGACCTGTCTGCTCCACGGGATTCCCCCAACCCAGCGCCGCGGGACTCGCTTTGGCGTAGAGCCTGGCGGCCTTGCGGACTTTCTCGGGAGACACCCAGGTTACGGATGCGGTGGCTTCCGGGGAATAGGCCCGCACGCGTTCCGCAAGCTCGTTCGCCCCAACGGTCCAGTCCCGGACGAAGGCCTCATCCTGGAGGCCCTCCTCGAACAGGACATGGAGGAAGCTGAGCGCCAGCGCACAGTCCGATCCGGGGCGCGGCTGCAGCCAGAGATCAGCACGCTCCGCGAGTGAGGTCCTGCGGGGATCCACCACCACGAGCTTTGTGCCCCGCTTGAGCTGCCGCAGCAGTGGGCCGCAGATAGCGCCCTCCTCGTTGGTTGCCGCCGCATTGGAGCCCCACAGCAGAAAGAGCTCGCTGGACTCGGTGTAGTCCACCACCGGATAAAATCCGCACGTATGCCTGCCGGTTATCTCCCGAGGGGCGTGGCACACATCCTGGACCGCGACCACATTCGCCGAGCCGAAGGCATTGGCCAGCCTGATCAGGCCAAAGTGCTCCAGCCCCTTGGGCATGCCCTGTCCGAAGGCCACGCTGTCCGCTCCGTGCCTTTCCCGGCAGCGATTGAGGCTCTCGGCGATCGTATCCAGGGCCGCCTCCCAACTGGAAGTGAGCAACTTGCCCCGGCCTCGTTCCCCGGTTCGAATCAGCGGCTGCCGCAGTCGATCCGGATGGGCCAGCTTCTCCGGCACGGCAAAGGCCTTGCCGCAGATATAGCCGCGATTCAGGCTCCCTTCTGGATCGCCCCGCAGTTCGGTAATACGATTGTTGCTTACACCGACCCGGAGGGCGCATCCCCCGTGATCCATTCTGCCGCAGTGAGTACGATGCCAAAAAGTCATAGCCTCTCCTGCCTTGAGACCGAGTTTGCGCCAGCATCCCTCCGAACAAACCTCGATCACTGTCCTTGAGATGCCACAAGCTTTTTGCGGCCAGAACACCACAAATCTCGGGGTCCGGGAACCCCTCGAGCGCTCACCGCAATCCGCGAAAAACCTTCCCGGTCCGAAAAGATCCGTCAGTACACGATTTTTTTCTCAATGGCCCAAGGCTTTTGCGGGCTGTCTTGCCCTGCATCCGAAACAGTGAGCACCCGGCAGGGGCATCCATAAGAAAACGGGATGACGCCCTCTTTTACGGGAGCTTCCATCAAGCCCTTATCCATGGAGTTGTCCTTGCATGCCTTTTCAAGTATTTTGAGACAGAGAAGGCAGAGCTCGGTCGAGGCAACGCCAGGACCTCATTCGAGCATACAGAAATCCGCGCCGCCATCCTGGAACACGAGACCGGATTCGTGAGGCGCCCCATGCACTATGTCCTCGCCTGCGGAGCATCCTTCCATGGGCTCGAATTTGCTGAAAGAGATCGGGCCAGGGAACAGCTCAGAGAGAAGGTCGCCGCAACGGGCCTTACTTTTGTGGAGCATTACTGGATATGGGACGAGACCCATACGGCCCAGCTCCTGGTGGCTTCCACACAATCCGCGCAAAAGGCGGAACAATTCCGGAGCCATCTCGAGAGACACGGTATCAGAGCCAGAATCACCCATCAGCTCCCTTCCNGCTGAGCCAGCATGCGCTGGGTGAGTCCCAGAAATACGGGATATGCCTCTCTCTCAGCGAGAGCCCAGGAGTGACAGTAAAGNACCCCAATCCAGTCCGTTATCCGACGGAGCCGAAGGGGAACTCGCACAATCTGTTGTGCTCTTTCTGNTGGAACAAAACTGTGAAACAGGAGTTGGCGCTTGCCACACCCCGATTCGGAAAACAAAGGGCTCGGCACGCATCTGCCAATGCAGGCCGTGAACCCCGACGAGGCCGGACAATCCATGAGCAATCCTTGCGAAGATCGGGAAACAGCCCCAAATACTGAACTGAACAAGGGTACGGAGACGACCCTGCACCAGTTGAGACACCAGATAGAGGAGCTCAAAAGGGAACGCGACGAATACCGGCGACAGGCTGAAGAAAACATGAACCGCCGCCTGTATCTGGAATCCGTTCTCCAACAGGTCCCGAACGCTCTTGTGACTCTGGACGCCTCGCACAGGGTTGTGGACTGGAATCTGGGCGCGCAGAGGATTTTCGGATACTCCAGAAACGAAGTCCTGGGCATGGACCTCGATACGCTCATCACGAGCCCGGATCAAGAGGCAGACACGGAAAACAAGAAGTACAAGGTCCTGTCCAGGCATACCATGAAAGCCGTGGAAAAGATCCGATACAGAAAGGACAATGTACCCGTCCGACTCCTTGTCTCCAGTGCGCCTGTTATCTTGAAGGGGGCACTGCAGGGGGTTGTGGTCATCTACACCGATATCATGGAACAGAAACAGCCTCTGGATGCAGAGGCTGCGCAACGGGAAATAGGCTGTTGCGGCCTTATGAGCCTGGCACCCGTAGGGATCTATCAAACAGACACCGAAAAAACTCCCTGCTTTATCAATTACGAAATGGCACGCATTCTCGGTGCGGATTCCATTCAAGAGGCGACCCGGAATTTCAGCGATCTTGCCTCTGATCTTTATGCGGACAGCAAACGCCGAATGGAGCTTCTCCAGATCCTCCGCAGGGACGGTGTCGTCAGAAACTTCGAATTCCAGGCCAAGCATTTAAGCGGAAAAAGGATCTGGCTGAGCCTGAGCGCACGCATCAGAAAGTGGCTCTCCGAGAACACTTTTCTGGTGGATTGCTTCGCCAGGGACGTCACCCAGCGCAAGCACTCCGAAGAGGCCCTGCTTGAAAAATACCGGGAACAATCCCTCCTTCTGGATTCCACGCCAACCCAGCTTTGGTATCATACCGATGTGAACACCTATAACGCAGTGAATCCCGCTCACGCCGAGTTTCTGGGAGGCTCTCCGGAGGAGATCAAGAACCGGACCCTGGAGGAATTTCTTTCCGAGGAGAGCGCCGCGATCTGCAAGAAGGACAACATTGAAGCATTCGAATCCGGCGAACGCATCCACACCGAGGAATGGATGCGCAACGCCCGTGGAGAGAGTCGCTTCCTTTCCGTGAGCAAGATCCCCAGATTCGACGAAAAAAACAACATGGAGTGCATTGTCTGCACCGCCTCGGACATCACCGAACGTAAGCACCTGGAGGAAAAGCTCAAGGAAATGGGCTTTTTCGATCCCGCCACCGGGCTCTACAACAAAGCCTTTCTGGAAGAGGAAATGCGCAGGCTTGGACAGGACCGCTTCTGCCCCATGGGCATCATTGTCTGCTCCTTCGAGGGAATCGACAACGCAGACACCAGCAGAACCGGCTCAAGCGGAGACGAACAGCTTCCGGCTGCTGCTGCCGGGATCATGAGACGCTGTTTCCGCTGCAGCGACATCATAGCCCGCATCGGAAGCACCACTTTCGCTGTCCTCATGCCGCTTGCCAACCAGGAGATCCTGCAGCAATGCAATACCCGCATGGATCAAGCGATTCACCAGTATCATCAGGAGTACGGAACGCTCTCGCTCTCCGCGTGGATCGGCTCGGCTGTGAGCTACGAAACTCCCGTGGATATGAGCAGCTTGCTGCAACGCGCCGAACAGGAGATCCAGGAGAAGAAGCTCGGGCACTACTCCGAGCCCGCCGGCACCCAAATAGACCCTTTTCTGCTCCAGACGCAGATGACAAGGGATCTTTTCTCCAAGGGCCACAACGAAGTGGGCCGCCTTCAGGACTATACCCTCGGACTGGGAATGGCTCTGGGCCTCAGCGAAACGAGGCTGGAGAATCTGCGTCTTCTGGCCAGATTCCATGATCTGGGTAAGGTGGGGGTCCCTGACCGCATCCTGTTCAAGTCGGGCAGCCTGAGCCGCGAGGAATTCCAGACCATGAAGCAACACAGCGAAATCGGCTATCACATAGCCCTCTCCAGCTCCTCCCTGAACGGGATTGCTGATCTCATTCTCAAACACCACGAATGGTGGGACGGTCGGGGCTATCCCCAGGGGCTCAAAGGCAAGTCAATCCCCCTGGAATGCCGGATCCTGTCCATTGCCGAGGCCTATGACGCAATGACAGGGGATCGGCCCTACAGAGGGGCCATATTCCGAAGAGAGGCCATGGAGGAGCTTCACAGCTACGCAGGCAGTCAGTTCGATCCCGAGCTGGTGCAAAAGTTCCTCCAGCTTCTCGAGCATGAGGAACCCGAAGAAAGGGAAGACCTTGAAGAATAGGCGCCTGCGCCATACAAACGGCTCGGCAATTATTGGGCAGCGGCAGCTCTCAGACCGATACACCGCATCCGCCGCTCAGACCCCGTGTACCGCAAAGCCCATTCGCCCGGGGCTCATCAGACCGGGACAGGATCATCGTCAGCTCGATCTGGATGCGGCGGGTTGTCTCAAGGTGGTACATGACTTATTATATTAGTAGATGCTCATGCGCAAACCGGCTCCATCATTGCTCGAGCATGCTTTCATGCGGCGCGCGAAGTTGGCCACTCAAAGCGCTGTTCCCCGTACACGGGTACAGCCCGAGAGAAAGGAGCCGAACCGGTTCTGCGCGTATTCCCGTTGAAAAGGCATTGGCAAGCAACCCCGAAACTATGGAGGCATATCATGTATAACCAAGTCGTTATGGACCATTTCAAAAACCCTCGAAATGTTGGGGAAATGGACAATCCCGACGGAGTCGGCGAGGTAGGGAACCCCTTGTGCGGGGACATGATGCATATCTATCTCAAGGTAAAGGACGACCAGATCGATGACATCAAGTTCCAGACCTTCGGGTGCGGGTCCGCTATAGCCGTTTCCAGCATGCTCACGGAAATGGCCAAGGGAAAGTCCCTGGAAGAGGCCAAGCAGCTCTCCAATCAGGACATCGCCGATGCCCTGGAGGGCCTGCCCAAGAACAAGATGCACTGCTCCAACCTGGGTGCCGACGCCCTTCATCAGGCCATCCAGGACTACGAGAACCGCCGGGACGGAGTAACGCTCAAGGAACAGGAGCCCCAGCGCAAGGAGGTTCACGAGCACGCAGAGGGCGAAAATTGCTACTGCCCCTACTGCGACGTGGAGCTCAAGGATGAAGCCCCCACGTTCTGCCATGCCTGTCAAAGCGATCTCGGCGAGGACCATTAACGAAAAAGGAAGGGCGAGCATGACATTCCTCAACTTGGACCATATATCAGCGAACCCCCTCTTGCCTGAAGTCAAGGATGCAATGATCGATGCGATCCAGAACGACTACCACAATCCTTCAAGCCAGCATCAGGCTGGGGAGCATGCCGCTGAGCTGCTCGAGGACGCCAGGCAGAAGACGGCCCAGCTCCTCGGCGCCCAGGACGCCAAGGAGATCGTCTTCACCTCCTGCGGCACGGAATCCGTCAACCACGCCATCAAGGGAGTGGCTCTGGCCAACAGGGAGAAGGGCCAGCACATCATCACCTCCAACATCGAGCACAATGCCATCCATCGCAGCCTGAAGCGCCTGTCCTCCCAGGGATTCAAGGTCACCTCTCTCCCGGTGGACGAGGGAGGCCGCGTCGATCCCGAGGATGTGCGCGACGCGATTACCGATGAGACCATTCTGGTTTCCATCATGCACAGCAACAATGAAACAGGCACCATCCAGCCAATCGAGGAGATCGGCAAGATCGTCAAGGAGAATCACATCCTGTTCCACACAGACGCTGTGGACTCCGTGGGCATTGTCCCCCTCAACGTTCAGGACCTGCACGCCGATCTGTTGAGCTTCGCCTCCAATACCATGTACGGCCCCCCTGGCTTGGCCGGCCTGTATGTCCGACGCGGCACGCGCATTTTCCCGCTGCTCGACGGCGGCACCCAGGAAAACAGCAAACGGGCCGGAAGGGAGAACCTTCTCGGCATCATCGGCCACGGGAAGGCGGCGGAGCTTGCCTTGAACAACATGGACAGCCGGCAGGAGCACCTTTCTCATCTCAAGGAGCTTCTGCTTAGTGAGCTTCCCAACTACATCGACGAGTACATCATCAACACCAATCTGGATCACAGTCTGCCCTATCTGGTGAACATATCCATCAAGTACATCGAGGGCGAGAGCGTCATGCTCATGCTCAGCGAGGAGGACATTGCGGTTTCCACCAAGTCCGCCTGTGCAACCGGCTCCCTCCGGGCATCGCATGTGCTGCTCTCACTGGGGCTTAGCCACGCCGACGCCCAGGGCACGCTGGTCATCTCCTTTGGCCCGGAAAACACCGAGGACGATGTCTATCGCTTCCTCGGGGCCTTGAAAAACATCGTCGATTCCCTGCGCGCCATGTCCCCCCTCTACAAGAAGGCGCACCAGACAATGGCGCAGGAATAGCATCCCCCTGAACCGGGCCGGGCCGCCGACCCCGCGGCCCGGCCCGCATTTTGAGCAGAGTCTCCGCCTTGGGAGCCTGATTGATCAGGCTCAGGGATCGGCATGACCACCCGCCGGGAATCCAGCAGTTTTCATTGAGAATCCCCGACAATCCCTTGCCATACCCCTGCTGGCTTTACAATCCAACAAATCATGCTGTACTCTTGTGTGGCAGATATGTATACAGTCTAAACAGGGCCTCTACCTCCTCCCTGTCCGCACTCGACGATCCTTGAGGCCTTCAAGCCTCCTGCCGGGACCTTGCCGCGCTGGAACAAGGACAAACACCTCCGGAAAGGCCGCGTGCACGGCCTGCCTCTCGACTTAATAAAAGGAGCCGGACAAGCTTCTGCGGGTGATGCGGAGATACTGAAGGCACGGATGTTGCGAGGAGGACACTTGAAAAATCGCTTGCCCAGGGATGGGCCAAGCGATGGTTGATTCCGAGGCCTACCAGCCCATCGCGCCCTGAGGATCGACAAACCTCTCCCAGACGAAGAAGAGCTATGACCAGTTCAGAACGGATTCTTTCCGAAGGCCAAATCGTCCACGAAAAATGGGAAATCCTTAGCTTTCTGGCAGAAGGCGGAAAGGGCGAGGTCTATCTGGCCAGACAGATCAACCTGGACCGCCATGTGGCCCTGAAGGTCATGTCCCTGGAATTCCTCAAGAGCCTCGAGGGAAAGGACGAGGAATACGAGTCCGAGCTGCAGCGCTTCCGTCGCGAGGTGCGGGTCATGGCCCGGATACGGCATCCCAATGTGCTGCAGGTGTACGACTTCGGCCAGGTCGGGGTGAACGGCACCTCCCTGGACTATATCGTGATGGAGTACGTTCCCGGTTCCACCTTGCGCCAGACCATGCCCGAGGAGGGGTTCCAGCAGGACGAGCAGGCGGTCGCTACATGGCTCGGACAATATTTCTTCCCCATCATGCACGGCCTGGAGGCCGTGCATGATCAGGGAGTGGTGCACAGGGACATGAAGCCGGAAAACGTGCTCATAGACGGCGACATCCCCAAGATCGCGGACTTCGGGCTCGCCGGCGGTCACAACCTGGAAAACATCACCCGCAGCTTCCACATGATGGGAACGCCGCCGTACATGCCCGAGGAACAATTCCTGGACCTGGCCACCACGGACGGTCGCACCGACGTCTATTCCCTGGGCAAGATCCTTTACGAGGCCATCGAGGGCAGGATGCGGCCGGAACGGAACAAGCCCTTCGAAACCGTTCATCTCAGCCCACCCACGACCCGAATGTTCCGCGATCTGGATCGGTCCGTGCAAAACGCCACTGCCAAGGACCGCAGCCAACGAACCTCCTCGGTCAACGACCTCCGCACTGAGCTGACACGGATCCTCGAGGAAGCGGACAACCTGGGTCAAACCTCCGCGCTCAAGCGCTCCAAAAACCGCCTCCTTCTCACCGCCGCAGCCGGCGGCGCCGCAGTCCTTATCCTGTTAGCGATACTTGGTACGCACCTCTACACCATGAATTCCGGCAATGGGCCTCAAGCATCCCCACAGGAGGCCAAGAACGGCCTTGTCTCCTCCATGGCCTTTGAATTCGAATTCCCCGGGGTAAAACGCACGCAGCTTCCCGAAATCGGGGAAGGGGAACTGCCTCCCCAGGGGATCCGCGGAAGCGACGGGATGCCCATGCGGCTTGTGCCCGGAGGAGAGGCCCGCTTGTTCCGGGATGGAAAGGAAAATCTCGAGGACCGGGAAGCCACGCGGACCGTGTCAGTACCCGACTTCTACATGGACGAGACCAAGGTCACCAATCACCTTTACGTCCAGTTCCTGCGCAACATCCCGGATCTTGTCGTCCGGGACAACGCCGTGTGGCACAACGGACGGGTCTGGCTCTATCTCGGTGAGGTGCGAAGCGATTATGAGCCCATCAGCTACAGGCACGGAAGATTCCAAATCGCCTCGGAGGCGGTGTCCAAGCCCGTGGTGCGGGTGACTGCCCTCGGAGCCATGGCCTACGCTAAGTTCTACGGTCGATCCATCCCGAGCATGGCCCAGTGGTGGCGGGCGCTCCAGGCCGGCGCCTCAGGAGAAGAGGCGGCAGCCGGAACCCGGAGTGCCGAAGACCAGCACGGCATGATGATGGAGGAGCATATGGGCAGTGAAGCTCCCAGTCAGGTGAAGACCGGGGACACTGACAGGATACGGACTGTCTCGGCAACCGAAGCCAACGATCTGGGCATCCACGGGCTGGGCGGGAACGTGAATGAATGGACCATGGCGGTTGCCGGAAAGGAACGGGTCGAGCTGCACATCCACGGCGGTGTGGGCGATCTGGACCGGCAGGAATCCTACCTCAAGCGCCAATCCTGGGAAGGGTTCGCCAATGTGGGGTTTCGAACCACTATCAAGCTCCGGAACCAGAAATGATGGACAAGCCCTGAAAGATCTCCCGGCAGAGGAATCTCCCCTGCCGGGACACGGTGCGGCGTCTGCTTGCAGTCCGTGTTGCGGGGCTTTCACTCAGGAATGACACGGCTCCTTCGAGCCGCCTCTTGCCCAAAAAGGCCCTGCTTATCGGAGCGGCACCTATTGGGCCACCATGCTACGTATACTTTTGCACCGTGGTCAGGACCTCCTCATAATCCGGCTCTTGACTTATCTCGGGCACTACTTGCATGTACTGCAGCACACCGTTTCGGTCCACAATGAATATCGCTCTGGCGAGAAGCCGCAAATCGCTGATTAGCACGCCGTAGGCCCGTCCGAAGGAGGCTTTGCGGTAATCGGACAGGGTGATCACCCGATCCACCCCAGCGGCGGCACACCAGCGCTTCTGGGCGAAGGGCAGATCCATGCTGACGGTCAGGATGGTTATCTCCTCTCCCAGCTTGACCGCCTCCTGATTAAAGCGCCGGGTCTCCATGTCACAGGTCGAGGTGTCCAGCGAAGGCACCGAGGAGAGGATCAGAGCTTTCCCGTGATACTCTCCCAGGGTTACCGGATTGAGGTCATTGTCCATTACCTCGAAATCCGGGGCCCTTTCTCCGGGCTGCACCGAATCGCCCTCCAGGGTGACCGGATTGCCGTGCATGGTGACTGTTCCGTAATGATGAGGCATGAGCGGCTCCTTTGATTGTGTTCGTGGCTAGAGGTTCCTTCCTTCTTACCTTTCAAGGGTACATGGTAATCCCGGAAGTGAACATCTGTCCACAGCGCGAGCCCAAGGAGCGATTCTTTTTGGCGACCACGCGAACGAGCTTTGGGACCATGCTCGACATATCCGCCCTCATTCCCAATATCCAGGCCAAGCTGGACAAGATGCCCAGCGGCCATGCGCTGGATCTTCGGACCTACAAGCGCAACAGGAGCGTCATCATCCTCAAGAAGGATGAGGACAGCTTCCTCTTTCTGGAGAACGGATTCCATCAGGACCGCTTCACCGTTTCCGCGGACAAGGTCAGGAAGACGCTCAAGAAGATGCTCAAGAAGGAATTCCCCAGGAGCCGGAAGGTGCGTGTCTACGATCTGGGAGCATGGGACGAGGACTCCGAAGAGCCGCCCAAACTAAAGACCTTGTAGCCCTTCACGAAGTGGGCTCTCTTTTTCCTCTTCAATCCCCAACCCTGAACAGGGAACGGGGAACCCTGAACGCAGAACGGGGAACGGGGAACGCACGAAAGCATATGCTGACCATCAAGTGCGCGGCGTGCAAGCAGAAGCTCTTCAAGTACCACAAG
>JGI1684J13235_1000728_pt1 | contig 11982 bp, 15 predicted proteins | sample PonA232FremontCA_2_FD_13235 | JGI IMG/M metagenome (IMG submission 13235) | reverse complement strand
CGCCCTGGAAGCGGATCGCGCGGCCCGGGCGGCCGAGCTGTACTACCGAGCCGGCCGAACGGCGAGCCTTATTGGACGCAGGGATCGGGCCGAGGCCTGGTTGCAGGCTTCGGTCCGCGCCGCCGAAACCGGCGGCGTACCCCGACTCGCTGCCGATGCGGGGGAGCGCCTGGAAGCGATCCGCGAGCGTGATTCGAGCGGAGCACCGTAAAGCGCAATCAGCGCTTGATCGGAGGGTGCGCCCACACCGGCCAGCCGTGCTTTATACGGTACAGGGACCGTGCCCCGCGTCCGGGCTTTGGTCGGGAGTCGCGCCCTGGCAGCACTGAAACGGCTCGCTCCGGAAAATCCGGACCCCCCGTCCCGACGGGCCGGTTCTCTCCGCGAACACGAATTCAAGCCCGAACCTGTGAGCGAGCGGTCCGGTCCACTTTGTCAAAGGTCTCGCCGCGGGCGCGCCATGCTGCGTGAGCGGGGAAGGCGGCGCATGCCGTCGCCCCACCGTGTCGAGGCGTTGCCGACCGCCGCGGCGTTCATTTGTCCTGACCGGGCCGTGCTTCCTCGCCCCAGACCGCGTCCAGCCGGTCATAGCGGCCGCAGCCCTGGGTGTAGAACTTGTAGCGGAACGGCTTCTCCTGGAAGTAGTCCTGGTGGTAGCCCTCCGCCGGATAGAACTGGTCGAGGTCCGTGATCGGGGTGACGATCGGCTGGTCGAAGCGCCCGGAGTCCGCCAGCGCCTGCTTGGAGGCCTTGGCAGCGGCGCGTTGCTCGGGTCCGCCGACGAAGATGGCCGTTTTGTAGGACGGGCCGCGGTCGCAGAACTGGCCGCCGTCATCGAGCGGATCGACGTTGCGCCAGAACACATAGAGCAAGCGCTTGTAGGTGACTTCCTCGGGGTCGTAGGTGACCCGGACGACCTCCTTGTGTCCCGTGCCGCCGCCCGTGACGGCGTCGTAGCTGGGGTCTTCGACGTGGCCGCCGGCGTAGCCGGCGGTGTGGTCGACCACGCCGTCGATGGGATCGAAGGCCGCCTCGACGCACCAGAAGCACCCGCCCGCGAAGACGGCCGTTTCGGTTTCGCTGTCCTGGGCGGCTGCGCCGCCGGCCGACAGCGCCAGGGGAAGCATCAGCAGCGCGGTGCGGACGCGGCGTTTGAGCTGTGTGTCGATCATCTCAACCTCGCAGGGACGGCAGGGATTCGTCCGCCGGCACGAAGGCCAGCGCCAGCCCGTTGTTGCACCAGCGCTCGCCGGTCGGTTCCGGGCCGTCGTCGAAGACGTGGCCCTGATGCCCTTTGCAGCGGATGCAGTGATACTCCGTGCGCGGCACCCCGAGTTTGAGATCCTGCTTGGTCTCGATGTGATCGGCGTAGGGCGTCCAGAAGCTGGGCCAGCCGGTGCCGCTGTCGAATTTGGTCGCGGCGGAGAACAGCGGCAAATGGCAGGCGGCGCAGACGAAGGTGCCGTCGCCGTCGACGCTGTTCAACTTGCTGGACCAGCGCGGCTCGGTGCCCTCGCGGAAAAGGATGTCCCAGGCGTCATCGCTGATGAACTCGCGCCAGTATTCGGCCGGCCGGTCCGGGGTGGTCAAATCCCAGGTCCGCTCCGTTACCGGGTGATGCTCGGCGAAATCCGCGGCCGCGACGGCATGCCGGCGCGGCCAGAGCACGACGGACCCGCCGGCCAGGGCCAACCCCGCTCCGGCAGTGACGAGCATCATGTCACGGCGTTTCATGGCGGCCTCCTTGTGGCCAGGATGGGACCCTAACTCGCCAGTGAGCGGCCGCCGGGACACTGTGCCCGGGGCCGAACCGAAAGATAGCGCAAAAGTCGGCGCTGGCGACCGCCCGGCCCCGGCGGTCCGCCCCGCGGCGATCGCTTATCCCTGGACAAGCTTGCACAAAGGTCGCGCCTCGGCCATCAACAGGCTCGTGAGCGCGGCGGCTCGCGGTGCCCGCATGCCATTGCCACGTCGCGGCCGGCGCTGGCGCTATGGGCGTTGCCAGCCGTCCCCGTCCGCGAGGCTGAAGCGGCCGGAGTCGGCAAAGGTCATGCGGCGGTCGCCGAGGCTGTCGGCGCCGTGGGCGATGCCCGTCAGCTCGTAGCTGAAGGTTTCGCTGGACGCCGTCACCAGGACCTGGCGAAGCATGTTGAGCGCGCCGGCCGTGGCCTGGACGGTGATGACGCGGTCGCTCAGCGCGGGCACGGTCACGGCGCGGTCGCTCACGCCGCTCGCGAAGGGTTTGCCGTTGAGGGCCAGCTTCGCCGTCAGGCCCGACAGCGGGACGTCCGTGTCGTTCGGATTGGTGACGCGGACGTCCAGGGCGAGGGTCCGGGACACCAGCCCGCCGCCCTGGGGCTCAACGCCGACGAGCTCTGCCGTGACCGGTTCGCGCGGCTCCGTGCCCGCGCAGCCGCCCAGGCCCGTCATCAGCGCGATGGCACAGGCGACCGTCAAGACACCGCGTCCAAACACAATCCACTCCCTTGCCTTTTGAAAGGACATGGTAGAGCAATCGTTGACCAAACGGAATCGCCGCCCGGGACGGGCGCGGGGTGTGGGCGCGACTCACGAAAAAGCCCGGGCGCGGGGTGTGGGCGCGACTCACGAAAAAGCCCGGGCGCGGGGTGTGGGCGCGACTCACGAAAAAGCCCGGGCGCGGGGCGTGGGCGCGCGGGCTGGCCCGCTATTTGTTGTCGCCTGGCAGGTCCGCGAAGGGGTTTTGCAGACTGTCGGAAGCGTTCAACACGGCCCGGCCGAGGTGCAGGAAGGCGCGCTGGCTCTTTTTGTCGGGCAGGGAAAGATAGAGCCGGACCAGTTCCAGCGTGTCGCGGCGGCAGACCGTCTCGATGCCAGAGGGACTGGTGTCCGCATCCTGATCGCGTTTGGGCTCGTCGGCGTCGAGCCCCTCGAAGAAGTGCGCGGGCTCGACGCCCAGGATCTGGGCGACGCGGTACAACGTTCGCGCGCGGATGTGGCTGTCGCCGTTCTCGTATTTGTTGATCTGCTGATGCGTTACGCCCAGCCGCCGGCCCAATTCCGACTGGGACATGCCGAGGACGTGTCGGCGGGCACGTATTTTTTCGCCGATCCGAACGTCCAGCGAATCCTGCGCTTGCACCATAACCGCCCACGGCCCCCTTTGCACGTGGTGGGACCATGGCAACAGCTTTCTCATGTCGCAACTGGTTTCTTGTGCGCATGCGGGATGCAACGCGCGGCTGTGGCACGCATGCCACGCCGGGTGGCGAAGGCCGCGCCGTGCTCGCGCCCCGATATTCGGGCCGATTTCACTGCCCGCTGGTTTTCGCGCCGACCTGCTTGGCCATGCTGGCCGGGTCCCACTTCTTGACCTTTTTCTGGCCGGTGGGCTTGCCTTGGATGCCCATGCGTTCGGCGCCGTTTTCGCGCACCATCTGGGCGAACTCCTCGAAGCGGCGCTGGAGTTCCTGGCGCTCCTCGTCGGTGAGGTCGGCGTCGCGCTTGCGCGAGAGATCGCGTTGCGTGATGTCGGTCATGGCGGGACAGCGCTCCCCGATAGCCGTGTGACGGGGACAGACTCGCCCAACACGGTTAAGCAATCGTTGGCACCGAAAGGCCCGGGCGATGACGGAAACGCCGACCCTGCGCTTCGACGGCCCGGACAGCGCGCCGGTGACCGTGGCGCTCGCCCACGGCGCCGGCGTGGGCTGGGACAGTCCCTTCATGACCGCCATGGCCGAGGGGCTCGCCGCGGCGGGCGTGCGCGTCGCGCGCTTCGAGTTCCCCTACACGGCGCGCATGCGGCAAACGGGCGGGCGGCGGCCGCCCGACACGGAAGCGACGCTGCTCGCCAGCTTCCGCGCCGTCGTCACGGAACTGGGAAACCCCGAGCGCCTGATCCTGGCCGGCAAGTCCATGGGCGGGCGCATGGCCACGCGCCTGGCGGCGGATCTGCATGCGGAGGGCACCCCCGCGGCCGGCGCGGCGGCGCTGGGCTATCCCTTTCACCCGCCGGGCAAGCCGCAGACGCTGCGCATCGAGCATCTGCAAACCATCGCGACGCCGGTGCTCGTCGTGCAGGGGGAGCGCGACCCCTTCGGGACGCCCGAGGAGATGGCGGCGTATCGCTTGGCGGAGACGGTTCGCCTGCACTGGGAACCCGACGGCGACCACCACTTCGTCCCGCGCAAGACGGCGTCGGCGACGCAGCAGGCGAACTGGGCGGACGCAGCCAAAGCGCTCGCGGCATTCGCGCGTGAGGTCGCCGGGTGAGCGGCCGTCAGCCGTCCTCGCGCACGCGGATGACCACCTCCACCCGGTCGACGCGCGTGCCGGCCGGGGGCGTGGGCTGGCGCGCCAGCTCGACCTCCTCCGCCGGAATGTCGCGCAGCTCACCACTGTCCTCGAAGTAGAAGTGATGGTGCTCGGCCACGTTCGTGTCGAAGTAGGAGCGTCCGGGTTCCACGACGACTTCGCGCAAGAGACCGGCCTTGGTGAACTGGTTGAGGGCGTTGTAGACGGTCGCCAGGGAAACCGGCATGTCCGCCGCCTTCGCTTCGCCGTGCAGCTGCTCCGCGGTTACATGGCGCGCCTGTGTGGCGCCGAACAACTGACGGGCCAGCGCGATGCGCTGGCGTGTCGGCCGCAGGCCCGCGCGGCGCACGCGCTCGACGAGTGTGCGGTCGTGCTGCTGCTCCGTCATGGCCTTCCCGTCGCGCGGTCGTGGTGGGTGCACGAACCGATGGTCGGCCGGCCGCCAGCGGCCGGACACCATCCACCATATGCATATAAAGCCGCTGACCCGGGTTGATAAGGGGCGACGGCGATGCTTGCGGTGTGGCGGCGCGCTTGTGTTAGGGTCTTTGATCCCGGCGGTCGCGGCGAGGCGGCGGTTGGTCGCCTCGTGCCCGGCGGCCGGGCGTAGCCAGCCGGGATGCCCCAGCCGGATCGCCGACGCGGTCGGCCTCATCCGAAGCGCCCGAACAGCGAGCACAGCGGGATAGGACCTGCCGGTGACCGAGCGCAAGAACAGCTACGAATACGACGACCTGCTCCGGTGCGCGCACGGCGAGTTGTTCGGCCCGGGCAACGCCCGGTTGCCGCTCCCGCCGATGCTGATGTTCGACCGCATCGACCGGATCGTCGAGGACGGCGGTGAGAACGGCAAGGGAGAGGTCGTCGCCTCGCTGGATATCAAGCCGGATCTGTGGTTCTTTTCCTGCCACTTCGAGGACGATCCCGTGATGCCGGGCGCGCTCGGGCTGGACGCGCTTTGGCAGTTGCTCGGGTTCTTCCTCGGCTGGACCGGCGCGCCGGGGCGTGGGCGCGCGCTCGGCGTCGGCGAGGTCAAGATGGCGGATCAGGTGCTGCCCACCGCGAAGAAGGTGGTCTACCGGCTGAACCTCAAGCGCGTGATCACGCGCAAGCTGGTCATGGGCATCGCCGACGGGTGCATGGAAGTCGACGGCAACGAAGCCTATAGCGCCAAGGATCTGCGGGTGGGGCTGTTCGCCGACCCCAACGCGCAGACCCAGAGCACCTGAAGATCCGCTGAGCCGATGGGGTCTGGCATGCGACGGGTCGTGGTTACCGGGCTGGGAATCGTTTCCAGCATCGGCACCAACGCGGACGAGGTTCGCGCGGCGCTGCGCGCCGGGCGGTCCGGCATCGAGCACGCGCCGGACCAGGCCGAGCGCGGCTTCCGCAGCACGGTGCAGGGAGGCATCGACCTGGACCTGGACGCGCAGGTGGACCGCAAGCTGCGCCGCTTCATGGGCGACGGGGCCGCCTACAACCACGTCGCGATGACGCAGGCGATCGCCGATGCGGGCCTGAGCGGCGAGGAGGTGTCCAACGAGCGCACCGGCTGCATCGTGGGCTCGGGTGGTCCCTCCACCTCGAACCAGGTGCAGGCCGCCGACATCGCGCGCGAGAAGGGCATCAAGCGCATCGGCCCCTACATGGTGCCGCGCTGCATGTCCTCGACGAATTCGGCAAACATGGCCACGGCCTTCGGGATCAAGGGGCACAGCTACACTATCTCCTCCGCGTGCTCGACCAGCGGCCACTGCATCGGCAACGGCGCCGAGCTGATCCAGATGGGCAAGCAGGACCGCGTCTTCGCCGGCGGCGGCGAGGAGCTGCACTGGACGCTGTCCATGCTGTTCGATGCCATGGGCGCGCTGTCGACGAAGTACAACGAGGAGCCGGCACGCGCCTCGCGTCCCTACGACGCCAAGCGTGACGGCTTCGTCATCACCGGCGGCGGCGGCGTGGTCGTGCTGGAAGAGCTGGAGACGGCGCGCGCCCGCGGCGCGCCCATCTACGCCGAGCTGGTCGGTTACGGGGCCACCTCGGACGGCGACGACATGGTGGCGCCGTCCGGGGAGGGCGCGGCGCGCTGCATGCGCCTGGCGCTCCAGGACGTGGATGCGGCGAGCGTGGACTACGTCAACGCCCACGGCACCTCCACGCCCGCGGGCGACATCACCGAGCTGAACGCCATCCGCGAGGTCTTCGGCGAGCGCGCGCCGGCGGTGACCTCGACCAAGTCGCAGACGGGCCACGCACAGGGCGCGGCCGGTGTGCACGAGGCGATCTACACGCTCCTCATGCTCACCGACGACTTCATCGCCCCGTCCATCAACGTCGACGAACTGGACCCCGAGGCCGGGGAGATGCCCATCGTCACCGAATGTCGGGACAACGCGGGGTTGCGCTGCGCCCTGAGCAACAGCTTCGGGTTCGGCGGCACCAACTGCACCCTGGCGTTCCGCCGCTTCGAGGACTGAACCGCCGCCCCCACGGCACTCCCGAGCACCCAGGCGGCCCGCAATGGAAGGAACGATCCGAGGATGACCGGAGGACTGCTGGCCGGCCGGCGTGGCCTCATCATGGGCGTGGCCAACGACAAGTCGATCGCCTGGGGGGTTGCGCGCGCCGCGGCCCGGCACGGGGCGGAACTCGCGTTCACCTACCAGACCGACGGCTTCGCGCGGCGCGTCAAACCGCTCGCCGAGTCCGTGGGCAGCGACTTTCTGATCAAGTGCGACGTCGCCGACGACGCGGACCTCGACGCCACCTTCGAGGCGGTGCGCGAGCGCTGGGGCGGGCTGGACTTCGTGGTTCACGCCATCGCCTACTCCGACAAGAACGAGCTGGACGGCAGCTACCTCGACACCAGCCGGCGGAACTTTCGCGACACGCTGTCGATCTCGGCGTACTCCTTCACCGGCGTGGCCCAGCGCGCGCTGCCGCTGATGGACAGCGGCGGCAGTCTGCTCACGCTGACCTATCTGGGCGCGGAGCGCGTGACGCCCAACTACAACGTGATGGGCGTGGCGAAGGCGGCGCTGGAGGCCTCGGTGCGCTACCTTTCGGCGGACCTGGGCCCGCGCGGCATCCGCGTGAACGCCCTGTCAGCCGGGCCCATGCGCACGCTCGCGGGCTCCGCCATCGCCGACGCGCGCTACGTCTTCCGCGCCAGCGCCGATCAGGCGCCGCTCAACCGCAATGTGGAGCTGGACGAGGTGGGCAACGCCGGGGTCTACCTGCTCAGCGACTTCGCCGAGGCCGTCACGGGTGAGGTCCACCACGTGGACGGCGGGCAGCACGCCGTGGCGATGACGCATCCGGACCGGGCGAACGGCGACAAGGGCTGACGCTCAGGGACATACCCGGTCGGGGCGGTCGGTGAAGACCGCGCTGACGCCCCATTCCCACAGCGCGCGCGCCCGCTCGGGATCGTTCACGGTGTAGACGCTCACCGCGAAGCCGGCGCGCCGGGCCGCCGCCACGAACGCGGGCGTGACGAATCCGTCCGCCATGGTGAGCGTGCCGGCGGCGACGGCCGAAACGCTATCCTGCCATGACACGCGGGGCCGCTGCATGAGCAGGGCTCGCGGGACGGCCGGCACATGCCGCCGCGCCGCCGCCAGGGCCGCATCGCAAAATCCCGAAATCAGCTCCACAACGTTCGGCGCCCCGGCCACGACCGCCGCCGTGCGCGCCACCAGGGCGTCCACGTCGTCGTCGTCCGCCTTGATTTCCAGGTTCACGCCCAGCCTGAGCCGTCCGGCTTCCGCCAGCGCCGCGTCCAGCGTGGCAACGGAGCCGTCGGCGCGCGCAAGCTCGGCCGCCGTCCGCGTCGCGACGGGGTGGCCCGTGTTGGCTCCGACGGCGCGGTCGTGGTGCAGCACGGGCACGCGGTCGGCGCTCAGGCGCACGTCGAGTTCCACCCAGCGGCATCCGGCGCCGGCGGCGGCGTGCAGCCCGGCCAGGGTGTTGGCCGGCGCCAGGCCGGCCGCACCCCGGTGGCCGATCACGCGGGGCAGGTCCGGCGGCTCCGCGGTCACCCGCCGGCGTCCAGCACGCGCGCGATGTCCCGGCTGTCGTGGCCGGTGAGCACGCGCTCGGCGCAGCCCCGCGCGGCCTCGTGGGTCAGGCCGTGGATGCGCTGTTTGACGCGGGGGAGGGCGTTGGGCGCCATGGAGAGGGTGTCCACGCCCAGCCCGAGGAAGAGCGGGGCGTAGCGCGGATCGCCCGCCATCTCGCCGCACACCGAGATGGGGATGCCGGCCGCCCCGGCGGCGTCCACGGCCGCGCGGATGAGGCGCACCACCGCCGGGTGCAGCGGGTTGTAGAGGTGCGCGACGTCGTCCTCGCCCCTGTCGATCGCCAGGGTGTACATCGTCAGGTCGTTGGTGCCGATGGCGAAGAAGTCCGCCTGGGGCGCCAGGGTGTCGGCGGCCAGCGCGGCGCCGGGCACCTCGATCATCGCGCCCACGGGCGGCAGTTCCGCCGGCACCTCGCTCCCGGCCGCGCGCTGCTCGGCGTGGACCTTCGCCAGCACCTCGCGCGTTTCGCGGATCTCGTCGACCGTCGTCACCATGGGCAGCAGGATGCGCACGGGCCCGTGCGCGGCGGCGCGCAGGATGGCGGCGAGCTGGGTTTCCAGCAGCTCGCGCCGGCTCAGGCTCAGGCGGATGGCGCGCAGGCCCAGTGCCGGGTTGGGGCCCGAGCCCAGGTCGTCGCGCAGCGCCCAGGCGAGTTTTTCCCCGCCCACGTCCAGCGTGCGGATGGTGACGGGCCGGCCGCCCATGCCCTCGACGATCTCGCGGAGCTGGGCGTACTGCTCCGCCTCGCCGGGCAGGTCCGAGCGGTTCATGAAGATGAACTCGGTGCGCAGCAGGCCCACGCCCTCGGCGCCCGCCGCGACGGCCTGCCCCACCTCGCGTGGCAGCTCCAGGTTGGCGTGCAGGGCCACGCGCCGGCCGTCGGCGGTTTCGGCGGGCTCGTCGCGCAGCGCCTGGAGCGCTTCCGCCTCGCGGTCCAGCTCGGCGGCGCGTTCGCGGTATTCCGTGAGCCGCTCCGCCGTCGGATTGACGATCACCACCCCGCGCGAGCCGTCCACGATCACGGTTTCGTCCGTGCCCACCAGGCGCAGCAGGTGCGGAATCCCGAGCACCGCCGGCAGCCCCAGGGAGCGCGCCATGATCGCGGTGTGGCCCTCGGCGCCGCCCAGCACGGTGGCAAAGCCGCCGATCTCGCCCGGGTCCATGAGGGCGGTGTCGGCGGGGGTGATCTCTTCCGCGATGATGATGCTGCCGGGGTTCAGCCCGCGAAAGCTGCGGTAGGGCGATTCCATGAGGTTGCGCACGATGCGCATGCCCACTTCGCGCATCTCCGTGGCGCGCGCCTGGAGGTAGGGGTCTTCCATCGCGGCGAAGCCTTCGGCGATGCGGTCCACCTCCGCCATCACCGCCGCTTCGGCGTTGATGCAGCGCTCGCGGATGCGCTGCTCGACGCCCTGGAGCAGGCTGCGCGACTTGAGCATCTGCACGTGGGCGTCCAGGAGGTAGTCCAGCTCCTCCGCCGATTCGCCGTGGATCTGGTTGGCACGGGCGCGGATCTTGCGCAGTTGCCGGCGCGCCGTGCGCACCGCGCGGTGGAAGCGCCCCAGCTCGGTGTCCACCTGATCGGGCGCGATGGCGCGCGTGACCACGTCGATGTCGCGGCGTTCGCGCACGTGGGCGGGGCCGATGGCGACGCCCGGCGCCACGCCCAGGCCGGTGAAGACGCGCTCGCCGCTGCCGCTCGCACTGTCCCCCAGCGCGGCCGTGGCCGCGTCGCTGGCCTCGCGCTCGGCGCGGTGGGCGCCGCCGGGCGCGAGGGTGGTGCGCTCATCCGGGGTCATTGGGTCTCGTCGAACCCGCGTTCCAGAAGCGTTTCCAGGGCGTCGAGGGCGGCGTCGCCGTCCGCGCCGCGCGCGTGTACCGTGACCGTGCTGCCGTGCCCGGCCGCCAGCATCATGAGCCCCATGATGGAGTCCCCGGGCACCTCGACGCCATCCTTGACCACGGTCACCTCGGCTTCGAACTCCTCGACGGTGCGCACGAACTTGGCGGCCGCGCGCGCGTGCAGGCCGCGCTGGTTGCACACCGTGAGCCGCCGCGTCACGGCCGTCTCGTCGCCGTCGCCGCTCATCGGGACGAGTCGTCGGCTCCGCCGGGGTCGTCCTCGCCCTGCAGGAGGCGCGAGGCGACGTTGATATACTTGCGCCCGGCTTCCTGTGCGCGCGCCACGGCGGTGTCCAGGGGGTCCTGGTCGCGCACCGTGGTCAGCTTGATGAGCATGGGCAGGTTGACGCCCGCGATCACCTCGACGCGGCCGGGGCTCATCAGCGAGATCGCCAGGTTGGACGGCGTGCCGCCGAACATGTCGGTGAGCACCACCACCCCGGCGTCGTCGTCGACGGCGTGCACGGCGTCCAGGATCGCCTGCCGGCGCTGGTCCATGTCGTCGTCGGCCGCGATGCAGACGGCCTCGACGCGGCTCTGCCGGCCCATGACGTGTTCCAGCGCGGCGACGAATTCCTCCGCCAGCCGCCCGTGGGTGACGAGCACCATGCCGATCATGCCGGCTCCCCACTCCCCGTACCGGCCGCGCGGCGCGCCGTGCCGGACTGCTGCGCCCGGCCCGCGCCACGTGCGTCCGCCGTTGTAGCCCCGCGGCGCCCGCCTGACCAGCCCGGGTGTGCGGGATTTTCGGGGGCGCGTCCAGCGGCGGCGCGACAGTGGGTCGCCCCGGCCGGGGATCGCCGGGCGCGGCACGCTCCCGTTAGGCTGGGGCAAGCAGACGGGGAGCGGAACCCATGCGCGTCGCAGCCGCCACGATGCTCGCCGCCGCGTGCCTGATGGGCGCGGGCGCTGTCCCGGCCGGGCCGGCCGAACGCCCCAGTGAGGCGCAGGTGAAGGAGGCGCGCCAGCTCGCCAAGCGCTTCTTCGGCGCCCTGAAAAGCGAGCTTCAGACCGCCCTGGCGGACGGTGGCCCGGTCCACGCCATCGGGGTGTGCAGCCGCGTCGCCCCCGGCATCGCGGGCGAGCTGTCCACGAAGAGCGGCTGGGCCGTGGGGCGCACCGCGCTCAGGGTGCGCAACCCGCGCAATGCGCCCAGCGTGCGCGAGCGCGCCGTGCTCATGGATTTCAAGCAGCGCGTCGAGCAGGGCGAGCCCATGAAGACGATGGAAAGCGCCGCCGTGTTCACCGAGGGCGGCCGGCGCTACCTGCACTACATGAAGGCGATCCCCACCAAGGGCGTCTGCCTGACCTGCCACGGCGAGAACCTGCCGGCGGAGCTGCGCGCGGCCATTGACGAAGAATACCCCGCGGACGCCGCCACCGGCTTCGAGATGGGCGATCTGCGCGGCGCCTTCACCTTCGTCAAGCCGCTGGAGTGATGCCCGTCCGCGGTGCTGTCGCCAGTGCGATCGCGCTCGTGGTGGCGGCCTGTGCCGGTGGGAGTGACAAACCTGATGATGGCTCGCCGCGCGTCGCGGCCTACCGCTGCGATGGCGGCGAGCGCGTGGAGGCGCTGTTCCGGGGCGGCGACACGCTGCGGCTGTTTCCGCCGGGCGGCCATGCGACGCGGCTGACGCGGGCGCGCTCGGCCTCGGGCGCGCGCTACACCGGCGGCGGCTTCACCTTCTGGGACAAGGGCGGG
>JGI1684J13235_1000725_pt1 | contig 12004 bp, 13 predicted proteins | sample PonA232FremontCA_2_FD_13235 | JGI IMG/M metagenome (IMG submission 13235) | reverse complement strand
TCGTACGTGAGGCGCGTAACGTCGACAGCGGGGCGACGGACGAGGCGCTCGAAAGAAACGCCGTCGGCTACGTCGAGGAGAACGGGAAGGTTATACGTGTCGCTGTTCCGAAGGACGGTGCGCGTGAACTCGCTGAAACGGTCGGCGACATCCTAAGCGACGAACACGAGGTCACGGTCGACGACCAAGCCGTCGCCGTCAAGCGCGAGGTGTTCGACGCCCGAAAAGCACGCGAACTCGGCGTCGAAGAAGGACCCGACTTCGGCAGACTTTCGTCGGGCGAGACGGTCGAGACGGTCGAGACGGACGACGGCGTGGTGACGCCCGACGAGGTGCACGGGACGGAGCGCCGCGTCTTCGTCTACGGGAAGTAACCGCGTCATCCGCGTGTCTGACGTAACGTTATATGCGCGGTTTCGTTATTGGGTTCACAGACTCAGTACTATGGACAAAATTGTTCAAGACGCGCTTGAGGAGGCTGAAAAGGACACAGGGAGGGACAGGGAGGTAGAGACAGGCGGTGAGACGACCGACGAGAGGAAGGTTTCGTCTACCGACGGCGCGACGGAAGAGACGACGAAGGAGACGGAGACAGAACCCTCGTTCGAAAAGACAGACGACGAACCGACGGCGAGGAAGGAGACGGGCGGGAGTGAGCCGTCGGGCGATGTCGAAGCACGGACGAGCGACGAGGAGCTACGCGAGGTTCTCGACGACCTCAAGACGACCATAACCGTCGTCGGGTGCGGAGGCGGTGGCTGTAACACGATCAACCGTATGTTCAAGGAGGGTATCGAGGGCGCGCGTACGGTCGCCACAAACACCGACGTTCAGCACCTCGTCGATATAGAGGCGGACGAGAAGATACTGATAGGCGAGGAGAAGACGGGCGGACGCGGCGCGGGTTCGGTACCGCAGGTCGGCGAGGAGGCGGCGATAGAGTCGCAGAACGCGATACATTCGCAGATAGAAGGCTCTGACATGGTCTTCGTCACAGCGGGTCTTGGCGGCGGCACCGGAACGGGAAGCGCCCCTGTCGTCGCGCAGGCGGCACAGGACGAGGGCGCGCTCACGATCGCCATCGTCACGACGCCTTTCACCGCCGAGGGCGAGGTACGGCGTAACAACGCAGAGGCGGGTCTCGAACGCCTCCGCGACGTCGCAGACACCGTCATCGTCGTACCCAACGACCGTCTCATAGAGTCGGTCGGCGGTCTCCCGGTCAAACGCGCCTTCCGTGTAGCCGACGAGGTTCTCATGCGCTCCGTAAAGGGGATCACCGAACTCATCACCAAGCCGGGTCTCGTCAACCTCGACTTCGCAGACGTACGTACGGTGATGGAGAGCGGCGGGGTCGCTATGATAGGTCTCGGCGAGAGCGACACGGAGAACAAGGCTGAGGAGAGCGTACAGAAGGCTCTCCGCTCCCCCCTCCTCGACGTCAACATAGACGGCGCTTCGTCTGCGCTCGTAAACGTAACGGGCGGCAACGACATGACGATCGAGGAAGCCGAGGGCGTCGTAGACGATATCTACGACCGTATCGACTCCGACGCGCGTATCATCTGGGGCACGTCGGTGGACGAGGAACTCGAAGGCTCTATGCGTACGATGATAGTCGTCACGGGTGTCGAAAGCCCGCAGATATACGGCGACGAGGTTACGAGGAAGAGCGAGACGGAGAAGACGGAGACGGATACGGGAACCGCGGCGACGGATGTCTCCGCCGACGGTTCCACGAGCGGTATCGACTACGTAGAGTAGTAGGGTAACACTAAAGTTCCGGCGTCGAGTACGCCTCTCCGATGGGAAAGTACTTCAGTCTAAACGTAAACGACTACCTCCGGGTGCTTAAGCTCGCCCGTACGCCGACATGGGACGAGTTCAAACAGGTGGCTATGATAGCCGGCGCGGGCGTGCTTCTGGTGGGTATCGTGGGCTTCCTGATATACATAGGAATGCGACCCCTACCTCCGTAAGATGGGTATCTACGCAGTCAAGACGACGGCGAGCCAAGAAACGACGGTCGCGGACATGCTCGCCGACCGCGACAACCCCGGTGTGCTGTCCGCTCTCGTACCGAGCGACGTTACGGCGTACGTACTCGTCGAGGCGGAGGACGAAAACGCCGTGGATCGCGCCATAGACCGTATACCGCACGCGCATTCGATGGTGGAAGGACAGACGAGCATGCAGGAGGTCGAACATTTCCTGACGCCCAAGCCGTCGGTATCGGGCGTCAACGAGGGCGACGTCGTCGAGATCATCAGCGGTCCTTTCAAGGGCGAGAAGGCGCGCATAAAACGTATAGACGAGTCGAGCGAGGAGGTGACGGTCGAACTCCACGAGTCGACAGTCCCGATTCCTGTCACGGTTCGGGGCGATCATATACGCGTTCTCGACAGCGAAGAGAGGTAGGTGACGACGGATTCGGTAACGTCAGACGTATACGTGCGGGCGCGGCAGACGCGAACGGATGGATATCGCCGTTGCCGCCGCTCTCTGCGCCGTCGGCTTCGGGATCGGATGCGTGAGCGGTCTGACGCCGGGTCTCCATGTCAACAACCTCGCTCTTCTCTTAGCCGCGGTTGCGCCCGGTGTCGGCTTCGCCTCGCCCGCGGCGCTCGGCGTCGCTCTCGTCACCGCATCGGTAACGCACACCTTCCTCGATATAATACCGAGCGTCGTGATCGGCGTCCCCGACGAGTCGATGGCTCTCGTCGCCCTCCCCGGTCACCGTATGGTACTCGACGGCGACGGACGTGAGGCTGTAGTCCTTTCCGCCGCGGGTAGCATGCTCGCGGTCGTCTTCGGCTTCGGTGTCGCGGTTCCGGTCGCTCTGGTGATGTCACGCGCCTACCCCGTCGTTTCGGGCTACATGCCGTACATACTCGCCGCGACGGTCGTCTTCCTCGTTGCGACGGAACGCGGCGGCGAGGTCGGTCGGAGCGGACGCGCGGGAGGACGCGGTGCGATCGCCGTGCGCGCAAAGGCTGTCGTCGTCCTCGGTGCCTCAGGACTCCTCGGATACTACGTCCTGACGCATAGCCCCGGCGCGGAGGCGGTCGTCGGGGAGCCTTCTCTGCTAACGCCGCTCTTCGTCGGTCTCTTCGGCGTGCCTATACTTGTGGCGAGCGCGTCCGAGAACGCCGAGATACCCGAACAGGACGGCGACGGCGTGGCGTTGTCGCGGCGTTCTGTCGCGGTTCACGCCGTCGGCGGCGGCGTCGCGGGAAGCATCGTAGGCTGGCTTCCGGGTGTCTCGCCCGCCGTCGCAACCGGCTTCGTACAGAGCCTCCTCCCCGACTCGGAGACGGAGCCCGAATCGATGCGTGAGTTCATCGTCGCCGTCTCAGGCGTCGACTCGTCGAACGCCGTCTTCGCACTCCTCGCGCTGTACTTCATCGGCTTTCCGCGTAGCGGTGTGATGGTGGCGCTCGACCGTCTCGAACTCTCGCTGAACGCAGGGACGGTCGGTGTGTACCTTGTCGCCGTAGCCGTCGTCTCCGTAGCATCCTTCTTGCTCACCGTAACGCTCGGAAGGTACGCCTTCGGCGTCGTACGGCGTTTCAACTACCGCGTCCTGAGCGCCGGTGTCATCGTCCTACTCGTCGGTGTCACGTTCGTCTTCTCGGGCTTCGTCGGTCTACCTATACTCGTAGCCTCAACCGTCGTGGGTCTCATGCCGAACTACAGCCGCGTCAGGCGCGTCAACTGTATGGGGGCGCTCCTACTACCCCTCATCGTCATTCTATAATATAACGCAGGACGACGCCTTCGCCAAGGGGCTTGACCTCGTTAACAGTTGCCTCGACGTACTCAACGAAGCCTTCGCCGTCGACGAGCGTCGGTGATTCGCGTCCGCCGACGAAGACGGGCGCGACGTAGACGCGTACCTCGTCGACGACTCCGGCGCTGAGGAACGACGCGATCGTCTCGCCGCCGCCTTCGACCATGAGGTGTTCGACGCCGCGGCGTGAGAGTTCGTCGAGCAAGGCGTGTAGGTCTACACGTCCGTCGTCACCCGGCAGTTCGACCACCGTCGTACGTTCGCGGGGTGCGTCGAGGCTGTCGCCGGACGTTTCGTCCGTAACGGCGACGACCGTCTCCGCCTCACCGTCGAGTACCGACGCGTCGACGGGCGTGCGCGCCGACGAGTCGAGAACGACACGGACGGGGTTTCCCTCCTCGGCGCGGAGACGGTCGTCCTTGACGGTCAAAGACGGGTCGTCGGCGAGTACCGTACCCACACCGACGAGTATCGCGTCGGTCTCGGCGCGCAGACGGTCGACGCGTTCGAAGTCGTCTTCGCACGACAGGGCTACCTGCGAACGCGTTCTGTCCGAGAGCTTACCGTCGGCGCTCATACCGGCGTTTACGACGACGTACACGCCGGCGGTACGGGCGGGGACGACAAAACCGTAGCGGATGGCTGTGGAAGGACAGGGGTGGAAGAACCGGGAATCGGAGAGGAAGGGCGGAAGTGGAGAAGACCGAGGAGGAAGTGGGGGGTAAAGAAGACCGGAGTGGAGGGGCGGAGGTAGAGAAGACCGGGGAGGAAAGGCGGAGGTAGAGAAGATCGGGGCGGAAGACCGGGGTGGAAAAGCCTGCAGTGGAAAAGACCGCAGTGGAAAAGACTAATACGCGCGCGGGCGACGAAAACGTATGTTCCGCTCCGAAATCAACGCCGGGCTGTTGAAATCATCCGTTGATACGGTGAGCGTCCTCGTCGACGAATGCAAGGTACGTTTAGACGAAGAAGGTCTCTCGATAAAGGCTGTCGACCCCGCTAACGTCGGCATGGTCGAACTCGATATACCCGCCGACTCGTTTGAGTCGTACGAGGCGGACGACGAACTCCTCGGTCTCAACCTCGTCCGTTTCGAGGATATCGTCGGCATGGCGAACAAGGGCGACACGATCGTCATGGAACTCGACGAGGAGACGCGTAAGCTCACCATCCGTATAGACGGTCTGCGTTACACGCTTTCGCTCATAGACCCCGACTCCATACATCAGGAACCGAACGTCCCCGACCTCGACCTACCCGGAGATATAGATGTCGCGGGGCGCGAGCTGAGACGCGGTGTGAAGGCGGCAGGGATGGTAAGCGATCATATGGCTTTCGGTGTCTCCGAGCAAAGCTCGGATGGCGCGTCGACCGGGTCGACGGATGTCTCCGACGACGGCACGTTCTACATGCGCGCCGAGGGCGACACCGACGACGTACGTGTCGATCTCGGCGAGGACGACCTCATCTCGCTCGACACGGGCGGGGAAGAAGCGGAGTCGCTTTTCTCGCTCGACTACCTCGACTCTATGGCGAAGGCGATACCCAACGACGCCGCGGTGGCGGTCGAGGTCGGCGACGACTACCCCGTAAAGATGAACTTCGAACTCGCGGGCGGCGACGCACACGTCACCTACCTGCTCGCGCCGCGTATCGAGAACGAGTAGATGGTTTCTCAACGCTCCTCGCACGTTACCCGTTCTTCGAACCGGCGCGCGAGGAGGTGGCGGAACGCGCCGACCAGCTCGTGGATGTCGTAGACGACGAGGTTCTGGGGCGCGCCGAGGAACGTGTCACGATGGCGTTACGTGAGGGAACCACCGGGGACGTAGGGATACCCGACGGTGTGCCTGCGCACGTCGAGCTTTTCTCGTACCCCGTAGCCCGCGCGGTCGTAAGTATCGTCGACGAACACCCCGTGACACGGCGTTACGCGTGGGCGGAGTCGGTGACGGCGCGCGACAGGTTTAGGGACGACCTGAGCGAGGAGGAGAAACGCCGGCGTTCGGACAAACGCGACGCAAAGACAGCGGGTGGAGACGGTAGACGCGCCGTCTTTAACGACGTGGTCGACGAGTTCGGTCTTGAGGTAAGGAGGGAGGACGACGGTGTAAGTATGGAGGTCGGCGACTTCCTCGAACTCGCTTCGGGGATGTCGGACGAGGAGTGGAAGCTCGTAAACAGGGAGGTCACCGACGGCTGGGTACGCGTGACGCGCGACGACGTTCTCGAACTTTCGCGCGAAGCCGTCCGTGAGCGCGTCGCCGACGGTCTGCCGCTGTTCGTCCCTGAGGAGGCGCGCGATGCTGTAGCTCCCGCCGTTGAGAACGTACGCGAGGTCGTTGCGGACGCGGATATAACGACGGAGATAGACCGTGTCGAGGAGACGGAGTTCCCGCCGTGCATGAAGACGTTACTCGCAGAGATACGTGAGGGCGAGCATCTCGAACACCACTCGCGTTTCGCTATCACTTCGTTCCTTACGAACATCGGTATGGAGACAGACGAGATAATAGAGACGTACGAGGTCAACCCCGGCTTCGGCGAGGAGGTGACGCGTTACCAGACCGACCATATACGCGGCGACACGGGACCCACCGAGTACACCTGTCCGTCGTGTTCGACGATGGTAACGTACGGTGACTGTAGGAACAAGGACGAGCTATGTGAGACGATAAGCCATCCGCTCGGATACTACCGCAAGAGGTTAGAGGCGCTCGACGACGAAGAAGGGGACGGCGGGGAAGACGACGAGGAGGGCGGCGACGAAGACGGTCAGGAGTAGGTCTCGTCGGCGATGATGTAGCCCGCCACCCCCGATAGGAGTATAAAGACGAGTATAGCCCCGACTGTTCCAGCCTTTTCGAAGCCCACGGAGCCTACGACTGCGAGGAGGGCGACGAAGACCGCCACGACACCGAGCGTAGAGCCTATCTCCACGGTCTTGGACATACGGTTCCGTCGGCGTTGCCGTCGCATAATACTGACGGTAGTGTGCCGCGTAAGCTATATACGGTTAGCGCCGGTACTAACTGTGTATGGACTGTCCGGGCTGTGGAGAGAAGATATACGAGGAGGAACTCATAGACGGAGCCTGCCCTCTCTGCGGACGGGATATCGAGGACGACGACGGGCACGACGGTAGTATAAACGAGATCGTGGAGATGTTCGAGACCGCCGAAGCCGTCTCTATGAACGCCGAGAGGGAGTCGGTTGAACGTAGCTTCGTTCTACACGTCTCACCGTCGCTCGCAGACAGGCTGAAGCCCAAGAAATGTAGCGCATGCGGTCGGTGGCATCTCAGGGTGGGTGAGAAGGACTACCACGTCGAGACGGACGGCTATCAGGGAAGTCTCGACGTACGTTACCTGTGTCGTCTCTGTACTTAAAGCGGCTTTATGCGGTCGCCGTCGGTGGGATAGCACATTCCTTCGAGAAGGAGGTCTTCAAGAGTGGCTTCGGCGACCTCCTCGTCTACCCCGTTTTGCTCAGCCATCTCTATGATCGTCGACCTCTCGGCTCCCTCCTCTCCGTTCTCGTCCTCGATTATACCCATAACGACCGTCTCGGCTGAGTCGGCTTCGTCCCCGCTCGTAACGTCTTCAGTTTCGTCCTCCTCGGAGGTCTCGCCCTCTTCCTCGTCGGCTATCTCCGCACCGCTTTCGAAGCCGGAACCGAACTCGTCGGCGACCTCCTCGCGCTGTCCTTCGTCCCAGTCCCATTCGCCGACGTCCTCCTGTTCTATATCGTCGAAGTCGTCGGTGTCGGTCGTCTGTGTTTCGTCCGGCGTCTGTGTCTCGTCTGTTTCGGCGGTTCCGTCCGTACCGTCGTCGGTTCCGTTCGGCGCGTCGACTGTCTCGGACTCCGGAACCTTCGGTCTCGTCCGTCCCTCCCGCCCCTCCGGGCGTCTCCGTCCGTGTCTCGGTGGTTTCTGCGGCGGCTTCTTCGGCGGATGACGTTCCATCGCCGCCTGCGCCGACGCCCGCGGTCGTTTCGACGCCCGCAACCTCTGTCAGAACGTCGCGCGCCTCGCGTTCGAGTTCGTTCAGGTACGACCCGTCGGTACCATAACGGTCGGTAACGTCGCCGAGTTCGTGGAGCGGTGGACACGTCTCAGGCGTCACGCCCGTACGGAGGTAGTCGCGGACGGCTTCGACGCGTTTCAGTGTCTCGTTCGCCGTCTCTACGTTCCATCTGTCGCGCGTCTCGGAGTCGACGACGTTGATCCCCTCAGGACGTATGCTGGTGTAGACATCGTCGGAGTCGTCGGGTTCGTATGTCCGCGCCTTGCCCACGACGGCGACGAATGAAGGCGTCTCGGCGTCGGCGAGGAACGAGACTGCGTCGGGCTGGTACTGCCCGGCGTAGACGACGAACGCTCCCGTCGGGTCGGAGACGCGCGCGCGGAGCAGGTCGCCGTCGCCGACGCGTTCTATCTCCGTAAGTACGCCTACGACGAAAAGGCGGTTTATCTTTGCGCCCGTCGGCGTCGCCACGTAGTTGGGCGCGCGTTCGTCGTCGCCCTGCTTGAATGCGTAGTCGGAGCCGTTGTACTCGCGCGCGAAGACGCGCCAAGCGACCTCGCGCGATACGTCCGCCGTCTCGGCGTCGGTCTCAGAACTCATCGAGAACCTCCCGTGCTGTGTCGGCGGGATCATCGTCCGCTTCCTCCATCTCAGAGACGTTCATGTTGGCTCCGTAGTCGCCGACGCTGACGTTTCCGCGTACGCGCCACCGCCGTCCGACGGTGTTGTCGGCGATACTTTCGGTGACGACCGTCTTGTCCATCGCGTCGCGCGCCTCCTCACGTGCATCCTCAAGGCTTCCGCCGTACAGCTCCTCCGTAAGCTCACGTCCGACGACGAGGGTGACCGCTCCCGTGCCGTCGTCGAGTACCGCCTTTGTGCGCATGTCCGACTCGGCGTCAACGTCGCCGTGGACACGGCACTGCCCTTTCTGTACGACGCGTCCGCAGTCGGGGCATCTTTCCACGATGCCCGACCCTTCCTTGACGGTCAGTGCGTTTCCGCGTACGACGACATCGAAGTCACCGCCCTTCTCGACAGCCTCGGCGATATCGGTTTCGGGCGGTGTATGTGAGACATCGATATCCTCGGACGTTTCGACCGTCGTGTACCCGCCCATGTTCACCTGCGGTATACCGCGGTACTCGTTGACGTACGCGTTCTCGACACGTACCGACCCGCCTTCGTCGAGGCTCCTGTTCTCCCAGTCGGTGAAAGGTAGACGTCCCGACGGATCGCCGAACGTCCCTGAGGTTATGGTCGTCTCGCCGTCACGTCCGTTTATCTCCTTCTCCTCCGAATCGACGACGCCGACCTCAACCGTCACCGCCCGGTCGCCGGCTTTGAGCTCTGCAACCGACCGTACACCGTACGGTTCGCGTTCGGGTTCGATGTCAGCGTCCGCGTGGATGACGTCGGCGTCGGAGTCGATGTTTACCTGTGGCTCACCGTCCCACTCACGTACCTCGCCCTCGACACGTACGGTGTCGCCGGCTTCGACGGAGAGTTCGTCCCACGCCGTGTAGGAGATGACGCCCGTCTCGTCGGAGAGTTCGCCCTCCGTAATGACCGTGTCCTCGCCGTCGACACGTATCGACCGCGCGCCGGCGGAGACGACGACGGCTTCGGCGGATACACGCGTGTCGTCGGTCGAGAGATCGCCGAGGTCGGCGGTCTCGGCGTCGTCCGGCTCCGCACCCTCGGAGCCGTACCTGCGACGCACGGTACGTTCCGCCTCTTCGAGAGGGACGCTGTACTCCAGCAGGTTCCTGAGGCGTTCCTCAACCTCGTCGGTATCGGCGTCCACCTCCTCGGCGATAGATGCCGCGTGGTCCGAGACGTCTTGGGTGTCGCTCATTGAGGTGGTTTGGTACGGCGAGGTAATAAAGTCAGCGGCGACAACCGTGGCTCCTATGTGACACGCCGGCGTACCGTGGGGCGTGAAGCTCGGAACACGCGGAAGCGACCTCGCCCTCGAACAGACACGGCGTGTGGAAGAAGCACTACCGTACGACACCGACGTTGAGACGGTCGTCGTGGAGACGAGCGGCGACTCGTTCGAAGGCGACATAGCCGAACTCGGTACGCAGGGCGCTTTCGTGCGCGAACTCGACCTACGTGTGGTCGACGGCGAACTCGACGGTGCTGTCCATTCTATGAAGGACATGCCGACGGAGCGCCCCAACGGTCTGGAGGTCGCCGCGGTTCTCGAACGCGCCCCCGAACACGATGTTCTGGTAACCCCGGACGGCGACGAACTCGACGAACTCGACGAAGGTTCGAGGGTAGGTACGTCGAGTCGACGCAGACGCGCGCAGTTGCTACGCGAACGCGGAGACCTGAACGTCGACCGTCTGCGCGGAAACGTCGACACGCGTGTCGAGAAGGTTGTGGAAGGCGACTACGACGCCGCGGTTCTTTCCGAAGCGGGTCTCGAACAGCTTGGTCTCGATGTCGCGTACAGCCGTCTACCCCTCGACGGCTTCGTACCGAGCGCGAATCAGGGCACCGTGGCTGTCGTCGCCGTCGACGGTACGGACGCCTTCGACCGTCTCGCCGAGGCGGATCACAAGCAGACACGTGTCGTCGCCACCGCCGAACGTACGGTTCTCTCACGCGTCGGAGGCGGATGTATAGCGCCTATCGGCGTCCACGCACGTATCGAGGGCGACCGTATACGTATACGCGGTGACGTTCTTTCAGGGGACGGCGACGAGTCGGTAAGCCTCGAACGCCGTTACCCCGCGGAGTCGTACCTCGAAGGCGCGCGTGAGATGGCGGGTGAGATGGTGGATCGCGGCGCTGACGAACTCCTGAAGGAGGCTTCGGCGTGAGCGACGAGGACGACGCGCCGCGTGTCGCCTTCTTCAGACCCGACGACGCACGCGCGGAGAGAGCGAAGACCAGGGCGCGCCAACGCGGACTCGTGCCTTTGAGCGACCCTCTTCTCGAAACAGTCCCGACGGGTGCGACACCCCGTACGGACGCGGGGTTCGTTGTTCTGACGAGCGTCACGGGCGTAGAAATAGCCGCCGACGACATACGCGGCTCCGACGCCACCGTCTGCGCGATCGGTCCTAAGACGGCGGAGGCGTTACGTGAAGCAGACGTAGAGGTCGACGTCGTCCCCGACGCGTACACGAGCACGGGTCTCGTTGAGGAGTTAACCGGGCGCGTCGACGGCGCGCGCGTCGAGGTAGCGCGTAGCGACCACGGAAGCGACGAACTACTCGACGGTCTTTTCGACGCCGGAGCGTACGTCCACGAGACGGTTCTGTACGGGTTGCGTCGTCCCGAAGGCGGCGGGGAGGAGACGGCGCGCGCGCTTCAGCAAGGGAGCGTCGACGCCGTTCTTTTCACGTCATCGTTGACCGTCGAGTATCTCGTCAACGCTCTCGAAGAGACGGGTGTCGGGGTTACGGCGCTCGACGGTGTCGGTGTCTACGCCATAGGCGAACCGACACGCCGAACCGCGGAGTCGGTCGGTATTGAGGTTGACGGTGTGCCTGAGAAAGAGACGTTCGAGAGCCTGTTGGAGACGGCGGAGGACGGCGTCTAAACCCGTCTATCCGTTCTTTTCTTCCGTCTCGGTCGTACCCTCGTCGTCCTTCTCCGTCTGCTTCGGTTCCTCGTCACCGTCCTCAGTCAGGTCTTCGACCCCGCCGGCTGTCTCCGTCTCCGCCTCAGCCTCTTCAGCGCCGGGGGTTTCGTCCGCGCCGACTTCTTCGGGTTCCTCGGCTTCGTCCGGTTCCTCGGATTCAGCCTCCGTCTCGACGTGCGCATCGCCCTCTTCGTCCAAGGTCAGATCCTCTACCTCTACATCGTCGTCGGAGTCTATCTCACCCTCGCTCACCATCTGCTCGTACTGCTGTGCCTTCTTCCTTAGCTCCTCCATATCCTGCTCACCCGCTGTTTCGGGGTCGAGTTCGACCGTCTCCTCCTCCTGTATCCACGCGACACAGAGCGAACCGCCGACCATTCCGACGAAGGTTCCGACGCCCATGCCGCCGAAAGTGCCGCCGACGATCGACAGTATCGCCATCACGATGCCGGTCATGCCCGCAAGCGTCGATATCTGGGGATGCGTTATAGACGCGACGCCGCTCAGGAAGGTGAAGAACGCGAAGACGAGACCGATGAGACCGATCAGTTCACCCGTTCCGCCCGTGAACGCGAAGTTGTCGAGCGT
>JGI1684J13235_1000720_pt1 | contig 12035 bp, 11 predicted proteins | sample PonA232FremontCA_2_FD_13235 | JGI IMG/M metagenome (IMG submission 13235) | reverse complement strand
TGTATCTTCAACCACTTAACCGTTCACGTCGTGGTGAGTCGATGGCTTTAATACCATACACTACGTAGTGTGTGGTAAAGGCACGGAGGACACGGACGCCGTCGACGGTTCCGGTCTCGTCGAGGTCGTTGGTCACACGAAAGAGAAGCTACGTCGCCGACGTTCGGGAAGAGCGGTGTGAGTGTCCCGACTTCGGGTAACTGACCGGTTCGCGCCGAGTATGGTCAATCAAAGATTGACGGACTCGGCGTTCCGTTCTCTCGCGCGCCGAGTAGTTGCTGAGCGGAGCTCAGCGGACTCGGCGCTCACTCGTTTCACTCGTTCGCGCCGAGCAGGATTTGAACCCGCGGGTTGCTGGTCCGAAGCCAGCCGCTCTGTCCAAGCTGAGCTATCGGCGCTGTTATGCGGTACGTGGAGGCTTCGAATAAGATTTCCGTTTGGCGAGCGCGGCTTTCCTTTAGCTTTATGTGCGCCGCGGGCTACGTTCACCCATGCTCGACATCAACGACTCACCGATAACACGGAACGGGAACCTGCTGATACTCGCGTACGACCACGGTCTCGAACACGGACCCGTCGACTTCGAGGACGTGCCACAGAGCGCCGACCCCGAACGCGTCTTCGAGGTGGCGCAACACGACGCCGTCACCGCCCTCGCCGTGCAGAAGGGTGTGGCAGAGACGTACTATCCGGAGTACGAGGACGACGTCAACCTCCTCGTCAAGCTCAACGGCACGTCGAACCTATGGCAGACGGAGCCGTACTCGCCCAAGAACTGCACGGTCGAGTACGCGGCGGAGATAGGCGCGGACGCAGTCGGCTACACGATGTACGCGGGTTCGAACCGTGAGGGCGAGATGTTCGAGGAGTTCCGCGAGGTACAGGAGGAGGCGCGTAAGTACGACCTTCCTGTGATTATGTGGGCGTATCCGCGCGGTCAGCCCGTCAAGAACGACAAGAAGACGGATACCATCGCCTACGCGTCGCGTATAGGTCTCGAACTCGGCGCGGACGTGGCGAAGGTCAAGTACGCCGGCTCTCAGGACGCCATGGAGGAGGTCGTCGATCTCTCCGGACGTATGAAGGTCGTCATGTCGGGCGGTTCGAAGAAGTCGGATCGCGCGTTCCTTAGCGACGTACACGACACCGTCTCGGCGGGGGGTCACGGACTCGCCGTCGGACGTAACGTCTTCCAGCGCGAGGAGCCGTCGGGTATACTCGGCAAGCTCGAAGGCGTCGTCTTCGAAGGGAAGGGCGTCGACGGCGTTCTATGAACGTAGACGCCGAGGAGGCTTTCGAAGCCGTCGTCGACGAGGTTGTAAAAACAGCGCCGCGTATAGCCGACGGATTCGCCGACGGACGTACGTACGAAGGCGACGAGAACCCGTCGGGTCATGAGGTTCTCGGCGCAGACCTGCACGCAAACCGTCTGCTCAAGGAGTGTATCACCGACCTCGAAGGCGTCGGTGGGTTCGCCTCCGAGGAGGAGGAGGGCGTCGTAGACTGCGGCGACGGCGTCGGTGTAGCAGTCGACCCTCTTGACGGTTCCTCAAACCTCGTGACCAACAACCCCGCGGGAGTAATCTTAGGCGTCTACGACGCCCCGCTTCCATCTCCGGGCGAGAGCCTCGTAGGTGCGGGGTACGTCCTTTTCGGACCTCTGACGACCGCTGTCGTAGCCGACGGCGACGGCGTGGTGGAGTACGTGGTAGAGACAGAGAGAGGAGAGGAAGGAGCTGAGGGGGTACGCGTCGACGAACGTGAACTCACGCTCCCCGAACCGACCGTCTACGGCTTCGGAGGCGGGCGCGAGAACTGGACGGACGGCTTCGCGGGGTTCGCCGACGAGGTGGAGCACGAACTCAAGCTACGTTACGGCGGTTCGATGGTCGGCGACGTGAACCAGGTACTCCACAAGGGCGGTATCTTCGCGTACCCCGCGCTCCGTGAACGTCCCCAAGGCAAACTCCGTACGTTGTTCGAGGGCGCGCCTATGGCGTACATCATCGAGACGGCGGGCGGCGGTTCGTCGGACGGCGAGGGTTCACTTCTCGAACGTGAACCCGACGGTGTACACGACCGTACGCCAGTCTACCTCGGTAACGAGACGGTTATCGAGAGGCTCGAAGAAGAGGTATAGCTACTCGCGCTCGTCGATAGGAACGTATTCGACACCGCGTTCGCCGACGTACTCGGCGCGCGGACGTACGAGACGGTTGTCGTCGTACTGCTCCTGAACCTGTGCCGTCCATCCGACCGAACGTCCGATAGCGAACATGGGCACGAAGAAGTCCACGGGTACGCCGAGCGAGTAGTAGACGGTTCCTGAGTACAGATCGACGTTAGGCGATATACCTTTCTCGTGTATACGTTTCTCCTCGCGGAGGAATGCCTCGACCTCTTCGAGCATCGAGAACCAGTCGGGTCCGTCGGTCTTCTCCGATACCTCCTTGGCGATCTTCTTGAAGACCTCGGCGCGCGGATCGAACGCCTCGTAGACACGGTGTCCGAATCCGGGTACACGTTCGCCGTCTTCGAGCATCCCGGCGAGGTACGACGAGACGTCCTTTTGGCTGTCCTCTATGTCGAGCAACATCTCCATAACGTCCTGATTCGCGCCGCCGTGGAGAGGTCCTTTTAGAGCGCCTATAGCGCCCGTGACCGCGGAGACGACGTCAGACTCGGTCGAGGCTATAACGCGTCCCGTGAACGTCGATGCGTTCAGACCGTGGTCTGCGTGGAGAAGTAACGCCGTGTCGAGTATCTCGGCGTGACGTTCGTCGGGTTCCTCGCCGTTGAGCATGTAGAGGAAGTTCGCCGCCGTATCGAGGTCTTCGCGGGGTTCGACGGCTTCGTAACCGTCGCGCGCACGTCCGAAGGCGGCGAGAGCCGTCGGTGCCTTGGCGAGTACGGAGAGCGACCTGTCACGCGTCGTCCCGTCACCGTCGCCGTAGACGCTCGTCGCCGAGACGGCGCTACGGAGAACGTCCATGGGCACCGCATCCTCGGGCGCGTGCTCGACTATCTCGGCGACGCCGTGCGAAAGCGAACGACGGTCGTCGAGTTCACCGCGGAAGGAATCGAGTTCGTCGCGCGTCGGAAATCCTCCGTTCCAGAGAAGGTATGCGGTCTCCTCGTACGACGACTTCTCTGCGAGTTCCTGCGCATCCACACCGCGGTACAGGAGTTCGGGCTTCTCGCCGTCTATATGGCTTAGCTCCGTGTCCGCGACAACCACGTTTTCGAGACCTATACGGCGTATCGGTTCAGGGTCGGTCATCGTTACCAGCATATCGGCTCAACGCGTTAACTTTCTTGCGATAAGTTTAGCCAAGCCCGTGTCTGTCGAAGACCGACGGCGCAGGAATCCTTCACCGGGACGCCCGACGGGGTCTACTTACGCACGTACTCCATACCACAGCTCCTGCACCAGATAGCCCCCGTCTTGTCGTGCTCAACCGTGTCTGTGCATCCACAGTCCGGACAGTTCGCCTCGGTGTCACTCCAGTCCCCCTCCCCCATGCTAATCTGTTTTACAGAGATGGTCAAAATACAAGTAAACTGTGCTTTTCGACCGTTCGGTTGACATCCTCCCGCGCCTAAAGACGTTCGTCAGAGAGGTGCTCTGACGAGCACGTCAATCTCCGATTGACGTACGCGGGAATCCCCGAAGGGGAGTTCAAGGTTGTGCGTTTCCTCAGGAGTGAGGTACGCTTTCACGTCCTCCCTCGACGGTCGCCTCTCAATTATTACCGAGAGAGTGCTTTCCAGCACATACAGCGGTGTCAAAGCCGCCTTCTGTCCGACGCACGGTCGGCGTTTCAACGCGACGAATACCGTTCGTCGCTCCACGGCGGGGTATTCAGCCCGCACAGTACCACGGTTCACGTCGCCCGAAGCGTTACGCCGTGGAATGGATTCGGATTTCTTACCACGCGAGAAGTCAGAGCGAAGTCGTTCGAGACGGCGAAGCCGTCTCGTGATGACGAAAGACACTTCGAGTCTTTCGAACCACTCTGGTACGGTCGAAGACCGTGTTTCTCAACGTAGGAACCCCGGTTGCTTCATATACAGTTTCTTGGATAATACTTCTTACGCATTCATCCTGACCCTAAAGGGTCAGGCATTCTGCTGTACTACCTGTAACCTGAGACGCGAACACAGGGTTTTTTATCGCGGCGTGCCTCCCACCGACGGATAGAGATATGGATATCATAGACACCAAGAGTATGTCGAAGGACGACATACTCCGGCTTCTTGACCGCGCCTCTACGATCGGACCGTCGGACGCGCTCAGCGGACGCGTGCTCGGTCTGCTGTTCTTCGAGCCTTCGACACGGACGCGTATGAGCTTCGACGCCGCGGTGAAACGTCTCGGCGGCGACACCGTCGACATGGGGAGTGTCGACTCTTCGAGCGTCCAGAAGGGCGAGACGCTCGCCGATACCGTGCGTGTCGTAGAGGGCTACGCCGACGCCCTCGTCCTACGCCATCCGCGTGAGGGCGCTCCCCGACTCGCATCTCAGTTTGTGGACGTTCCCGGCGACGGTGCCGGACACCATCCGACACAGACTCTTCTCGACCTGTATACAGTACGTGAGAACGTCGACGCGTCGCTCGGCGACCTACACGTCGGTATCATGGGTGATCTCAAGTACGGACGGACGGTTCACTCGCTCGCGCTCGCGCTGGCTAAGTTCGGCGCGCGTGTAACGTTCGTCTCGCCCCCGTCGCTCCGTGTACCCGAAAACGTACGTACAGAACTCGAACGCGCGGGCGTGGAGTTCGACGAGGTGGAGGTTATCGACGGTATTGTAGGCTCCCTCGATGTCCTGTACGCGACACGTATACAGAAGGAGCGTTTCCCTGATGAGAAGGAGTACGAGAAGGTAGCGGGCGAGTACCGCGTTACGACCGAGACGCTCGAATCCGCGCGCGACGACCTCGTTCTCATGCATCCTCTTCCGCGCGTCGACGAGATAGCGCCGGGCGTCGACGAGACGGAGCACGCCCACTACTTCGAACAGGCGCACAACGGCGTGCCGGTGCGCATGGCTGTACTCGACACGGTGATGTAGATGGAGGAGCTAAAGATACGTCCCATACGGAACGGTACGGTCGTCGACCACATACCGCGGGGACAGGCGTTGAACGTCCTGCGTGTCCTCGGAGTCGATTCGTCGACGCGCGACGTCGTTAGCGTCGCCATGAACGTCCCCAGCGACGCGATGGGACGTAAGGATATCGTCAAGGTCGAGGATACGGAGATAGACTCGACAGAGGCGGACGTCATAGCTCTCATCGCGCCCGATGCGACCGTAAACGTCGTACGTGACTACGAGGTGCGTGAGAAGTATCAGGTATCGATGCCCGACGAGATACGCGGTGTCCTGTCGTGCCCCAACCCCAACTGTATCACCAACTCGCGCGAACCCGTCGAGACCGTCTTCGACGTACGTGACGGCGAGATGCGTTGCGACTTCTGCGGAACCGTCCTCGGTGACGAGATAGCCGACCATCTTGTCTGACCGGCGTCTAAGACGAAGACCTTTTGTTGTTTTGAGGACAGTGGTAGGCATGAATAACCGTCTCGTTCTGGCGTCCCTGCTCGTAATGTCGCTCTTCGTTCTACCCGCTGTCTCGGCTCAGTCGATCAGCCAAGGTACCGATACTGCTCAGGTCACCGGAAACCCTGAGATAGAACTCGCGGCTTCCGACAACCGTATACAGACGGGGACGACACAGACGGTTACCGTACAGGTCGCAAACAGCGGCGATATCACACGCGCGGGACCGAGCGATCTTGAACGACGCGTGACGACGGCGCGTAACGTCCGTTTCGAGATCGATAACAGCCGCCTGCCCGACGGGCTGGAGATACGTTCGGGACCCGTTCTCGTGGGTTCGGTTCCCGAAGGCGGTGCCGAACCGATACGCTTCACCTTCGATATCAGCGACGAACTCGACGCGGGGACGTACCGCGTTCCTGTCACGGTTAGCTACGACTACACGCGGCTTGCGGAGCGCACCTCCGGCGGTCAGACGCGGTACAGCGACTTCTCTACCGACGAGGTGGAGTACGTAACGCTCGTCGTCGAGGACGACGCGCGTTTCTCCGTCGAAGCCGTCCGATCCGAGGTTATAGCGGGTGACAGCGCCGACTACGTTCTACGTGTTGAGAACACGGGTGTGAAGACGGCGCGTAACCCGCGCGTAACCCTAACCGCCGACGAGACGGGTGTATTCTTCGGCGGGTTAGAGACGAGACAGCCGACCAAGACGGTTAGCATAGCCGACAGTCTCGCGTCGGGCGAGGCTACGCTCGTCTCTGTCACCGCGGGCGCTGACCCTGACGTTACACCAGCCTCGTACCCCGTCGACGCTACGGTTAGGTACGAGTCACCCGGCGGTGTAACGCACGAGTCGCCCGCTACGACGGTCAGCCTCGCCGTCGGTAACGAACAGGGCTTCGGCGTCAGCCAGGTGGAAAGCGGTCTACGCGTAGCCGAGGACGGCGACCTCACGGGCGTTATACGGAACAAGGGACCGCGGAACGTCTCTAACGCCGTCGTTGTCTTCGACCCCGAAACAGACAACGTCAACCCTCGCCGGACGGAGTACGCGGTCGGCAACCTGTCGGTCGGTGAGTCCGCGGGGTTCAGCTACCGTGTCGCGGTTAACGGTGAGGCGGACGGCGGACCGCGCCGTTCGTCTGTTGTCGTCGAGTACAGGGACGTTGAGGACGATAGACGTACCAGCCAGCCGGTCGATGTCCTGTACGAGGTCGCCCCCGAACGCGACGAGTTCGATCTACGTTCGGATATATCGATCCCCGCAGGCTCATCAACCGTCGCGGAGATCGAGGTAACCAACGTCAAGGGCGAAACCCTGCGTAACATACAAGCCAGAATGTTCACCGACGACCCGCTCGACAACGGCGGCGACGAGTCGTACGTCCAGAGCCTCGAACCCGGTGAGACGACGACTGTCTCCTTCGATCTGTCGGTCTCAGGCGGTGCAACGCCCAAGACGTACGCGGCGACAGTCGACTTCAGGTACGAGGACTCCCAAAACGAGTCACAGATATCCGACACCTACCGGGTTCCCGTCGAGGCTACGGCTTCGAGCGGNGGCGGAGGAGGGGGTCTGCCCGTTCTACCCGTGGTGATAGTACTCGGCGTCGCGGGTGTCGCATGGTGGAAACGCGACGCGGTACGTGACCTTATAGGTCGTTGACGAGTCTGAGAAGCTTCTTCCTGTCCTTCTCAGGTATCTCGGCGTACTGAACCGCCTCGCGCACCGTCTCGTGGTCGCTCCGCATCTTGCGCGCGAGGTTGAGCATGGCGTCTTCGTCCGGGTTCTCCTCTATCTTACGTTTCAGCTCGTTCATCTCGCTCTCCAGCCTTTCGATAGCGTCCTTTCCCTCTGTGTGTGTCATGCCTCGGCGTAAGGTGCGCTCGCGTATAAGCCTGCGTCAGACGCTCGACATACGGCGAGGAACCGACGCAGTCACGTCGATGCCTTCGCCGTACAGAAGATGGGGATCGCCGTCGGGCTTTCCGAACCCGTTCGCGTCAAACAGTGTGTTGGTTCTGAACTCGGCGTCGGCGTCGTACAGCCTCCACCGTGGATGGGATATCTCGCCGCGTACAACGCCATCGCCGGAGGCGACGAAGAAGGCGTAACGCTCCGTCAGGAACTCGGCGAGCGAACCTTCGTCGGCTACGAACCCCTCTCCCTTCGGACTGTACGTTGCGTCAAACTCCGCGGACGGGGCGCGCGGATCTCTCCGTGACGAGCCGAAACGTATCTCGCCGTCCCCGGTATCGACATCCGTCTTAGCCCTGTAGTACGGCAGGTCGTAGCCGAGGCGCGCACCCGTGACGCCGAGTATATCGTCGGCGTCGAGGCTGAAGAAGTAGACGCCGCGCTCGCCGCCGACACGGACGTAGGTGCGTAGGTTGAGTTCGGCGAAGTCGAGACCGAGACACCGTGGCGTTCCGCGCGGACGTATGTTACGCATGACGAAAGGCACGACACCGAGCCATGCGGCGCCGTCGTAGGTATCAACCTCGAAGCCTCCGGGTAGGTTCGCTTCGACGGTACCGGGTTCGACCCTCCAGTGTGCGAACAGCAGATCCTCCCACCGCATCGAGAGAACGTTCATGCCGGCGTTACGTTCCGCGCACGTATCGTAGTTCCGTTCCGGCGTCAAGCCTAAGTCGGCGAGGTGCGTATCGGTTCCAAGTTGCACGAATACGACTACGAGTACGAGACGGAAGACGGTGTTCTCCGTCTGGGGGCTTACAGGAACGCGTTCAACGCGTACGTCCGGTGGAGGCTTGAGGTACACGACGGCGAAGACGAGGTCAACCGCTCAGGCGAACTCGGCGGTCTAACACGTGACGGTATGCTCGTCCTCGACATACAGGGATACGTCAGGTCGAACGGCGACGCCGAGACGGTCGCACTCCCCGACGAGGCGGTTGAAGATCTCCGCGACGACCTCTCGGAGATACGTGAGGAGATAGGCGACGAGATGACCGACGACGAGCGCGAGGCTTTTGAGGACGACAAGAAGGTCATACTCAGGGCGCGCGAGATACTCGAAGACGAAGGGACGCCCTCCGTCGACGAAACCGACGAGTACGTCTTCGTTCCCGAAACCGACGGTGACGAGGACGGTGACGAGGTTACACTCCGCGCCAAGCCGCGCGACGGTGTCGCTGAGGTCGCTGTCGAGACACGCGCGGTCGAGGGGTACGCCCCCAAGTACGACCTCGGTTCGGGGGTTCTTTCGCTACCTGCCGACGACTGGGGGATCGCGCGTGAAATACAGGTTCCCGAGGACGTTGCCGAGCCTCTGCTCGACGACCTGATGGAGCTACAGGAAGGGCTAAACGAACGGAAGGAGGCTTACCACGATGCTGTCCGTCGTGCGCGCGATGAGGTTCTCGACGGATAGCTCTCGACGGGTAACACTCAACGGGTAGCTTCCGACGGACATCCCTCAATAGACATTTCCGACGGACAGCCGCCCGAACCGACGGAAAGCTTTTGTCGTAACGGCGTCAAGTAAGACTGCGGTGAGAAACGAAAGGAAACACACGTATGCCGCCTTCTGAACTCCTCGAAATCGTCGAAGGCGGAGAGCGCGAAAACATCGAGTTCAAGGAGCGTCTCGAACCTGAGACGCATCTCGAACGCGGTAGGTTGGAGTCTCTCGCCTCCCAGATGCGTCACCGTGTCTTAACGGGCGACGGCGTCGCCGTCTACGTCGTTGGCGTCACCGACGACGGAGGGCTGAAGGGCGTGTCGGAGGAAACGTACGACGAAACCGTCGATGTTCTTTCTACGGTTGCGTCCGAGGCGGACGCCGTCGTGCGCGACGTGGAGACGCACGAACTCGAAGGCGGACGTGTCGGAGTCGTAACCGTCGGCGACGCGCGCGACGAGACGGAGCATATCGTCGTCGGTACGGCGGGGCATGTCGACCACGGGAAGAGCACCCTTGTAGGCACACTCGTCACCGGAAGCGCCGACGACGGCGACGGCGGTACCCGCGCCTACCTCGACGTTCAGCCTCATGAGATAGAGCGCGGTCTGTCCGCAGACCTGTCGTACGGCGTCTACGGGTTCGAGGACGGCGAACCCGTACGTATGAACAACCCTCTCTCCAAACGCGAGAAGTCGGATCTCGTCGGAAGCGCCGATAGACTCGTCAGCTTCGTCGACACCGTGGGACACGAACCGTGGCTACGTACGACGATACGTGGTATCGTGGGGCAGAAGCTCGACTACGGTCTCGTCGCCGTCGCCGCTGACGACGGACCCACACGTGTCACGCGTGAGCATCTCGGCGTCCTCCTCGCCACCGACCTTCCTACGATGGTCGCCATCACCAAGATCGATGCCGTTACGGACGAACGCGCCGAAGAGGTCGAGAAGGAGGTCGCACAGCTCCTGCGTAACGTAGGTAAGGTACCGTACAGCGTAGCCAACAACGGCATCGACGCGGCTGTCGAACGTCTCCCTGAGGGCGTCGTCGTGCCCGTTCTACGTACGAGCGCCGTTACGCTTGAAGGATTCGACACCGTTGATGAGATGCTGTCGCGTCTCCCCAAGACACACGACGGCGCAGGCGACTGCTTCGAGATGTACGTCGACAGGACGTACAACGTCACGGGCGTCGGCACCGTGGCAAGCGGCACCGTAAAGAACGGCACCGTTGAGGCGGGCGACACCGTCTACCTCGGACCCACTCCCGACGGTTCGTTCCGCGAGGTCGAGGTACGTTCGATAGAGATGCACTACCACCGCGTCGACCGCGCCGAACCCGGTAACATCGTCGGTATCGCTCTCAAGAACGTCGACGACGAGGATGTGGAGCGCGGTATGTTGCTCGCCTCCGAACCGCGCGAAAGCGTACGTGAGTTCCGCGCCGAGGTCATGGTGCTAAACCATCCCACACGTATACGTTCGGGGTACGAGCCTGTCGTACATCTCGAAACCGCCTCGGAGGCGGCGGTCTTCGAACCCCAAAACGGAAACGTCCTTCCGGGTGAAACCGACGACGTACGCGTCCGTTTCAAGTTCCGCCCGTACGCCGTTGAGGAAGGTCAGCGTTTCGTCTTCCGCGAAGGGAGAAGCAAGGGCGTCGGTACCGTAAAGGAGATACTGTAGGCGGATTGACGGAGTAGGATCGGATTTATTACGCCCCGGCGCGTCGGTTAAGACATGATAGGCGAAGAGATACGAACCAACGCCGACGCGCCGATACGGGAACCGTCGAAGACAGCCTACCTCTTCCTCTCCGTCGTCGTCCTCCTCATCTGGGTTGGAGGCTCCGTTGTCTCGTCGTCGCTATCCGTGTAGCTACAGGTAGCCGCCCATCTCCTTGAACATACGTTCGGCGTCCCTGTCCTGCCGGCTAACACCCTTCGATTCGAGGACACGGCGTTCGAGCTTGTCGCGTGCGATACGTAGTGCGTTCTTGGGACCGTAGCCCTCGCCCTTTACGACGAACTGTCCCTTGTTGGTGTAGATGACGACGCGCGCGAGTATCAAAGGACTGCCCCGCATCTTCTCCTTGTGGCGTTTGAGATGGACGTGTGCGTGAAGCACCTGCATCTCGGCGTACTTGTCGGCGACCTCCTCGACCATCTCGGCGACATCGTCCGCCGACATGGGTTCGAGGAACTCGACGTTCGAGATCTGAACGTCCATATGCGATTCGTCCGTCCATGTCAACGAACGTAGGACGTCCGTCTTGGTGATTATCCCCGAGGGGCCGCCGTCTTCGCCCACGACGATCAGCGACGAGAAGTCGCGGTTGAGCATACGTTCGGTCGCCTCGTCGAGCGGTTCGTCCGCCGTCGTCGTCTCGACGGGCGAGTTCATAACGTCCTCCGCGGGTATGTCGAGCATCCTGTCGGCGTCGCCGTGGCGCGGACCGAAGCCGCCTTGTACACCGCCGCTGGAGTCCCTGCTCTTGCCCGTTCCGCCGCCGCCCTTGTCGCGCCTCTCCTCACGTACGCTGAAACCGAGTATGTCGTACAGAGAGACGATGCCTTCGAGACCACCGTCGACGACCGGCACGCGCGAAACCGCGTTCTCACGGAATATATTGATTATACGTCCGACCGTTGTGGAGGGCGTGACGGTTATGAGATCCTGCGTGTAGACATCCTCCACCGACAGGACGTTCAGTTGAGAGTTAACGTTGCGGAGGAGATCGTTTGCGGTTACTACGCCTACCACGTCGTTACCCTCCTCAACCGGGAGAAACTTGAAGTCGCTTTCCACCATGAGGCGCGCCGTCTCGCGCACGTCCTCGCGCCGACCGACGCGCGGCGGGTTGCCGACGAGAGAGTCCGCCTTCTCGTCAGGGTTGACGTGTGATGATATGAGCATCCTGCGCGTTACGACGCCTCTGTACCCGTCGCCTTCGACAACCACGGCTTCTTCACCCGACTCCTGGAAGAAGCCCTTTATTTTGGAAGCCCTTGCGTCGGGTTCGAACGTCTTGTACTCCG
>JGI1684J13235_1000718_pt1 | contig 12044 bp, 12 predicted proteins | sample PonA232FremontCA_2_FD_13235 | JGI IMG/M metagenome (IMG submission 13235) | reverse complement strand
GAACGGTCCTATCACCGCGATAAGGACAGCGGCGAGGTAGGCGCGCTGCATGTACGGATAGCCCAGCATATCGACGCCGATGAGTTCCGAGAGAGAGTCCATACCCGCCCCATAGACGCCGTCTAAGAACCGCTCGAAAACATCGGAGACATACGGTACGGTAGCGGAAGCAAGCTCCCCGAGAACGCCCGCGGCGGTTTCTATCTGTGGTACCATCAGTGGTTGTGGGTCAGTATATGTTGGTTTTCCCCATATGCCTCTGCGAGTGCGTCCGTCTCAACAAACTCCGATGGGTCACCATCGAAGTACAGTTCACGGTTTATGCAGGCGATTTCGTCGGCATACTCGGTCACAACGCCTATGTCGTGNTCTATGAGCACGATTGTCATACCTTCGTCGTTGAGGTCACGCAGAAGTTCGTAGAACTCCTCTCGCGATTCGGCATCGACACCGACCGTCGGTTCGTCGAGTGCGAGTAACTCCGCTTCGGCGGCGAGTGCACGGGCTATGAAGACGCGCTGGCGCTGTCCTCCGGAGAGCTTCCCGACACGACGTGAGGCAAGGTCGGTGACACCCGTCTTCTCTATCGCATCCTCAACAGAGCACCTGTCCTCGTCGGTAAAACGCCGGAAGAGCCGTCGCGGGTACCTACCCATCCTGACGACCTCCCGTACCGTCACCGGCATCCCGCGCGACGTGTCTGTCGCATCCTGTGCGACGTAGGCGACACGTTCGCCGTCATCGAAGTTCGCGGCGCGTTCGCCGAAAAGGCACACGGAGCCTTCGTCCGGCTTCTGTAGACCCAGCATGACCTCGACGAGCGTCGACTTGCCGCTACCGTTCGGACCGACGATACCTAAGAACGCTCCGCTCTCTACGTCTATCGAGACGTCTTCGAGAACCGGTACGTCGCCGTAGCTAAACGATACATCTTCGACGCTCACGACGTTTTCCGGACTCTCGAGAGGCATCTTCTCTGTTTCCGTCTTCGTTGTCAGACCTATCATTCCACACCGAGTGCTCTTCTGAGTGTGTTCAGATTCACGTTTTCCATGAGTTCTACGTATCCCCAGCCGTTCTCTTTCCACTCCTCTGTCTGTCCCGGTACCGCGGTCAGCGGGAGGACTTCCTCAGCGTCGGTGCCCTCAACGAGCTGGTTCGCAGCCCTCTGTGACCCAAGGGGTTCCGAGCAGACGTACTCGATGTCGTGCTCTTCGATTATCTCCTGTGCGCGCTCTATGTCTCTCGGTGTGGGGCGGTCGTCAGGGGAGACACCCGTCAGCGTCTCGACGCGGAAGCCGTACCTCTCTGCGAGGTATCCGAAGGCGTCGTGACCGGCGACGAAGACGACGTCTTTCGGAGCGTCGCCCAGCTCAGAGCTGTACTTTTCGTCGAGTTCATCAAGACGACTCCGGTACCTTTCGGCGTTTTCGGAGTAGACCTCGGAGTTTTCACCGTCTACCTCGGCGAAGGCTTCGGTTATATTTCCGACGGCGTCTTTCGCCCTCCCTGGGTCGAGCCAGAAGTGGGGGTTGGTGCCTCCGTGGTCGTGCCCGTGTCCATCCCCGCTTTCTTCGCCCCCGCCCTCGTGTTCGTGTTCCCCCTCACCTTCGTGGCTGTGTTCACCTTCGTGTTCGCTTTCGTGTTCTCCCCCGCTTTCGTGGCTATGTTCTTCTCCGTTATGCTCGCCTTCATGTTCTCCTTCCGCTTCGTGGCTGTGTTCGTCTCCGTGGTCGTGTTCACCTTCGTTTTCTCCCCCGCTTTCGTGGTTATGTTCTTCCTCGTTATGTTCGCCCTCATGCTCTCCCTCACCTTCGTGGCTGTGTTCGCCTTCGTGTTCCTCCCCTTCGCCTTCGTGGTTATGCTCGCCCTCATGCCCTCTTTCCGCTTCGTGGCTGTGTTCGTCCCCGTGGTCGTGTTCGCTTTCGTGTTCCCCCTCGCTTTCGTGGCTATGTTCTTCCTCGTGGTCGTGTCCTTCTACCTCTTCCCCGTGATCGTGTCCACCTTCGGCGAGTTCTATGCCTTCGGCGACCGAGACCATACTGACATCGGCGTCGTCTCCCTGAAGACTGCTCACTATGTCGTGTGCCCATGGCTGGAATCCCTCTGGACCGTGAAGGAAGATATCCCCTTCCAGTATCTCTCCCTGTATCTGCGGTCCGGGCTCCCAGCCGTGCCCGTGCTGTCCTACAGGGACGAGCGTCTCCGCCTCTGCGGTATCGCCCGCCACCTCCTTTGCGAAGTCCCCGAAGACGAAAAACGAGGACGTGGCTACGGGCGACCCGGCGTTGTTCTCCGAAGTCGCCGTGGAGTTTCCGCTCTCTCCGCTGTCCTCGCCGGATGCGGCGCTTTCTGAACCGTCGGAGAGACACCCAGTGACGGTACCTGTTGTGACTGCTCCTACCCCGGATGCTATGAGTTGGCGACGTGTGAACTCTGCCATGTTAACAAGATATAGTACTGAGATAATAAAAGTTGTTATTCAGTTTTAGATATTAATAGAAGCTGACGCCATGCAATAGCGGTATAGTTACGAAAACCCCATGGAGTTAACAAGAATTAATGCCAGAAAGAGCTACTATCACAGCAATACTTTTGAATATTCGGTTATTAGTTAACAACGCAATGTCGTACGCATGCACGAACTGTGACGCGAACTTCGAATCGGCAGCAGGAGTTACCCAACACGTCGCCCTCCACCACAACAAATGCGGTGTGTGTGACGAGGGCTTTGACGACGAAGAGGGTCTGCGCGAACACGTCCACGCGGAACACTGAACAACGTCGGTTGCTACAGTTCTCTTACCGACTTTCCTTATCGTCGGTGCTGAAGAAGCAGTCGTTGAACCGCGCGTCTCGGAGCTACCGGGAAGCGGGGGAATTCTACGGTCGTGAGGAGTCCACCTATTCGACGAAGACACAAAGAGCTCCTGTGATGCGCCCGACCACTGCGTGATTATGGAAAATATACGCGACACCGCAGAAACGACCGGAGATACACACGCCGAAGTATGACTGACCTCTTCGCGCGTCATGGTCGTGCGTGAGGACAGGTCGCTGTGAACCATCGATTATTATCATATTGTAGTTCTATAATAACTCTTATTAACTTAGATACTATTTTTGTTAACATGGGGCAGGAAACAGACCACAGATGGCTCTTAGCCGGCTCGTCAGCCGTGGTATTCGGCGTCGAAGTTGCTGTAGGAACCCGAGGTAGAGCTGTGACCCAGGCGGTGTCGGGGACATGAAAGGCTACGACGCCGTCGTTGTCGGTGCTGGCGCGGCGGGTGTCGGTGTCGGCGTCGCTCTTTCGAAGCTCGACCTCGACTTCGTCGTTGTCGAACGTGACCGTATCGGCGCGTCGTTCCGTGACTGGCCCGAGGAGATGCGTTTCATAACACCTTCTTTCCCGAGCAACAGCTTCGGTATACCCGACCTCAACGCCGTGACGCCGAAGACCTCGCCCGCTTTCGCTCTCGACCGCGAGCACCCGTCGGGTGAGGAGTACGCCGACTACCTCGAAGGTGTCGCCGAGTACTACGAGCTACCCGTCAAAGAGGGCGTCGAGGTCGGCTCCGTCCGTCCGAGAAACACTACCACCGACGAAGCCACCGAGATGGCGGTCGATGGTGGCGCACAAGAGGGCTTCGTCCTCGAAACCGACGACGGCGAGGTTGAGACGCGTTTCGTCGTCTGGGCTACGGGACAGTACGGCGAGCCGCGGAGACCCTTCGAAGGTGCGGACTGCTGTGTCCACAATACCGAGGTCAACTCGTGGAAGAACCACGCCGAGAAAGGAGAGGAGTTCGTCGTCATCGGGGGCTACGAGAGCGGCATAGACGCGGCTGTCGGACTCATCGACAACGGCTGTTCGGTGACCGTAGTCGACTCCGGCGCGCCGTGGGCTGTCCGCGCACCCGACCCGAGCGTCAGCCTCTCACCGTACACGCTCGAAAGGCTCGACCGTATCGCCGGTTCGGACAACCTGACGTTCGCCGGAGACACGTACGTCGAACGGGTCGAACGCTACACCGATGGATGTAGGTACGCCGTCGTGACCCGCGAGGTCACCGAGGACGGTCTGAGCGACAGTGAGGGGCGCATAGAGACAGAGACACGCCCGTTACTCGCGGGGGGATTCGAGACGGAGTTCGGACCCGCCGACGAGTACTTCCCGCGCGATCAAGAAGGCGTCGTGCCCCTCACCGACCGCGACGAGTCACCTATCGCCGACGGTCTTTTCCTCGCGGGTCCAGAGGTCGCACACAACGGTGTTCTGTTCTGCTTCATCTACAAGTTCAGGACGCGTTTCCCCGTCATCGCGGAGACTATCGGCGAACGCCTCGGCGTCGACACCTCGCCGCTCGAAGTATACCGCGAGGAAAGTATGTTCATGGACGATCTGTCGTGTTGCGAACCCGACATGTGTGACTGCTGATGTCGGACGAGACCGTAACTGTCGTCGGTAAGGAAAGCGTCGGCAAGTCCGAACTCGTCGCTTCGCTCACGGGTGACCGACCGACTGCGTCCAACTTCCGTGGGACGACGGTGCGCGCAGAGAGGTACTCGACGGGCGGCTACACGTTTGTCGACACGCCGGGTATCGTCCTTGACGCCGACACTGAGGGCACCCGCGCCGCACTCGAGGCGCTCGGCGAGGAAGAGAAGGTGATGCTGGTCGTCCCTGCGACCGACATCGACGAAGACCTGAACGACCTACTTCCGCTCGTCGAGGGGCGCGTCGGAAGCATCGTCGTGACCTTCTGGGACAAGGTGGACGACAACGAGGGTGCGCGTTTAGCACTCGAAAAGTTAGAGGAGACGACGGGTGTTCCCGTCACTCCCGTAGACGCGCGCAACGTCGAACGCGTCGCGGCGGACGGGGGCGTCGGCACAGCGGAAGGGGAGTACGGACGGGTTCTTGGCGCGCTCGACGAACCGGGTGTCTTCCCCGACTCGCCGGGCACACAGGTCGGCTGGGGAATAGAGCCGCCCGCGACGGTCTTCGAGCGAGACTACGTCGGTCCGTGGGTCAGCGTCGCGCTCCTGCTTCTACCCACTGCACTCGCCGTCTGGTTTGCGAACAGCTTAGCGGGCGAAGTAAGCCCCGTCGTAGACGGATGGATGGAGCCGGTCGTCGCGTGGGCATCGGGACTTCCGGAGCCCCTTTCGACCGTCCTCGCCACCGAGTACGGTCTGCTGTCGATGGGTCCGTTCCTGTTCGTCTGGGCGGGACCGACGATGCTGATATTCGCGGTCGTTCTCGGCGTCTACAAGAACACAGGTCTCGTCACGCGCATAACCGTCGCCCTACACCCATACATGCGCCGTGTCGGTCTGACGGGACGCGACCTCGTCCGTGTCGTAATGGGATTCGGCTGTAACGTACCTGCGGTCGTCAACACGCGTTCTTGCTCCGACTGCACGCGCAAGACGACTATCTCTGCCATCTCGTTCGGCTCAGCGTGTTCGTACCAGTTCCCTGCGACGCTAGCCGTCTTCGCTACGGTCGGTATGGCTTGGCTCGTTGTGCCGTACGTCGCTTTGCTCGCGGTGACGACGCTCATTTACGTCGGTGTGATAGCACCCCGTGAGGCGCGCGAGGCGTCGCTTTTCATCGACCGCAGGAACTTCCTGTCTCTCCCCGACCCACGCGCAATCGGGCGTGAGGCGTGGAGCGCGCTCCGCGAGTTCTTCCTAAAGGCACTGCCCGTATTCGTCTTAATCACCTTCGTAGCCGCGTTACTCGACCGCGTGGGTGCGATAGACACAGCAGGGAGCGTGCTCGGTCCCGTGATGTCCGCCTTCGCTCTCCCCGCCGAGACGGCACTCGTCGTCGTTCTCGCCTCCGTGCGTAAGGACGGTATCGCGCTTTTTACGTCGGAGGACACGGCGGTCGCCGCCCTTTCGCCGCTGGAGGTTCTTGTCGCCGTCTACCTCGCGGGCGTGCTTCTTCCCTGTCTCGTCACTGCGTTTACGGTAGCGCGTGAGGTTTCGGCGCGGTACGCCCTGGTTCTAATGGCGCGCCAAGCCGTCGCGGCGGTCGTGTTCTCACTCGTGATAGCGTGGGGTGGTAGGGCTGTCCTCAGCCTCCTCTGAGATACGTGAAGGGGGCGACCCCGACTACGACTGGGTGATAGTCGGAGGAGGCGTCCACGGAACACACATCGCACAGAGGCTCTTGGACGCCGGCGTGGATCGCAACCGCCTCGCAATCGTTGAAAGCACCGGAGAGCTTCTCGGAAACTTCCGTGAGAGGCTACGGGTCGCACGCGTCGGGTCGCTAAGGTCGCCGTACGTCCACCACGTCGGAACAGAGCCGTTCTCCCTCGAAAACTACGCGAAGTCGAAAAGGCGCGAGGACGAACTCCTCCCTACACGCCGTAATCCGCGGCGTCCGACCGTTGACCTGTTCCTCGACCACACGGATCATATAATCGGGTTGCGTCGCCTCGGAGAACTCGTTGTTGAACAGGAGGTGACATCTGTCAAGTACGGGGATTCCGCTCCGCTCGCCGTACGGACGAAGACGGACGAACTCACGTCGAACCGGAAGGGTTCGGCACGTCTGGGAAGGCGGTGAGGTCGAAAACGCCAAGAACACCTACGTCGTCGGCGGTGGAACGACGGCGTGTTCGGTCGCCGTCTCTCTGGCGCGCGAGACGGGCGATGCGACGCTGGTTAGCCGCCACGGACTCAGAAAGGCGGTGGTAGAGAGCGACCCGAGGTGGCTCAACTGGAAACACATCGAGAAAGAGCTACACCATCTCCCCGTCGCGTCGGAGGCGCGCCACGAACGCGTCAGAGAGGCGAGAAACGACGGCACGGTTCCGTATCACCTCGCCGAGGAGGTAGAGGAAGAGACTGAGGCGGGGCACCTAAACAGACGCGTCGGCGAGGTCACGGTGGCTTTCGAAGGAGATGACGGTGTTTTTTTGCGCCTCAACGACGGCGGAACCGAGGAAGCCGCACGCGTCGTCCTTGCGACCGGATTCGGGGATGTCTACCGACAGCCCTTCGTCAGAAGTGTCGCCGAGGATCTCGACCTCGCGACCGGGCACAGAGGGATGCCGGTTCTTAACGACGAGACGCTCGGATGGAGGCGGGAAGACGGAAAACCGTCGGGCGTGCACGCCACGGGTGCTCTCGCCGAAGGGGTTCTCGGTGCGTTCGCGCGCAACATCGCTACCGCGAGGCTTGCGGGCGACAGACTAACGCGGATCGCACGCGAGATTCTGAGCTCATAGCTAACCTGTCGGCACCCGGAATCCTCCTTAGAGTATAAAAACGTACCCATCCGAGACCGTCAAACCTTCCTCCCGGTACCGACCCTACTCCGTACCTCTAACACGGCGGTACTTCTCCAACAGACACCTCGTTAATATCTGACGGTAAAGAATCACAGAAGTTATTATATTCTACTATAGAGTTAATAACAGTATGCGAAGGATATCCCGCCGGAAACTGCTTCAGGGTATAGGTACGGCTACGGTTGGTGCTTCGAGCCTGACCGGTTGTCTGGGTCAGGGTAGCGAAGGATCTTTGGACTCCATAACCGTCGCCTACGTTCCTATCTATCCGAACATGCAACACTTCATAATGCAGGAAGAAGGCTACTACGACGACCTACCCGTAGACGTTAGCATCGAAAGGTTCAGCAACGGACCGAACGTCGTCAAAGCGTTCGCGAGCGGAGATGTAGACGTAGCCGTCGCCGGAATAACCCCTGCGATGGTACTACTCGACAGAGGAACCGACGTGAACGTCCTCGCCGCCAACGGGCGGAACGCGTTCAAAGCACTGGCAACGAACGAGGTCGCAGAGATGTACGAAAGGTCCGGACCAGAAGCTTTCGGACGGTTCGAGAACGAAAAAGGACGTAAGGTTCGGTTCGGTACACCGCCGGACGGTAGTGTCCCCGACGTAGTACTGCGGTACTGGCTCGACCGCGACCTCGGCTTAGGGGAACTCGAATCGGTCGTATCGAAGTCTAAGATAGAACCCGCGAGGTCTGTCCAGACCATCCGTTCCGGAGAGATAGACGCGACGATGATCATGGAGCCGTTTGCGAGTATGATAGCCGGCGAAGAGGGATTCGGGGAACTCGCCTGGTCGGGGGAGATACTCCCGGGTCACCCGATGACGGGTCTCTTCGTCAACGGGAAGGTTCTTGGTAGCTCTGAACTGTCCCGGTCTCTGGTCGAGAAACACGTTCAGGCGACCAGGTTCGTGGAGGAAAAGCCACAGACGGCGGCGTCTCACGCAGCCTCCGTTATCGGCTCCGGCGTAACTACTGACCTCGCCGTGACCGCATTAGAGTCGCGAGCCTCTGACTTCATCTCCGATCCACACGCGGTCACGGACCAGACGGCAACTATGTCGGAGTACGTCGCCTCTGTCGGAAACATCGATGAACCGGTTAGCGTAGACGACCTTTTCGCGTTCGAACCCTACGACTCCGTACAGTAATGAGCCTAAACACCGACACAGCCCGACTGACCAGAGGGATCCGGTTCGAGAGAGGGTTACGCAGATACCTCCGTGGACTCGGTGGTCTGGGTCTGTTCTTAGCCGTCTGGTGGGTCGGTGCCATNATGACNCAGCCGTCGTACCTGGTTCCCAGCCCTCTTGACTCCGCACGGGCATTCATCGAACTGTTCGCGACATCGACGGCTGTGGTCGTTCCTCTACTCGGTTCGGAGCTAGTACTCCCTACGGGACCTGCGCATCTCTTAGAGACGCTGTTTCATTACGTTCCTGGGCTACTCCTCGGTGCTGTCAGCGGAATATCCCTCGGTCTTGCGATGGGGTGGAACGGAACCCTCGACGACTGGCTCCGGCCGCTCGTCCGTATCCTCCGACCCATCCCTCCGTTGGCTTGGATAGTGTTCGCTATCGTGTGGTTCGGAATCCACCACGCGGGAGCGGCGTTTATAGTCTTCATCGGTGCCTTCTGGATAAACTTCTACGGAGCGTACGGCGGCGTCGAAAACACCCCCGGGGAGCTAACCGACGCCGCCTCTACGCTGGGTGTTGAGCGTGACCTTTCGATGCTGAAACTCGTCGCTCTGCCGAGTGCGGCTCCACAGGTTCTGACAGCATTCAGGACTAGCATCGGCAGGTCTTGGATGATAGTCGTGGGTGCGGAGCTTTTCGGCGCGCCCGGCGTCGGCTACGAAATCATAAACGCCTCGAACAACCTCGCTATGGCGACCAGCGTCGCCTACATGTTCCTCATCAGCCTCGCATTCCTCTGTATGGACGTTGCGTTCAGACTCACCGAGAGGAGGGTACTGTCATGGCACTAAAGGGTACAGAAGGATCGGCGGCGACAGAAAGCCGTAAGATAGAACTGCGGAACGTCAGCAAGACGTACGGCACCGAGGAAGAGTCGGTTCAGGCTCTTTCCGACGTATCCATTACCGTCGAGACCGGGGAGTTTTGCTGTGTTGTCGGTGAGTCGGGCTGTGGGAAAACCACGCTACTCCGGACGATAGCCGGTCTCGAAGAACCCTCAAACGGTTCTGTCCTGATCGACGGAGAGGAGGTTACCGAGCCCGGACTAGACCGCGGCATGGTTTTCCAGGAGTACGCTCTGTTCCCGTGGAGAACCGTCCGAGAGAACATCCGGTTCGGTCTCGAACGGCCGGCGTGTGACTGCCCGGACTGTGCGGCACGCGTCCGAGAGCTAATAGACCTCGTCGAACTCGGAGGTTTTGAGGAGAAGTACCCGAACGAGCTTTCCGGCGGTATGAAACAACGCGTCGGGATCGCGCGGTCCCTCGCCGTAGACCCCGAGATTCTGTTGATGGACGAGCCGTTCGGGAGCGTCGATGCGCGAACCCGAGACCGCCTCCATTCTGAGTTACTGGATATCTGGGAAAAAACCGGACAGACGGTTGTTTTTGTTACCCACGATATTGATGAGGCTGTGACCCTCGCCGACCGGGTCATGGTAATGGAATCCGACACCGGAGCCGTCCAGTCGACCGTTTCTGTCGGTCTCGACCGTCCTCGTGACCGAACGGACCACGGCTTCGTCGGTTACGTCGCTCGTATCAGAGACGAGGTTGCGAGCCCTGCTAACACTAGCTGAATTACTGTGTCTGGTACCTCTAAACCTCTCAGTTCGGGTACTCTCGCCGCATGAGCAGTGCCGAAGTATAAACCGGGCTGTCCGTAGAACGGCGACAGCTGACCCGGCAGAGACTTTCTGTCGCTTAGTACGTCTGCTCGGCGTCCTCTTCGGCGCAGATTTCGACGTTCGTGATATGGGTTATATGAGACCTTTCGTCCGAGTCAACAGCCTTGACATAGCCGCTCGACACGCAGTACTCGACGTACTCAGCGTCTACTGTGTGTTGGTCTATACTGTCTATATGGACGGTAGCGTTCTCTATTACGTTCGTCGCGTGGTGTTTTATGTCTGTCATGCCGCGCCGGCTATACGGGGTCACCGAATAAAGTATTTGCTAAAACTGAAAATAGATTAACAAGAATTATTATACTTCTGTGCTAATTAATACATGGGCGTGTTAGAGGAGTTCAGGCTTGACGGCAAGAGCAGTTTAGTCACCGGCGGAGCGAGCGGCATCGGACGCGCCTTCGCCGAGGCGATGGCTGAGGCGGGCGCGGACGTCGTAGTCGCCGACATAGACACCGAGGGTGCCGAGGAAGTCGCCGACGAGATAGCCGACGACACCGGACGCGAGACACTGGCGGTCGAGGCGGACGTGACCGACGAAGACAACGTGGAGACGATGGTTTCCGAAACTGTCGATGCCTTTGGTGGTCTCGATATCGCTTTCGCGAACGCCGGAATAGCCGAACTCGAACGCGGCGCGGAGACGTACGAGACCCGACAGTGGGAACCGTATCGTGGACGTCAACCTGACCGGCGTCTGGCTTACCGACCTGTACGCCGCACGCGCTATGTTCGACGACGGAGGGGGATCGGTAATCAACACAGCGTCGGTCTACGGTCTGCGCGGGAGCGAGGCACTCGGCTACATTCCCGCATACACGGCGTCGAAAGGCGGCGTCGTCAACCTGACGCGGACACTCGGGGCGGAGTGGGCTGAAGAAGGTGTACGTGTGAACGCCGTCGCACCGAGTCATGTCCGTACTGGAATCGGTGGCGGCGCGCTGAAGGAAGACATGCCGGGCGTCGAGGATATACACGAGACCATCGAGGACAGGACACCGATGGGACGTTTCGCCGAACCCGAAGAGCACAAAGGAATAGCCGTCTTCCTTGCGAGCGAAGCCTCACGGTACTGCACGGGCTACACGTATGCGATAGACGGCGGCTGGCTCACGCTCTGACGCCGAACCGTTGCCGGGCTGTCCTCATAGGAAGAAAGCCACGTGAAACCGCAGAAAGGTTCTCAGAGAATATAGCTGAACTACTACTCTATCTCAACCAGTGGCTTCGCCGTGTAGTCGATGCTAACGACGCCGTCGCTCGACCTCACCTTACCAACTATCTCGTTAACCTCCTCAATCTCCGACCTCACGACGAGTACCTCCATGCATCTGTTCTCGTCTATACACGAGTGTGAACCGTCGATGACGCTTCCGCCGTAGTCGTGCCTCAGCGAGTTCACCGTACCTTCGACCTCTGAACCTTCTCGGAAAACGACGGTTACTGTCGCCACAACCTCGCCGTCGAGTCTTGCGTCAGCGTCAAACTCTTCGATAAAGCTACGGAGAGCCTCTCGTGTGAGGTCGCTTCTGCCCGAGTACCCGTGTTTATCTACCTTATCCTCAACTTCTGACAGGAGGGTATCCGGTAGCGAGATGCTTATTACAGCCATGTTAATAATACATAATCGAAATATATTAACAGTTACGAGAAAGATACTGTGTTGAGGCTATCATGAACGCAGAACAGGAGATACCGGTCACGGTGCTGAGCGGAAGCTTAGGCGCGGGAAAGACGACGCTTCTGAACAACGTCTTAACACGGAGAAGGACCTGAACGCCGCTGTTGTGGTAAACGACATGGGCGAGGTCAACATAGACGCAGAACTCGTCGAGGA
>JGI1684J13235_1000717_pt1 | contig 12060 bp, 6 predicted proteins | sample PonA232FremontCA_2_FD_13235 | JGI IMG/M metagenome (IMG submission 13235) | reverse complement strand
CGAATTTCGATATTTGAATTTTATTCCTATAACAAGAAAAAATTCAAATACAAACAGCACATTGAATTCTAGAACAAAAAAGCCGTGTGTGAATATATCAACATCCTTAATAAACTATTGACCCCTGGTTATAAAAAGCTATAATTTTTTAAGGGATAATTCACAAAGCTATAGAGACAAATGGACATATACTACTGATCTTTTTGTGTCACTCCTTTTTTATTTCCCGGAATCTATGATTATTTATTATTACCTGCATTATAATTTTGCAGAAGCTTTTGAAAGGAGCAATGTATGTATGCAGCCCTATGGATAGTCCTTTTTGCTATGGCCATTTTATTGGGTGCACTGGGTTACCAGAGGAACAACAGGTTCTATATCGGGTTGGGGATAACAGTATTTTTAGCCACGATACTCTTTTTTATCTTCCTGGAATTTTGGGGAGAAGTACTCTGGTTCCGGAGTCTGGACTACAGCGAGCGTTTCTGGACAGTTTTCCAGGCCCAGGCAGGCATTGGGGCACTGGGGGCTGCTGTAGGAGCAATATTTACCTGGATTTTGACCCTTTCCACTCCGCAAAAGACCAAACAGGTCTTTCATTGGCCACAGTTACTCGGGGCTATAAGCGGAGGAATCTGGGGATTCAACAACTGGGACCTGGTACTAAGGTTTGTGCATAAAGTACCCACCCAGCTAAAAGAGCCCATTTTCAATAAAAGCACGAGCTTTTACATGTTCAGCCTGCCCTTGTGGGATTCCGTACATCAAATACTGGTATTCTTGAGCTTGATCGGCCTGGCCTATGCCGGGATCTACATACTTACCCAGTATGACCAGAAACAAAAGGTGCGCTTCTCTACAGGGATGAAACCCATAGACAGATTTGAGGACTTCAAGCCACTATTCCTCCCACTGGGCATATTTGCCCTCTGCCTGTCCTGGGGATTTTATCTGGACACATATCACTTGCTCTACTCCCAGACCGGCACTGTTACCGGAGCGGGATGGACAGACGTAAATATCAAGTACCCCGGACTAATCCTTGTTTCCATAATAGTAGCCCTTACCGGAATCTTTTTCCTGATCCCCCAGGCAACGCAAAGATTGCACTCCTGGATCCTGGAAAAAAAGGCCACAGTGATACAGGCCAACGCCATAGTCATTATAATACCGGTTGCAGTAGCAAGTCTTATCTGGATCCTGGGCACTCAAGCCCTGCCTGGTTTCATGCAGTGGATCCAGGTGGAGCCCAACGAGATAACCTATGAAAAGCCGTATATACAAAACAACATCAAGTTCACCAGGCACGGTTTCGATCTGCATCAAATCGAGGAAAAGGAATTTCCGGTATCCGAAGATTTCAATCAAGAAATGGCGGAAGAAAATGAACACCTCCTTTCCGAAGTAAGACTCTGGGACCCCAGGGCCCTGGATGCTGTATACAAGCAGTTCCAGGAGATCCGCTCCTACTACGAATTCCACGATGTGGATATAGACCGCTACCAAGTGGGGAACAAGTACCGTCAAATGATGGTGTCTGCCCGGGAGATGAGATCCGAGAACCTCCCGGAAAAGAGCCAGACCTTTGTAAACAAGCGCTTCAAGTACACGCACGGCTATGGCCTCACCATGACCCCGGTGAGCGATTTTACTTCCAACGGGCTTCCGGACCTGTATGTAAAGGATATTCCCCCAAAGAGCATATATCCTTCACTAAACGTGGAAAAGCCCCAGATTTACTACGGAGAACTCACCGATACAGTGGCAGTGGTAAATTCCACTGAACCGGAGTTCGACTTCCCCAGGGGGGACGAAAACGCCTATTTCAAGTATGACGGTTCCGGGGGCGTACAACTATCCAACTGGTTCAGGAAGTTTATCTATGGCTGGAAATTCGACGGGACAAAGCTCTTTTTGTCCAACTATCCCCATGAAAAAAGCAGGATAATGTTTCGCAGAAACATTGAAGAGCGGGTCAACAGACTTGCTCCTTTTCTGAACCTTGACAAGGATCCTTACGTAGTCCTCTCCCAGGGAGAAATTTACTGGATAATAGATGCCTACACCACCTCCACCAACTTTCCCTACAGCGCATCCTTTACTTCCCAGGAACTGATGCAATACAGCACCAGGAACAGGGATTTCGCACAAAGACAACTCGTGAATCCGCAAATGTACGGCAAGAACTACATCCGCAATTCCGTCAAGGTGGTTGTGAACGCATTTTCCGGAGAAGTGGACTTCTACGTGTTTGAACAGGAAGACCCCTTGATAAGTGTCTGGCAAAAAATATTTCCGGAAATGTTCCAACCCAAGTCCGAAATGCCCAAGCACTTGTTCCAGCACGTGCGCTATCCTGCGGACTACCTGCTAACCCAGGGACTGGTATATGCCAAATACCACATGACTGACCCGGAAGTTTTCTACAACCAGGAGGATCTGTGGGTGCGTGCAACCGAGCAGCACTACGGTCGCGTGGAACAAGTGGAACCCTATTACGTAATGTGGGAACCGCCGGGATCTGACGAGCAGGAATTTATCCTGATGCTCCCTTTCACCCCCAAGAACAGACAGGTAATGATCGGCTGGATAGCAGGAATGTGCGACTGGGAAAACTACGGACGTTTTCTGTCCTACAAGTTCCCCAAGGAAAAACGGGTATTGGGACCGCAACAGGTGGAATCCAAAATCGATCAGAACAGTTACCTGTCCCGGCGGCTCAGCCTGTGGGACCAAAAAGGTTCCAACGTATTGCGTGGCAATGTACTCGCAATACCGGTAGGGGACACCATCCTATATGTGGAACCCATATATATAGAGGCGGATACCGCTGCTTACCCGGAACTGCGCATGGTAGTGGCAATGCACCAGGACGAACTCAGTTACGGTGAGAGTTTCGAGCAAGCACTGCAGGGCCTTTTTCCGGACAAGAAGGTGGGAAAAGAACTGACCGGAGCAAAAAAGGGAAAGGCAATTCAGAAGACTATGCGCAACCTGTCCACTCAAGCCAATCAAGCGTTCAAGGATTACCTGCGCCTGCAGTCTGAAGGCAGGTTCAGGGATGCAGGGGACAAGTTCGATACCCTAAAGGAAACCCTGGAAGAAATGGTGCGCAGGACCAAGAATCAGACCGGGGAAACCCGGGATGTACAAATGCAAAAATAGAATGGTTATAGGGTTCACGGTTCAAGTGAACCCTTGATCACTTAACTTATTATCCGTAAATTCTTTAAGCGTGAACTTGTAAACTGATACTGAAGAACAAGTTTTTAATTCCAAAACTAAAGGGCATTCAACACCTGGTAGTAATACAAAAACAAACTTGAAAGCGCCAGCCAGGATGAAAACAGGGAAGATACAATCGAAACCTTGTTCCGCATGGGATTTTCACTTTTCAGAATAAATCCCCACAAAACCACCGGGAGTATAATAAACACCAAAAACAGCAGCAAAGGAACCAACCTGGCATAGTGGAGAAGGAACTGATAGCTTTCAGTGGTAAAATACATAAAAACCAGCAGGCAGATTATATTGGCTGCAAATATAAATGCCCATTTGACAACCGAATACAGGGAGGATCGATAATAATCGCGCCCAAAGTCGTCCTTTTCCCGCCGCATCAATAGATAATTGGCAGCCAGTGCGCCGCTTCCTCCCAGGGCGATCAATACAAACTGTCCCAACAAGGGCCAGAGTGAATGGATCTTCACATCCAGTAAAAGGCACATCCAGTAACAATTGCTGAACAATTGCAGTTGCTTGATAAGCAAAAGGCGCAAGATCAGATTAACACTGCTGAAAAGCCCCATCCAAAAAGCTAACATGCCAAGCAGCCCCAAACACCAATGCCAAAACTTGCTTTTCTTTAAATGCTTCCAGGTCAAATAGTAGATAAAAAGAAAAACAATGCCAGTTCCCCACAAAATCAGCGGGAACCAATGTCCGGGGACAAACTTGACCAGGAATCTTTCTACACTGCTTTTTTGCAACAAAAAGTAGCTGACAAAGGTTGCCCCCAGAACAATGAACAAACAAAAAAAGGCCACTATACTCATCCGGGCGGTCTGCTGGGCGAGCTTGTCCTTGAACCGGGTCCTCCATCTCCACGCCCTGAACTCTTCTATAACTGACAACAACGGACCACCGCACACCACACCCATTAAAAAGACAACCAAGCCCATGTATAGAGATGTCAATATTAGCTGGGCCATCGCACCCTCCTTGTTTACAAGCAACTGATTGTAGTACTGTTTAAAAGCATATCGCTGGCAAAGACTTACAACAGGTTTTTCCAGGAGTAAATATTAAATTTTGCACTCACTGAAAAGAGGGGAATAGTTCGAAGTTCTATATTCTTGTGCCTTCTGACAAGATTGCCCGAAGTTTTGAAGTCAAAACAACACGTTATGTCACAAGGGGTCAAGTAGATTTAATGGCAATATAAAACCCGTAATTTCAGAGGATTTGTTAGAATTTTTCACTNTCAAGAACTATGTTTCCAAAATTCAGTTGGATACAAATATCTACCTATAAATTCAAGTAGTTAGGATATCAAAACATGCAATACTTGATCATGATATTAAGTCATTTAAGGCCAATATTGACTAACAACTACAACGAAAATTTATAACACATCAATAAAATTAGAGTGTTTGGCTGTTATGGCCTTCCTTGTCATTCCCCGGCTTGACCGGGGAATCCAGTCTCCTGCCCTCTTCCGAGGATGGAAAGAGGGCTAGATTCCCGCCTTCGCGGGAATGACGGAGAAAGAGTCTCCAGATTTCGATGGATTGACAAAGTATTGCAAATTCACTTGACAAATTATTTCACTATTTCAGATTGTTATATAAATCCAACTGAATTTTGTGACAATAGATCAAAAAAAAGAAGGGGAAATAGGCTAAGGCAGGACAAATTTGTCTTAATAAACAATACAAATTATACCAGATTGTTAAATATATAAAACCAGTGTTATACACGGCGCGTTAGGTACCTGTTTTTTCTTGTTCCTTCGGACAAGATTTTCAGGCCTACAGAACTCTCCCACCCTCATACGGGGGCGGGACTTCGGGCTACAAACAGGTACCCATCACGCCGTTTTGAAATAACCTGTTATAACGTTTTGATATCTACAATCTACAATTCCACCTCGATCTGGGAAAACAAGGTACTCCTGGTGTCTTCTTTATCGGCATCGAATCTCTTTGTCTCGAACTCGTCAAACAGGGCACCCACTGAAAATACCGTTTTAGCAAAGATCTCCTGGTTAAAGGTAATCCCGTAGCGGGTTTCCGGTATATCCAGTCCCCACGCCTCGTCGGAGCCTGCATATTTGACTGCCACTTCCAGGTCCTTCCCCCAGTCGTAGTTAAATCCGGTCTCCATGTTCCAGACACTGGGTTCCGCTCCGGTATTCCCGGAAGTATTCAGCTCACCTGCCTCGAAGTTGTCAAGTGCTGACATGTACTCTGCGTCCAGAAAAAAGTTTCGCAAATCACTGGACATGTAGACAGCATAACCATCGACCAAGTCCTCAACTTTCCCATCTGCAGGCAAAGCCTCGCTTATACCGCCAGTGTCCGCAAGATTGGAGAGATAGGAACCACCCAGCTGGGCGGAAACACCCTGACCGTTATCAAAAGTGAAATTTATATCTGCTCCGTAGTCGCTAATGCTGTTTTCCCTGTCACCGGATTCGATATCCCCGTTGAATGTATAGCCGGAGAGGTTCAGTTTTCCGGAATTATCCCCCATCCGGAATTCTTTTTCATATCCAGCCAGCACAGCATGTTCATCAATCTCGCCCATGCTAAGCGTCACCGGTGAAGCAGTCAACGGATCACCCGGAAAATGGGTCAGAAGGGCCCCAAATGGCACATACATCTTTCCCACGCTAAGGTAGCCCGGGCACTGATCTCCCCCGCTCAAAGTCACGAAACCGCTGTCAAGGTTCACACCGGTATCATTTCCGAAACTGGGATCCTCGTACAAGTATACGACATCAGCGGAGACATAATCGTTTATCTTAGCATTCACCCCCAATTCTACGCTGGCCAGTGTTAAATCGCTCCTGCTGTCACCGTTTACATGTACATCCTGATATACTGCACCCGACCTCAAAAGCAATCCCGCGTCTATATCTTCATACAAGTTGCCTACAAACTCCAGGGCTTTTTCCTGCTCCTGGCTCAGTCCCTGGACTTTCTGCGCCTGAGCACTCATGCAAAAAAAGGAAATGACAAAAGCCAACACCCCTACGAATAAGAAAAAACAATGAGACATTCTCTTGTGCATCTCTACACCTCCTTGATCATCTGGATTTATTTAATAACAAACACTATCCCGCCAATATTTGCAGATAGATAAGAACTGCCGGAAACAATTCAAACGAAAATTCCATAAATAGCAACAAGTAGTCAAGATAAAACCTGAATAACACTGAACATTTAAAGCAAAGCACCTGAATTTTCCTGGCTCGATGCTACCTGCCTGTTTGAGAGTTGAAAAAATTGGTCTTGATTATAACTCTCATCCCCCCTGACGGGCACAACGAATGATGAAAAATTCTTGTTCTTACACCTAAAACCTAAAACCCTAAAACTCTAAAACTCTGATAATCTCGACTACGAAGTAGCGAGAAAACTTTTACATGTTAACCAACCAACTTTTCCCACTACCTTCCTTGAAAATACTTGCAGCGAAATTGAACCAATCCCAATATCAAACCATCAATCTCCCGATCTGGTATATCCCGCTTGCCAGGACAAAGGCCAAAACCGTATTAAAGACAACACTGAACACAGCCCATTTCCAGGAAGATTCCCTGGCCATGGTTACAACGGTCACAAAACACGGGGCGTAAAGCATTACAAAAACCATCAGGCTTATTCCGGTCAAAGTAGTGAAGTTCGGATCATTAGCCAGCTTATCTGACAATGGGGAGCTCTTTCCGGCTTTTATCTCTCCCATTGAATAAACAGTTCCCATGGAGGAAACAATTACCTCCTTGGCGGCAAATCCACCTGTCAATGCCACGTTGGTCCTCCAATCAAAACCCGCAATCTGACTAACCGGTTCCAAAAAGGTCCCGATACGCCCTGCAACCGAATGTTTGAGCCTGGATTGGGCCCTCTTGTTTTGCAAGGCATGCAGTTTGGAGTTCAATTCACTCTTTAACTCCTTGCTTTTTGCGTTCTCTATCTTGTTTTGAATCGCTGCCTCCCTGGAATTAAAACTGGATATATCGCTGTCCGGCAGTCCGGGGAATGTCATGGCGGCCCAGATCAGTATTGAAATTGCCAGAATAATTGTCCCTGCTTTTTTGATATATTCCCAGCCCCTCTCCCAGGCGTGGATGAGCACACCTTTTAGCGTAGGCATCCTGTAGGGAGGGAGTTCCATTACAAAAGGAGTGGATTCCCCCCGAATCACGGTGGAGCGTAGCAGCCTGGAAGTAAGCAGCACCATGCACCAAGCGAATACAGTGATAATAAAAAGCAGTTCAGCCCCCTGGTGCGGGAAAAAAGCCCCTGCTATCAATAGCAAAACCGGTACCTTGGCCCCGCATGTCAAAAATGGTGCCGTAATCATGGTTGCCAATTTCTCCTTGGGGCTGCGCAGCGTTCTGGTGGCCATAACGCCTGGAACGGCACAACCTCCGGGAATCCCACCGGATACGATAAAAGGCATAACCGAGGACCCGTGCAGACCAAAGGCCCTGAACACCCTGTCCAACATGTAGGCCATCCTTGCCATATACCCGGAATCCTCCAAAAAAGATATCCCCAGGAACATAATCAGGATAAGGGGAACAAAGGAGAGCACCCCGCCTACTCCCGCAATCACTCCGGATACCAACATGGATCGCAACAGTCCGGGCGGAAGCAAATCGTGCACACTACTGCCCAGCCAACTGAAAAATCCCTCTACCCAGCCCAGGGGAACCTCGCCTACACCGAATGTGAGCTTGAAAAGCCCATAAATAATCCCCAACATGATAATTGGTCCCAGGAACCTGTGTGTCAGGACATTGTCCAATATCTTGGTAAAGTCCCATCTCTTGGAATCCTCTCGCCTTGTCATCACGTCCTGTTTGAGCAGGGAAATGATAAACCCATAGCGATAGTCCGCAATAATACCTTCCGGATCTATGTTCAGGGTCTTTTGGCAGTGTTCATTGGTCCTGCTAGCGATGGACTCCAGTTCAAAGGCCACACCTCCCCTTTCTCTTCCCAGGTTTATTATTTCCTGGTCTCCTTCCAGAAATTTAAGGGCAATCCATCTCGCGGGATAGAGATCAGTCAAAAAATCCTCCCGGTTTATCAGATCCACCATGGAATCCAGGACCGGGTCCAAATCCGGGCCGTAGGAAATCTCTATGGGCTGCCAGCTCCCACTCTTTTCAGATTCGGCAATCTGAACAGCCTGGGATAGCAGTTCCTCAACTCCCTGGTCATCCCTGGCCACGGTTTCAACTATGGGAACGTCCAAATGAGAGGACAACTTTGCTGTATCCAGCACAATGTCCTTGTTTTTCTTTACTTCATCCATCATATTGAGGGCCAGCACTACCGGTATGCCGAGCTCCAAAAATTGCACCGCCAAATAGAGGTTGCGCTCCAGATTGGTAGCGTCCACCACATCCACCACCACGTCTGGCTGTTCCTGGACCAGCACATTCCTGGCAGCCAACTCCTCCTCGGAATACGCAGTCAGGGAATACGTTCCCGGAAGATCTATTACATGCAATCCGGAATTGTTTTTTTGCACGTAACCTTCCCGTGTTTCCACGGTTATGCCCGGGTAATTTCCCACTCTTTGCCTACTGCCAGTCAAGGAGTTGAACAGGGTGGTTTTTCCTGAATTGGGATTCCCTGCAAGTGCAATAGTTATCTCCTTGGTTTTGCTTTTCCCTCCTCCTGTATTCATGATTCCTCCTTGTATATTATGAAAAGCTTTGAGGTTTTATGGTTTTATGGTTTTAAGGTTTTATGGTGTTAAGCAAGAAGATGTTTTTGCAAAATTTTGAGTTATACTTCCTGGTTGAGATTGCCCATGCTTACTTGTGCCTTCCGGGCTTGATGGTTAGCGTTATACAGTCCGGGTCATCTAACAACAGGCAGTTTTAGTTAAGAAACCCTAATACAAAACTTCTTTTTCTTGCCTATAAAGATAGCAAACTAAGAAAAGATTATTAACATGTCAACAAAAAAAGTTTGGCAAACCTAATTAAATTTCAAATTTAATACTTAACAAATCTTATCAGCAATTCTCCCTTTTATCTTTAGGAAATTTTTTGTTTTTTGATTCAAATCAAAGTATAATTGAAATCCTATGCTATCTTGATTTTAAACAAATCGAGATCAAATCAATTTTGGAGGAAATCATGAGCAATACAAGAAAGATCGTTGAAATAGACGAAAATCTCTGCGACGGCTGCGGCAAATGCGTACCAGCCTGCGAGGAGGGAGCAATTCAGATAATAGACGGCAAGGCCAAGTTGATACAGGACAAGCTTTGTGACGGGTTGGGCAATTGTCTGGGCAAATGCCCCAACGATGCGATAAGGATAATCGAGAGAGAGGCGGAACAATTCGACGAAAAAGCAGTGCAAGAACACCTGGAAAACATCCAGGGAAGTGAACAAGAAAACATCACCAACACCGGATGTCCATCCGCAAAACTGCAGAACTTTTCACCCTGCGCCAACGCAAATCAGCCCAGGCAGCAGTCGGAGTCAGCCCTGTCCCATTGGCCGGTACAGATAAAGCTGGTTCCACCGCACGCCCCGTTTTTGCAAAACGCAGACCTTTTGGTTACAGCGGATTGCGTACCTGTTGCCTATGCGAATTACCACAGCCAGTTCCTGCAGGGCAAAGTCGCCCTGCTGGGTTGTCCCAAATTCGACGATGCACAAGAATACATGGATAAATTCGTGCAGATCTTTCAACAGGCAGATATAAACAGCGTGACCATCATGTACATGGAAGTGCCCTGCTGTTCCGGACTGCCCGGAATATTGGAAAAGGCGGCAGATGTGGCGGGAGTTGATATAGATATAACTCATGCAGTAATAAGCACAAAAGGGGAACTTTTGGAACCCGCAAACCAGATACAATAGGCAAGAAATTTTAATTGCCTTCACAGGGATGTAACTGGTATAGTATCATTGCTAATCTTGGTTCCCGGGAACCTTATTTACCGGGAACCAGGATGTTAAGGCATCAGCCGTAATCAGGAAAATAAGGATTATTAGCAAGGATACTATGCCTAACACCATCTCCCTGGACCAGGTACCCCTTTTTCAGGGACTCGACGAGTCCCAGCTAAAGAGCCTGCGCAACATCAGCCAAAAACTGACCTATCAAAAAAACCAGGCCATATTCAGCCAGGACGATCCTGCAAAAGGATTTTATGTGGTACTCTCTGGACAAGTAAAAGTATACAAGCTCTCCCTGGAAGGAAAGGAGCAAGTGCTGCACATCTTCGGCAGCGGAGAGCCGGTGGGAGAAGTACCGGTCTTTGCCGGGGATACCTTTCCGGCCCACGCCCAGGCAATCTACAAATCCGAACTCTTGTTCTTCCCGCGCCAAAGGTTGCGGGAGCTGTTCCTGGAGGATCCCTCCCTGGCAATGAACATGCTTGCGGTCTTGTCCAGAAGACTGCGCACCTTTACCTCGATGATAGAGGACCTCTCCCTGAAGGAACTCCCCCAGAGACTGGCTGCGTACATAATACACCTGATGGAGAAACAGGAAAACGACCGGGAAATAACCCTGGATGTATCCAAGGGGATGCTCTCCAAGATCCTGGGGGCTTCCCAGGAGACGTTGTCCCGGGTGTTCAAGCAAATGACCGATTCCGGGTTGATCCAAATGGACAAAAAGACCATCCGGATACTGGACCCGGATGCCCTGGAGGATTTTGCCGAGGGGTTAAGAGAATGAACAGTTTTAATGCCCTAACACCGAAGTCCGGGTTTTATAGTAGGTTTGAACGAGAAGAATAGGACTTATGTTGCGAGCTTATTTATATTAATAGTTTTTACTTCTTGATCTTGAATTTAAAATATATTTGATTCTACTATTTGCTTTTATTCTTCTGAGTATTTATACTTGGAATAATTGGACTGAGATGACCAATAACTGAGTGGGTACAAATCCCTGTATTGAGTTCATACGGAATCAGTAGGTAACAAACAGGGGCTGTCAAGTGGCATATTTTTAAACGGCATAGGCAACGAGCCTTTGAGCTACTATCTAAATGCCAAAAGTTGTATTTAGGGAAAATATACAACTGTATTTTTTGTGATCACTATAGGCGATCTATGGTCAGTTTGAAACTTCTCTTAAACAATGGTCCCATGATCCGAGCAAAGGAGTTGATTGTAGAATTTCACCCATTCCAACAGACCCAATTCGACTAAGTAATCAAGCTCGATTCCTATCAAATTGACAGAGTCAGCAATTACTTACTGGTTTCTCCAGAGGCACAAAAAGCAAAAGCTTATCAATTAGTGAAGAACAAATATCGCGAGTAAAACAATTTCTTCGAGGAAAAAATTGCTTTGTACTATCCAAATGCAACATTCCTTAGGATTTTGTTCGACTGTAGCAAGATGAGCAGTTTAAGGAAGGAGTATAGCCGGCAATGAAGGAAATGAAAAACCACCGTACTAGATCCAGATCTAATTACTTTTCACTACTGCTTTTTTTCCTCCTAGCTTTTATGATGCCCCTTGTGTTTTTTGTTTTTTCTGCTTCGGCAGGACAAATCAATGTACAACTTAACAATTATGCGCGTGAGATAAATGCGGGTGCCATTTCATTGAATGGAGCCGCAAACGGGACTGCCGAAGCTAATAACACAAACACAAACACTGATCAAGCCTCCATTAGTACTTCGGTCACCACTCAAACTGACAATTCCTGGGTAGTAGACGTAGTTGGAAGCGGAGATGCAGGAGCCTTCTTTCCCGGCAACGGCCAAACCGAATGGTTCGATCAATCTTCAGGAACTTTTTTGGGCGCAACAGGAGCGGGGAGTTACATGGACGTAGGG
>JGI1684J13235_1000715_pt1 | contig 12075 bp, 15 predicted proteins | sample PonA232FremontCA_2_FD_13235 | JGI IMG/M metagenome (IMG submission 13235) | reverse complement strand
GAATCGGCGTGATGACTCGCGACGACGAGCCGGAATGACCGACCCCCTGTCGAGCCGCGGAGCGACGACGTCCACCCGGCGAGGTGTCTGAGATGGGACGGTTCGGCTTCGATCGCCCGCCGACCGTGCTGCTCGCGGTCATCGCCAGCACGTTCTTCGTCGGGTTCGGCGGCGGCGTCGTCTTCCCCATCCTGCCGAACCTCGGCGCCGTCCTCGGCATCTCGGCGTTCATGGTCGGCGTCATCCTCTCGGCGAACCGCTGGGTACGACTCGTCGCGAACGGGCCGGCCGGCGCCCTCGTCGACAAGTACGGGACGCGCAAGCCGTTCGTGTACGGACTGCTGGTCGAGGGGATCGCGACGCTCGGATACGTCGTCGCGCTCGCGATGCCGCCGGCCGAGTCGCTCCGCCCCCTCGCGGCGGCGCTCCCCCGGATCGCGGTTGGCTCCGTCGCGATCGGCCCGGACTGGTGGTTCACGCCGATCGCGGCCGTCGTCGCGCCGGAGACGTGGTTCCTCCTCGCGCGGGTCCTCTGGGGGTTCGGCTCCGCCGCGGTGTTCGCGACCGCGTACACCATCGCCGCCGACCTCTCCGACAGCGGGTCGCGCGGGACGAACATGGGCGTCGTCCGCGGCGGGATCACGATGGGGTTCCCGGCCGGGCTCGTGCTCGGCGGGGTCGTCTCGTCGCTGGCGGGCAACGCGGCCGCCTTCGCCGTCGCCGCCGCGTTCGCGCTCACCGCCAGCGTCGTGGCCCACCGGTACGTCCCTGAGACGCACGTCACCGGCGACCGCTCGGGAGACTCGATCAAGCCGTGGGACATCGACACCTCGGTCCCCGCGCTCACGGTCGGGCTCGTCAACTTCGGGCTCCTGTTCGCGTACATCGGCGCGCTGTTCTCCACGCTCGTGTTGTTCCTCGGCGAGAACGACATCTCGCTGTTCGGGCTCGCCCCGCAGGGGACCTCCGGGCTGTTCATGGCCGGCACCGTCCTCTCCGCCTCCTTCTTCATGATCGTCGGCGGTCGGGTATCGGACACGCGGGAGTCGCGCACGCCGATCCTGTTGACATTCCTCGTCGTCTCGTTCGTCGGATTCCTGCTGCTCGCCCGGTCGGGGTCGGTCGTCGACCTCGCGCTCGCCTGCGTCTTCATCGGCGCCGGACAGGGCGGAACGAGCGGTCCGATGATGGCGCTGCTCGCCGACCTCACTCCCGACGAGCGGATGGGACGGGCCTCCGGGACGAACAACGTGTTCGGCGACATCGGCGGCGGGCTCGGGCCGATGGTGTCGTTACCGCTGATCGAGGCGGTCGGTTTCGCGCCGATCTACGCCGCCTGCGCGGTCATGCCGCTCGCCGCTGGCGTCGCGCTGCTCGTCGGCGTCCGGCGCGAGACCGGGACCTTCCTCCCGGGGCGTGCGGCCGACGAACCGGTGGACACCGCCGACGACGCGATCGGCACGGAGTCGTAGTCGACCGCGAACTCCCGTCCGGGGCGGCTCGCCGGCGATCACGACGCTCGATCGAACGTGAGGCGGTCGGCGTGAGGCGGCTGAACGTGACCCCGGCCGAACTCACTGCCGCGGTGCGATCGGTCCCGCACCGATCGGGGGACCGGAACCGATCGTTCGGTCGGCGACGTGTTTTTATACGTCCGGTGAGGCGGATACGCCAACACGATGCCACGCGAACAGTACCAGTCGAAGCTGGAGGAGCTCCGCGCCGACGTGCTCTACATGAGCGAGCTTGTCGCCGAGCGGCTCCGGATGGGCCTCGAAGCCTTGGAGCACCAAGACGGCGAGCTGGGCGACGAGGTCATCGCCGGCGACGCCGAAATCAACGACCTGTACCTCGAACTGGAAGGGCAGTGCACCGACCTCATCGCCCTCCAGCAGCCGGTGGCGGGTGATCTGCGATTCATCGCGGCCTCGTTCAAGATCATCACCGACCTCGAACGGATCGCGGACCTGGCGACGAACCTCGGCGAGTACGCGAAGCAGGCCGACCGCGAGGTGTTCCCCGACGTCGACGTCCAGCGCATCGGCGACGACACGCTGGCGATGTTGGAGGACGCGATGAGCGCGTACGCGGAGTCGGAGCCGGAGCTGTGTCACGCCGTCGCCGAGGCCGACGACGACCTCGACGCCGCCTGCGAGGCCGCGAGCGACCTCGTCGTCCGCGACCTCATCGAGCGCGACGAGCTCCGCGAGGAGGCCGACGTGGAGGGGACGATGCAGAACGTCTCGCGGCTCCTCCTCACCATCCGCGACCTCGAACGCGTCGGCGACCACGCCGTCAACATCGCCGCGCGGTCGCTGTACATGATCGAGAACGACGACGAGCTGCTGTACTGACGACGCCTCCCTTTCGACCGACCGCCGCCGGGACGGCCGGCGGACCGATCCCGACGCCTACATACCGCCTCCCGCGGAGAACGGGACATGAGCACGTACACGACCGAAATCGACGTCCGCTTCCGCGACATCGACGCGATGGGTCACGTCAACAACGCGGTCTACGCGACGTACGTCGAACAGGCCCGGACGGAGTACTTCCGCGACGTCCTCGACGCCGACCTCTCTCGCGTGTCGACGGTGCTGGCGTCGCTCTCGCTCGATTTCCGACGACCGGTCGAGCTGACCGACGGGGCCGTCACGGTCGCGCTCGACGTCGTCGAGCTCGGCCGGTCGAGCGTGACCGTGACGCACGAGCTGCGAGTCGACGGCGCCGTCGTCGCAGAGGGCGAGGCGACACTCGTCAGCCTCGACCCCGACTCCGGCGAGCCCGCGCCGGTCCCGCCGGCGTTCCGCGAGGGGATGGCGTCGTACCACGACCTGTAGCGTCTCGCGAGCGGCGACCGACTCGTCGTCCGTCGGACGGCCCCTCGCCGACACCGTACCTTCTTGCCGCCGCGCGCCGATCGATCGAGCATGGCGATTCGACTCTACGCGCTCGACGGGTGTCCGTGGTGCGAGAAGGCGTCCGACGCGCTCGACGACGCCGGGATCGAGTACGAGACCGAGTGGGTCGACGCGCTCCACTCCGACCGTAACGAGGTGAAGCGGGTCAGCGGCCAACGCGGCGTCCCCGTCCTGATCGACGAGGAGCGCGGCGTGACGATGGCCGAGAGCGCGAACATCTTGGAGTACGTCGACCGGACCCTCGCATGACGATCTACACCGGACGCGGCGACCAGGGCGACACCGACCTCCGCGACATGAGCCGCGTGTCGAAGTCCAGCCCGCGGATCGAGGCGTACGGGACCGTCGACGAGGCGAACGCGCTGATCGGGACCGTGCGCCCGACCGGTTACGACGACCTCGACGAGCTGCTGGAGACGGTCCAGAACCACCTCCACGTGGTGCAGGCCGACCTCGCGAACCCCGACCCGGACCCGGACGACCCGCAGGTCGAGCCCGAGCTGGTCGACACGCTCGAAGACCGGATCGACGCCTTCGACGAGGAGCTGGAGCCGCTGACCTCGTTCGTCCTGCCCGGCGGCGGCGAGTCGGGCGCGCGCCTCCACCACGCCCGGACGGTGACCCGCCGCGCCGAGCGCCGGGTCGTCGAACTCGCGCGCTCCGAGCCGATCAACGAGTCGGTGGTCACCTACCTCAACCGCCTCTCGGACCTGCTGTTCACCCTCGGCCGAGTCGCGAACGCGCGCGACGGCGAGCCCGAGGAGTCGCCGTCGTACTGACGCCCGCGGCCCGCTTCTCATGCCGTCAGCGACGCCGACCCGAGAGCGGACGCGCCGCGTGCCGAGCCGTCGCACCTATCCTGTCGTCTCAGTATGGCCACAAAGAATATATCCGTCGGTTTCTAAAGGACAGATATGAGTAAGCACTTCGAAGACGCACGGTACTACCTCGGTCGAGCGGCGGAGCACGCGAAGGCGGGCGTGAAAGAGGAGCTGGAGCCCGTCGAGGCCCGCGTGAAGGAGCTCGTCGGCGCCGAAGAGGATGAGCCGGAGCCCTCGCGGCTGGACCGGATTCAGGCCGACCTGAAGAAGTTAGAAGAGCGCGCGGAGGGCGAGGCCCGCGAGGCGGTCGCCTCGGCCCGGGCGCGTGTGACGGAGTACCGCGGCCACGACGCCGCCGAGGAGTAACGGGTCAGTTGTCCGCGGGGCCCGTCCCGGCGGTGAACCGCTCGTCGGCCGGCACCACCGAGTACTCGACTCCCTCCCGCTCGAACAGCGCCCGAACGCGCTCGATTCCTTTCTCGGCGTCGACGTCGTTCGCCCGGTAATGACGGATCGGGTGGCGGATCCACGACGGCTCCCAGTGCGCGTACACGTCGGTCGTCGAGCGGTTCGGCCCGACGTACAGCGAGAGATGGAGCTGGGAGTCGCTCCCGAGCGCCCCGTTCGGGTACCGGACCCAGCTGGCGACGGACGTCTCCTCCGGCGTCGCGTAGTCGCGGAACTTCAGCGAGGAGACGAGGTTGCGCACGAAGCCGAGCCGATGAAGCTTCGCCTCGACGATTGCGTACGGGTCGCGGAGCGTGAGCGCGTACTGGTCGCGAGGCGTCTCCCGCTCGGCGTACAGGCCGATCGCCGACAGCGGGAGGTGCAGCAGGCCCGTGAGGTCCTGCCGGACGCGTTCGAGGAACCGGAGCTCGTGAGTCATAGCCGTCCCGTGGGGCGCCCGGGGAATGAATCTCGGCCACAAAGTAACTCTTAAGTCCGGAGGTCGGATACCTCGACACGAGCGGGTTGGTGGTCTAGCCAGGTTATGACGGCTCCTTCACACGGAGCAGGTCGGCGGTTCGAATCCGCCCCAACCCATTCACTCGCGTAACGCTCCTGAGTGACGTCTGTCCGCGGTCTCAGCCCTTGATTCAGTAATTCCCGTAGAGAGATCCATCTTCAGGCAGGAGAAAAGAAATCACGGAGTAGCTGGCTTCGTCTTACTGTCGTGACGTGTGGTCAGCATCTTCAAAATGATTACTCGTGTGGCCGGCACGAGTGGGTACTGCGGTCATCTGGCGTTCGAATCGGACGCAGCTGTTCGCGGTTCGAGTCGTGAGGACTTTCCGGAGCGACGAACGCAACGAACTCGAAGCCAACGACCGTCTACGCTCCCGCCTCGTCCAGCCAGTCGGGGTCGTCGACGGTGGTCGAACCGACCGCAGTGAGGGAGAACTCCCACGACCCGCTCACCTCGTTCTGGTCGTCCGTTCGTCCGGAGAACGTCCACGATTCGTGGCGAGAGAGGCCGTCTTCGTCAACCAAGACGACGTACTCGAAGTTCGTCACCTGCAACGCTCCGGGCCGGTCTTGCGCGGCGACGGACCCGGCTCGGATCAACGCTTCGTCGGTGGCCGACAGTTCGTACCGGTCCACCGTCACGCCGTCGAACGTCTCGGTCCCGGCGAACGCTAGACCGTCGTCAGCGCCGTACGCGCGGGCCTGAGAGAGCGCGATGGCGGTGCCGAGCACCTCCGCCGATCCCTCCTGAGACGTGACTATCGCGTCGTCGCCGCTGCCGAACCGGGTGTAGGTCACGCCGTCGGCGACGAACTGCTCGAAACCGCCGCCGTCTGCCTGTCCGTCGGTCGCGGACACGGTGCGGCTGTAGGACCGCTCGGACCCGAGGTCGGCGTAGAACTCGCGGGTGAACTCGGTATCGACGCCGCTCGCGTCGACGCCGCTGTACGACCACGTGACCGTGAAGCTTCCCGCGTCGCGCAGGAGCCGCTCGGGGTCGCCCAAATCGAGCTCGACGCCGTCGGCGCCGTCGGTTCCGGTCCCGCCGTCGCTGGTCGACCCGTCGGTCGAACCGGCGTCACCTCCCTCGGCGGCGGGACCGACGTCTCCGCCGCCGGCACAGCCGGCGAGGACGACGAGCGACACGACGATCAAGAGCCGAATCCGATCGGAATACATGACAGACGTACGACGAGCAAACGCATAAACGAGTACGTAGCGAGGGCTCCGGCCAACGCGTGCGTGAGACGGAGACCGACGCGTGCCGCGCTCAGGCGACGCTCCGTTCTGTGAGGGCCGCGTCCTCCGAGACCCGTACGAGGACGACGGCGACGTGCTGCTCGACGACGAGGAGGTCCGGCAGCAGTTCCTTAGCGGGTAGCCGAGCCGTTCGCGGTCCGCCTTTTTGCGGAGTCGCGTCCCCGGCTACTCGTCCGTCGCCACGAGCCCGAGGTACCGACGCCCCGCGGGGTGCGTGACCGGGAGCCACTCGACCGAGCGCTCGCCGACCGACCCCGCCTCCAGATCCTCGAACCCGTGGTCGGCGCCGCGCTCGTACCCGAGGAGGTACGCGGCGGGCGAGGCGCCGGCGCGCTCGACGCGGTCGGCGAGCAAGCCGTCGCCCGCGGGTTCCGCCAGCGCGACCGGGAGGTCGGAAAAGGACGCGACGTCGGCGCGCAGGCCGCCGCATTCGCTCCGCGTCGGCTCGACGGCGTCGACGGCGGTCTCGAACGCCCCGACCGCGGCCGAGAGGTCCGGCACGCCGATGACCACGGTCTCTATCCCTCGAACCGGCGACGACGCCAGTTCCCCGGTCGGCCGGACGCGTCGTTCCCGAGGCGTTCGGTCCGCGATGAGGAACGGGAGCCGGGCCCCGGGGTCGCCGTCTTCGAGGTACGCGAGGTCCCACTCGACGAGGGTCCCGTCCTCGCGCTCCCGCTGGTAGCCGCTCGGCCCGTCGACGACCACGCCGCGGTCGCGGAGCGTCGCGGTCGTCTCCCCGATGTCGTCGGCGCGGACGGCCCACGCGCACGGACCGGCGTCGTCTCGGATCGCGTCGTCCCACCACGGCGACTCCGCCCCGTCGTCGAGCGTCGAGATGAGTTCGACGTAGCTCCCGTCCCGGAAGCCGACGATCGACATGTGCGTGACGCCGTTCGAGTGCCGACCGCCGTACTCGACCGGGAGTCCGGCCGCCGAGAACGCGTCCGCGAGTCGGTCTAGGTCCCGCCCCGCGACGGTCACGTGGTCGATTCGAAGGTCCATGCTTCGAAAGCGGCGCCGCCGATCAAATCGGTTTCGGGGCGCGTCGGCGATTCGACTCGTCGCCGAGCCGTCCGCGACGCCCGCCGCGTCGGGCGCCCGATCCGCGCCGCCGAATCCAGCAGCCCCCGCCGGGTCTGTCGGCCTTTTATACCCGTACCCGCTACATCGTCTACCGCGACTCATGGCCTTCGGAGATTCGGTGCGGCTCCTGCGCGACGCGGAGTTCGGGTCGCTGGCCGGCACCGCCTTCGCGCGGAGCCAGGCGTACTCGACGATCCTCATCGCGCTGGCGCTGTACGCGGACCTGTTCGGCACCACCGGGTTCGTCGAGGGCCTGTTCGGCACCGCCTTCGCGGTCGTCCAGCTGATCGTCGTGCTCCCCCTGGGGCGCGCGGTCGACACGGGAAACGCGAAGCGGTACCTGCTCGCCGGCTTCCTGATAAACGTCGCCGTCTTCGTCGGGTTCGCGTTCGTGAGCACCCCGGTCCACGTCATCTTGGTCCGGATGGTGCAGGGGCTCGGGGCGAGTCTGCTGTGGATCACGGGCGCGACGGTCATCGGCGAGATCAGCCCCGACGACGACCAGGGGCTCTGGCTGGGGTCGTACAACCAGTTCGCCTCCGTCTCCTCGCTCGCTGGCGACCTCCTCGGCGGCTACCTCCTGTACGCCTACGGGTTCACCGAGGCGTACGCGGCACTCTCGCTCATCACGCTCGGCGCGTTCCTGCTGGTGTGGCGCTTCCTCCGCGACGACCCCGGCGGGCAGAAGAGCCCGGAGGAGTCGGGCGGGGTCGAGACGTTCCGGTCGCTGCTCGCGCTCCCGATGCTCCGGTCGCTGGTCGTGTTCCGATTCACCTTCAGCGTCGGGAAGATGGCCGTGATCATCTTCCTCCCGATATACGCGCGGACCTCGTTCGGCATCTCGGCGTTCGCCATCGGCTGGATCATGGCCGGCGGGAAGGCGACGAAGGCGGTCACTCAGGGGTTCGTCGGCGGGCTCACCGACCAGTACGGCCGTCGCCACGGGTTCGTCGCGCTCGGCGCGCTGCTGTACGGCGTCGGCACCGCGGCCATCCCGCTGGCGGCGTACTTCGAGGGGACGGTGGCGCCGGTGACGGTGTCGTACCTCGGCGACTCCCAGACGCTCGGCGGCGCCTTCTTCGCGCTGTTCGGCGCGTACTCGCTGCTCGGGATCGCCGACTCGATCCGGCTGCCNGCGAGCATGTCGCTGTTCGTCGACGAGGGCGAGCGCCGCGAGTCGGTCGCGAGCGCCATGTCGCTGCGGTCCATCTCCTGGAAGGTCGGGCAGGTCGTCGGTCCGGTCATCGTCGGGACGACGATGGACTTCACCACGACGGAGACCGGGTTCCTGCTCGCGGCCGGGTTCATCTGCTTCGCCACGACGCTGTTCGTGCTCCAGTCGCGCCGCGCCGCGGCGACCGGGGTTCCGGCGGGCCGGACCGCCGACTGATCGACGCGGTCGCGGCGTCGGCACCCGGACCGCGCACGCCGCGTGATTTTAGGTCGCTTCGGCGGCAAGGGAACACCCGATGTCGCCGTACGCCACCCACATCGACGGACTCGTGCACGAACCGACGCAGACCGAGGGGGACGGCGTGGACCTGACCGTCGCCGAGGTCTACGAGATAACCGAGCCGGGACGCGTCGACTTCGGCGGGGGCGAGCTCGAGGCCGCGAGCGCCGAGCCGCACGAGCTGGAGAGGCGCGACCCCGACGACGAGTACGAGTGGTGGTCGCTCGACCCGGGCACGTACCTGATCGAACACAACGAGTCGATCGCCGGGAGCGACCTGCGGTTCGCGGTCCAGACGCGGGACGCGCTGCTGGAGCGGGGCGCCTTCCACCCGACGCTCCGCGTCACGGAACTCCCGCGGGTCCCGCTGTCGGTCGGCGGCGCCGGGATCCGGATCAAGGAGAACGCTCGGGTCTCGACGGTGGTCGACGTCGATCCCGCGTGACGGCGCCGGTCGGCGGAGGCGATCCCGCGTGACGGCGTCGGTCGGAGGAGGCGACCCCGGCGACTTCGTCCCCGCCGTCAGACCTTAGCCCGCCGCGCCCCCGTGATCGGGCATGGAGTCGCACGCCGGGTTCCACTCGCTGCACGAGGAGACCGCCGCGTCGATTCCGGTGCGCGGCGACCTGCCCCCGTGGCTCCGCGGGAGCCTGATCCGGAACGGCCCCGGGGCGTTCTCCTTTCCGGGCGGGAGCGAGGTGGACCACTGGTTCGACGGGCTGGCGATGCTGTACCGATTCACCTTCGACCCGAGCGACGCCGCCGATTCGGCGGCCGGGGGCGGCGGCGACGCCGTCCACTACCGCAACCGCTTCCTCCGGACCGACGCGTACGAGGCGGCGACGAGCGGCGAGTTCGAGGGCGGGTTCGCCACGGGCGAGACGACCCTCCGCTCCCGGCTGGCGACGTTCCTCGAGGAGCCGTACGACAACGCCAACATCGTCGCCGAGCGCGTCGGTGACGAGTACGTCGCGCTGACCGAGTCGCCGAGGGGGGTCCGGTTCGACCCGGACGCGCTCGCGACGACGGGACACGTCGACCGCGACGGCGACGCGCCGAGCGGACAGCTCTCGTGTGCCCACTTCAAGCGCGACCCGGCGACCGGCGCGCTCGTCACCGTCGACACCGAGTTCGGTCGGACCAGCCGGTACCACGTCACCGCGTGGACCGCCGACGGGGACCGGCGCCACGTCGGCAGCGTCGAGACCGACCGCCCGGCGTACATGCACAGCTTCGCGCTCACGCCTCGGTACGTCGTGTTGACGGAGTTCCCGCTCAGACTCGACCCGCGTCGGTTCCTGAAGCCCGGCCGACAGCCGCCGTTCATCGAGCAGTTCGAGTGGGAGCCCGAGCGCGGGACGCGGGTCGTCGTGCTCGACCGGACGACGGGGGCGGTCGTCGCGGATCCGACCGCGGACCCCCTCTTCGGCTTCCATCACGTCAACGCCTTCGAGCGAAACGGCGGGTCGGAGGTCGTCTTCGACTTGGAGACGGTCCCGGACGCGGCCGCCATCGACTCGCTGTACTTGGAGAACGTCCGCGCCGGAGAGATGGGCGCCATCGCGGGTCGGATCGAGCGGTTCACCGTCGACCTCGGGGCCGACGCCGGTACGGACAGGTACGGCGGCGGTTCCGGTGCCGACGTGGCTCGCGAGGTCCTCTCCGACGAGGGTAGCGCGTTGCCGACGAGTTCGCCCGCGCGGTGGTGTCGCGAGCACCGGTACGTCTACGCGATGGGCATGGACACCCCGGTCACCGAGTGGGCGCGCCGGGTCCTGAAGCTGGACGTCGAGACGGGAACCGTCCGCACCTTCGACTCCGGCGGCGACTACTTCGGCGAACCGATATTCGTGCCGGCCCCCGACGGCGAGAGCGAGGACGACGGGGTCGTGCTCTCGGTCGCGCTCGACGTCGACGCCGACCGGTCGCGCCTGCTCGTCCTCGACGGCGAGACGCTCTCGGAGCGAGCCCGGGCGACGCTGCCGCACGCGGTCCCCTTCGACTTCCACGGCCGGTACTTCCCGGAGCTCCGGGCGGGCCCCGGCGAGTAGGGGGTCCGGGCGCACCGCTGTGCCCGCCGCCGAGCGTACCGTTTTGACCCGGGGGCTCGTAGCGAGTGTATGACTAGCACGGCAGTCGTCGCCGGCGTCGGTCCGGGACTCGGGGAGTCGCTCGCACGGAAGTTCGCGGCGGAGGGCTGTCGTGTCGCCCTGTTCGCCCGGTCGACCGAGTTCATCGAGGAGCTCGCGACCGACCTCCCCGACCCCGGCGAGGGCCTGGCGGTCACGGCCGACCTGACCGACCCCGAGGCGATCCGAGACGGCTTCGAGGCGGTTCGGGAGGCGTTCGGACCGGTGGACGTCCTCGTCAACAACGCGAGCGCCGCGTCGTGGACCGGGCTCATGGACGCGAGCGTCGAGGGGTTCGAGGAGTCGTGGGCCGTCAACGGCCGCGGCGCGTTCGTCTGCTCGCAGGAGGCCGTCGACGACATGCTCGGGACCGGCGGCGGCACGGTGATCTTCACCGGCGCGACCTCGGCGGTGCGCGGTCGCGGCGGCGCGATCGGGTTCACGGCCGCGAAGTTCGCCGCCCGCGGAATGGCGATGGACATCGCACAGGAGTTCGGCGGCGAGGGCGTCCACGTCGCGCACGTCGTGATCGACGGGCAGATCGGCTCGCCCGCCGCCCGCGAGAGCGACCCGGACCGCGAGGCGGAGACGTTCCTCGACCCCGACGAGATGGCCGAGACGTACTGGCACCTCGTCGAGCGGGACGACGTCGGCACGCAGCCGTTCGAGGTCCACGTCACGAACGGACCGAACCCGTCGGAGTTCATCTGAGAACCGGTCGGAACCGACGCGTCGCGGCGCCAGCCAACTCGCCACACCCCAGCTCCGGGAGCGGTCGGTCGACGGGGCACGTTCGAACGCCGCCTCGTCCGCGCACCGATCGACTGGCGCCAGTCCGTTTCTTTTGATGTTCAGTTGGGGATTCCTTACTAATTTATAATGGGTGAAAACTACCGGGACGTATGAGTGAGACGGTTGATGACGAGACCGTTCCTCGGAAGTTGGAAACGGACAAAGAGGAGCCCGTCGCACAGGTCGTAGAGGTGGTGGCCGAGCTGGAAGGGAAACGCCAAGAGGACCTGCTGCCCGGGTACAAGCAGGTCGATCACATCCTCGACCACGTGTTCTCCGATCCCCCGGTCCAGGAGGCCCAAGTCAAGATCACGTTCAGCTACGAGGGGTACCGCATCACGGTCGAGCAGAACGGGAAGGCGCAGTTCGTCAGAGTGTGACCCCCGCGTCGCCGTCCGGAGCGGGCATCGAGAGCGATCAGCCGTCAGTCGGGGGACGCGGCCTGTTCCGGCCGCTCAGAAGGTGATGATTTCGTAGTCGTCGTCGACTCGGCATGCGATGACGTGTCACCCGTCGCCGACCGGGCTCCGGGACCGAGCGCCTCACGGGCAGTCGCTCGGGTCGAACGAGCGCTGGTCGGGCCCCTGATCGACCAGGCGCACGAGTCCCGCGTCGAGGTCGACCGCGGCGGCGACCCCGCCGTATCC
>JGI1684J13235_1000711_pt1 | contig 12116 bp, 9 predicted proteins | sample PonA232FremontCA_2_FD_13235 | JGI IMG/M metagenome (IMG submission 13235) | reverse complement strand
GACGAGATTGCCCATCATTCGTTGTGGCCGCCAGGGCATGGGAGTTAATATGAAAGTAGTTGTTCTCGCCACTTCGTGGTCGAGATTTCCAAGCTCATAAGCTGCCTTGTTTTTGAGCAAGAAAAAAGAGATTATGAGCCGTAAATTCCTGCTTAACAGCTCAATAGCTCAGCAGCTTAACAACTCTTGCATGCTTCGTTGTGCCCGTGAGTGCATGAGGATTGAACAAAATGAACCAGACACCTATTATAGATACTGAAGTCGCTGTAATCGGCAGCGGAATAGCCGGACTCTCCGCAGCAATGTTCTCATGCAACAGGGATATTTCCGCTGCGGTTATCGGAGGCCCCGGAGCAACCGGATTTTACAGCGGATACATCGACCTGATGGGAGTTTTCCCTGGGAAAGAACCGCAAGTAAAATCCGATCCCTGGCAGGCGATAGGGGATTTATACTCCAAGTTCCCCGAACATCCTCTGAATTTGATAGACTCCCCCGACATCAAATCTTCCTTGCAGGAATTCCTGGATTTTCTGCAAAGCCAAAACCTGCAATATACCGGGTTTGAAGGCTCGAACCTATCCGCCCTTACTCCGCTGGGCACAGGCAAACCCACCTACAGGGTACCGGAAACAATGTGGCAGGGAATCCGGGCGCGCCAAGAGAAAACCTCTTGTCTTTTCCTGGATATACAGGGCCTGAAGGATTTCGACGCAGCAGGACTGGTATCCGCTATGCAGGATTCCTGGCCCGGAATCAGATCCGATTGCATACAATTCCCCGGGCTTGCAGAGGGAAGAGAAGCCTATCCCCCCCTACTTGCCCAGAACCTGGAAAATCAAACCCGCCGCAGGGAACTGGCACGGGTGATTGCAGCAAACCTCCAGGGTGAAAAGGCTGTTGGTCTACCTGCAATACTGGGTATTTACAGACCGGGGTTAATAAAAAGGGAGATGGAGGAGATAATCGGGGCAACAATATTTGAAGTCCCCACAATGCCCAGTTCAGTCCCAGGGATCAGATTAAAGGAGAAATTCTCCAATTATTTTGACCAAAAGGACAACATCCAGGGATTTATGCAACAACGGGTCTTTGAATGCACAAAACAGGGTAACAAGGACTTTTTGCTGCAGATAGGTGGAACAAAGCCGGAAAAAAAGCTCCGCGCGAAATCGGTAATACTTGCCAGCGGAAGGTATCTGGCCCAGGGCCTGCAAGCGAGCCGTAGCAAAATCCGGGAGCCCTTGTTCGACCTCCCGGTAACCCAGCCAGATAATAGGGAGGACTGGCATAAAAGCGACCTGTTCGATCCTGAAGGGCACCGGGCAAACCTGGCGGGAATACAGACCGATTCCGCTTTCCGACCGCTAGATACGCATGGTAATCCAATTTACAGGGGACTTTATGCAGTGGGTTCCATCCTGGCAAACGCGGATTGGATGCGTTTCAAATGCGGAGGAGGGTTGTGCATATCCAGTGCGTATCGAGCGGTGGAAAACATGAAATAATTATCTAAAACAACCCTTCAGAGGGCTTAAAGCTTTGATCCAGATGGGTGAGTTTACGTCCAAGCACCAACTAAAAAGGAGTGCCTTATGGATAAGTATATAGGGGCAATCGACCAGGGAACCACAAGCACCAGATTCATAGTCTTCAACCGCCAGGGAGAAATAGCAGCCATATCCCAGAAAGAACACCGCCAGATATATCCCCAGCCGGGATGGGCGGAACACGATCCTCTGCAAATCTGGCAACACACCCAGGAAGTAATCACCCAGGCCCTTCGCGAATCCAACATTGGACCCGCTGAACTGGACTCCATCGGAGTGACCAACCAGAGGGAAACCACCCTCTTGTGGGACAAGACCACCGGAAAACCCTATCACAATGCCATTGTCTGGCAATGCACCAGGACACAGCAGATATGCGAGGAATTGGAACAGCACGGGGGAAACGACCGGTTCAGGGACAAGACCGGCCTTCCAATTTCCACCTATTTTTCCGGACCCAAGATCAAATGGATTCTGGAGAATGTGCCTGAAGCCAGGGAGGCTGCAGAAAAAGGTGAAGCCCTTTTCGGGACCATGGAAACCTGGGTTATCTGGTGGCTAACCGGAGGACCCAGGGGAGGAGCACATATAACCGATGTGACCAACGCCAGCAGGACCATGCTCATGAACCTGTACACCCTGGATTGGGATGATGAAATCCTGGATATTCTGCAAATACCAGAACAAATATTGCCGCACATAGTGCCATCCAGTGATTCCGAAACCTGGGGCAACACGCTGCCGGACGGCCCCTTGCAGGAAGAGATACCAGTCTGCGGCGCAGTGGGAGACCAACAGGCCGCACTTGTGGGACAGACCTGTTTTCAGGTCGGGGAGGCGAAAAACACCTACGGCACAGGCTGTTTCCTGCTCATGAATACCGGAAACGAGCCGATTTTTTCTACTCATGGACTCTTGACCACTCTGGCCTACCAGTTTGACGGGGAACAAGCGGTGTACTGCCTGGAAGGCCCGGTTGCCACTGCAGGAGCCCTTGTACAGTGGCTGCGGGACAACCTGCGGTTCATAGACCATGCCTATGAAGTGGAACACCTGGCCCAAAAGGTGGAGGACAATGCGGGTGTGTATATAATCCCGGCCTTTTCCGGCTTGCTAGCTCCATATTGGCGTCCGGACGCCAGGGGGACTATCTGTGGGCTAACCGGCTATGCGGACAGGAACCATATAGCCAGGGCTGCCCTGGAATCCACTGCCTATCAGGTCAAGGATATAGTGGAGACCATGAACAAGGATAATACTGTAGAGCTGCAAAGCCTGAAAGCGGACGGGGGCATGATAGACAACCACCTGCTTATGCAGTTCCAGGCCGATATATTGAACGTACCGGTAATCAGGCCATTGATACGGGAAACCACTTGCCTGGGAGCAGCCTACGCAGCAGGACTGGCTTCCGGATTCTGGTCCGGAACCCCGGAACTTAGAGAAAACTGGCAAGAGGATACCAGGTGGCACCCCCAAATGTCCCGGGATATCAGGGAAGCCAAATACAAGAAATGGCAGGAGGCTGTAAGCAGATCTTTTAATTGGTCAAATTAGAGGAGAGGAATCCATGGAGAATTATACACACAATATGGGAGTATTCCTGGCCCAGGACAATGTCAGGATCTTTTACCAGTATTGGCAAGCACCCAATCCGGTTGGGGGAGTGCTTATATCACACGGATTGGGAGAGCATTCCGGAAGGTACACCAATCTGATGAACAAGCTTAGTGGATGCGGAGTAAATTTTTATGCCCTGGACCACAGGGGACATGGCAAATCCGGGGGCGTACGGGGACATGTGGACTCCTTTTTCAATTATACCGACGACATGAAGCAATACCTGGATACTGTGGTCAATGAGGACAATGGACAAAGGCCCCTGATCATGCTGGGCCACAGCATGGGAGGATTAATAGCCGGACAATACGGACTTTTGTATCCCGAGGACATTGATGGTTTGATCCTTTCCGCCGCCGCACTGATCCCCACGGTAAGAGTCCCGGCATTCAAGGTTTCCATGGGCAAACTCCTTTCCCGATTGGCTCCCGGGACGAGCCTGAACAATGAACTCGATCCCAGAAAACTTTCCTCAGACCCGGAAGTAGTCAAGGCCTATATAGCAGATCCCCTGGTCCACGACCGGGTATCCGCCAGATGGTTCACGGAATACCTGAACTGCAGCAGGGACTGCCTGAACCGTCTACCTGACATAAAACTACCCCTTTTGGTAATCCATGGAACCGGGGACAAGATGATCTCAACCGAAAGTAGCCAACAGATTTATGAACAGACCAATTCCGAGGACAAGGAACTGGAGTTTTTTGAAGGCCTGTTCCACGAGACTATGAACGAAGCGGTTCCCGGCAGGGAGAGAGTCCTGGATCTCTTGTCGGACTGGATCCTGAAAAGGCTGCAAAAAGGACAGGATGTAACTGCAGGGGAATCCTGAATCGCGGCCTTAAAACCAAGACCCCCTGCCTCCATAAGCTGCTCACCCGGAGCACGAATCTTGGGCTGTCTTCCGGTTAGATGCCAATTCCGTGAAAAAATCATTGACATTGTGTTCAACATAGCCCATAGGTATGCTCATGAACTTTGGGGGCATAGACTGGAATTTTTCGGCTGCAAACCCAAATTCAAGGAAAACACTAGATTTTGGAAAGGAGTTAAATTATGGAGACCAGATTCACTCTTCCGCAGTCAGAGATCCCCAGACAATGGTACAATGCACTGCCGGACCTTCCCACGCCCATGGCACCTCCTTTGGACCCAGAGAGCAAGGAACCCCTGAGGCCGGAACAACTGGAACCCATTTTTCCCAGGGCACTGATTGAGCAGGAATTAAGTCCGGAAAGATTTATCGATATACCGGAGGAAGTCCGGGATGTATACTCCTTGTGGCGTCCCACTCCCCTGGTAAGGGCCAAACGGTTGGAAGAGGCCATTGGATCCAAAAGCAGGATATACTTCAAGGACGAATCCGTATCTCCCACCGGTTCCCATAAACCCAACACCGCAGTGGCCCAGGCCTATTTCAACAAGCAGGCCGGAGTCAGGCGTATGGCAACCGAAACAGGGGCCGGCCAATGGGGGACCGCATTATCCTTCTCCTGCCGGATGCTGGACATGCAGTGTTCCGTATACATGGTCAGGATAAGCTTTGAACAAAAGCCCTACAGGCAAATACTAATCCGCAGCTACGGAGGGGAGATATATCCCTCACCGTCCGAGTATACCAAAACAGGCAGGGCCATGCTGCAGGAGGACCCGGACTGCAAGGGAAGTCTGGGATTGGCTATTTCCGAGGCTGTCGAGGACGCGGTAAACCACGAGGATACCAAGTATACCCTGGGCAGCGTACTCAATCACGTCCTGCTGCACCAGACCGTGACCGGGCTGGAAACCAAGAAGCAACTGGAAATGATCGGAGAAAAGCCGGACCACTTGATCGGCTGCGTGGGCGGAGGAAGCAACTGTGGCGGTTTCGTCATCCCCTTTCTTCCCGAGAGGCTGCAAGGGGAAAACATAAACTTCATTGCTGCCGAACCCAAGGCATGCCCCACTCTAACCCGCGGGAGCTATCTGTACGACTTCGGGGACATGAACAAGCTCACCCCCTTGATGAAGATGTACTCCCTGGGGCACAGCTTTATGCCTCCGCCCATACATTCCGGAGGCCTGCGCTACCACGGGGATGCTCCGCTTCTGTGCAACCTGGCCAAGGAAGGCTTGGTAGAACCCAGGGCCTACTTTCAAAACGAATGTTTCGATGCAGCGAAATTGTTTCAAAACACCGAGGGTTACTTGCCCGCACCCGAGACCACCCACGCTATCCGCTCCGCAATTGAAACCGCCCAAAGGGCTGAGCCCGGGTCCTGCATCGTCTTTCTCTACTCCGGGCATGGACTCTTGGACCTCTCGTCCTATGATTCCTATTTCAAAGGCGAGCTAACTGACTACGAGCTTCCCCAGGAGGAAATAGACAAGGCGCTCAGCTTCTGCCCCAATTGGTAGCTTCCCTCAATCGATCTATTGTACCGCATCCGGGGAGTCGACACGGACTCCCCGGTTTTATTCACATCATTCCCCTGACTTCTCCTTTTCCCGGATTACATCCCTTTGATCGTTCTTCCTCTCGTCCACCCTCACTCCCTCAGTCCCCCCCCCCTCTCTTCGTCTTTCAGTCCATTCGTCTCTTCTTCTCTTAGTCCCTCAGTTTCTCAGTCCCTTCGTCACCCTGCAAAATACTTCCCCTGATAAAATCCGTTCTCATGCATATACTGGTGTATGGCCCGCAGGTTTTCCCGCTTCTCCAGAGACCATTGCGGGGCAACCAATTCCTCCTTGTGCGGATCACCGGTCAAACGCTGCACTATCATTTGCGGGGAGAGGAGACTCAAAAACTCTCCCACCAGGGAAACATACTCCTGCCTGTCCAGGCAGCGGTACTGACCCTTCTCGTACAGTCTTTGCAGTTTTGTCCCCTCCACCACATAGAGCAGATGGATCTTTACCGAATCCACTCCCACCCGGTTCAAGTATTCCGCAGTCTGCATAATCTCTTCCCTGCCCTCTCCGGGCAACCCCAGGATAATATGGGCGCAGACAGGTATGCCCCTCTCCCTGGTCCGGTAGACCGCATCCTGGAAATCCACAGTAGCATGCCCCCGGTTTATCCGGTGCAAGGTCCTGTCTATTGCGGATTGCAGGCCGTACTCCATCCAGATCAAATATTCCGTGGACAGGGACTGCAAGTAATCCAGCACCCGGTTTTCAACACAGTCCGGCCTGGTGCCTATGGTCAATCCCACCACGTCCTCTACTTCCAGGGCTTGTTCGTACATTTCCCGCAGACTGGAAAAAGGTGCATAGGTATTGCTGAAGGATTGAAAATAAGCTAGAAATTTTTTTGCCTTGTATCTTTTTCTCAAGAATTCCTTGGCTGATTCCAGTTGCTCCTTGATCCCCAGATTGCGCTGTGCAGCACCTGTTCCTGAACCTTTGGGATTGCAATATATACAACCGCCGGTACTAATGCTACCATCCCGGTTGGGACAAGTGAGTCCGGCGTCAACTGTTATTTTCTGTACGCGGCAACCGTATTTTTCTCTTAGATAGGAATTCAAGTCGCGATATAAATTTTCCTGCATGGGCTAAGCATATTATAAACAAGAGGTGTTGAAAAGATGAGTTTAGATTTCGATGTAATAGTTGTCGGAGGCGGGCATGCTGGCTGCGAAGCGGCGTTCGCCTCTGCCAGGGCCGGTTGCAAGACCCTGCTTTTGTCCATATATCTGGACACTGTCGCCCATATGCCCTGCTCTCCTTCAATCGGCGGGATCGGCAAAGGGCACCTGGTCAAGGAGATCGATGCCCTGGGCGGAGAGATGGGCAGATTGACAGACCAGACCGCCATCCAGTTCAGGAGGCTGAACACCAGAAAGGGTCCGGCGGTACAGGGCACCAGGACCCAGAACGACAAGGTCAAGTACCGCAACCTGATGAAGCACAAGCTGGAAACCGAACCCAACCTGCATCTGAAACAGGCAATGGTAACCTCCCTGCATATCGAAAACCGGGAGGTAAAAGGGGTGGTGGACGAGATTGGAGTGCTATTCAGTGCGGATTCCGTAGTCATGGCAGGGGGCACCTTCCTGCACGGACTGGTATACGTGGGCAACAACTGCACACCCGCAGGCAGGGCCGGGGAATTCGCCTCAAACGAGCTGCCCACGCAGCTTGGCAACCTGGGATTCCAGTTGGGACGCATGAAAACCGGTACACCAGCCAGGCTGCACAAACACAGCATCGACTTCACTCAGTTCGAGGAACAAAAAGGGGACAGCGAAAAAAGGCCGTTTTCCCTGTTTACTGATAATATCTCCCTACCCCAGGTTAGCTGCTACTTCGGCAGGACGCGGCAGAGCACCCACGAAATCGTCGCGAACAACATCCGGCACTCTCCGCTTTACGACGGCAGCATCCAGGGGATTTCCGCCAGGTACTGCCCTTCCATCGAGGACAAGATCATGAAGTTCCCGGACAAGGAGTACCACCAAATAATCCTGGAACCCGAAGGCCTGGAGACAGAGGAGGTCTACGCCAGCGGCACCGGCAACTCCCTGCCCTACGAGGTCCAGCTGCAATTCGTGCGTTCGGTCCCCGGACTGGAAGAATGCGAGATCATCAGGCCGGCGTATGCTATAGAATACGATTTCATCCAACCTACACAGCTAAAGCACTCCCTGGAAACCAAATTGGTAGGGGGACTATACCTCGCCGGACAGGTCAACGGGACTTCCGGATACGAAGAAGCCGCGGCCCAAGGGCTCTGGGCTGGCATCAACGCGGCAATGCGGGTACAAAAACGCGATCCCATGGTGCTGGACCGCTCAGAGGCATACATGGGAGTGATGATAGACGACCTGGTACTGAAGGGAGTGAACGAGCCCTACAGGATGTTCACTTCCCGCGCGGAGCACCGCCTCATGCTGAGGGAAGACAACGCGGACTTCCGGCTTTTGGAACTGGGCTACCGGCTGGGACTGCAAAGCCGGGATACTTACAAGGAGCTAATGGAACGCAGTCAAGCTATTGCCGGGGAACTGGAAAGACTCAAGCAGATCCGTATCGCACCCGGCTCGGAAGTAAATTCCAAGCTGGAGCAATACAATTCCCAGCCAATTAAAAACGCCCTCCCTGCGGAAAAACTCCTCAAGAGGCCGGAACTGGGATACGAACACATCCTGGAACTTTTGTCCGAAGAAAGCCGGCTCTCCAGCCGGGTCCAGGAACAAGTGGAAATAGAATGCAAGTACGAGGGATACCTGCGGCGCCAGGAAACCGAAATCCAGAAATTCAAGGAACTGGAGAACATCAAGATCCCGCCCGGGTTTAATTACTCAGATCTGCCCTCGCTTACCCACGAGATAAAGCAAAAGCTGAGCGAGCTGCAACCGGAAACATTGGGCCATGCATCCCGTATTCCGGGAATGACGCCTGCCGCTCTATCGGTGCTAAGGGTATATTTGAAAAGGACCCAAGACGGCGACGGGGTAGAAAGCTGAAGGAATTTGTCAAATCCTTTTCAATTCCGCGGCCATACCGCTATCAGTGCGGGTTAGGACCACATATCCGCCTTCAGAGAGCATACCCGGATTCAAGATACGGGTTGAACCCAAATACTCGTCTGCCACTGCCTCGTGTATATGGCCGCATATACATATTTCCGGCTGCACCCTCTCGATAAAATCCCTTATGGATTTGCTTCCCACGTGCTCTCCGGAGCCAATTTTGTCCGCGCCCGTATTCAAAGGAGGAGTGTGGGATATCAACACCAGATGCTCCATATCCCGAACGTCTTCATATGCCTGTTCCAGCCATTCCTTTAACTGGCCGTCATCCACTTCCGCCGGAGTACCGAACGGGGTTTTGTTTGACCAACCCAGACCCATAAACCCGACCCCATCATGGAATTCCAGTCCACGGGCATGCAAATTGCAGTCCTGTCTGGCCAATACTTCTCCCACCTCGGGGTAGTCCATGTTCCCCATCTGGGCATATACCTTGGGATTCAATTCCCGCAAGTAATCCAGCATCCTTTCCGCATCCCCGGATTTTCCAAGGTTTGTCAGATCCCCGCTTATACAGATCCCTTCAGCTTCCCTGATTCCAGGAATATGATGTGCCGGCTTGGCATTGGAATGCAGATCCCCGAACACCACCCAAGAACTTTTGTTACTCAAGCTCCACCTCCTCTTGAACTATGTATTTGGATATAATCAGTTCCTGACCAAAAAACGTGATTTGGAAATAGTAAGTTTTCAATTCGGAAACTAGAATTTTACTTGTACCTGCTCCTGATTCATTTTTCTGGAAACAGTCTCCCCAACTATCCAGGCCTGCTCCTTCAGGCCCTGCAGCCGGATCAATATATCTTCGGCTTCCTTTTTATCCACGATTACCAGCATCCCCAATCCGCAATTGAATATCTGCAACATCTCTTCCCAACTCAGTTCAGCCTCCTGTTTTAACCATTCAAAGATTGCATGCTTGGGCCAGGAATTAAAATCCAGATTCATTTGTACCCCATTGGGTAAAACCCTGGGAATGTTGTCGTAAAATCCACCGCCGGTTATATGTACTATTCCCCTTAGAGTGAAGTCCCGCAAAAGATTGAGTACAGTCCTTACATAAATCCGGGTGGGTTCCAGCAATACCTCACCCAGCTTCTGGTCTTCACTAAAAGGCTCCTGCAAATCCTTGTTTTTGTCCCTCAACAACTTCCGAACCAGGGAGAATCCGTTGGAATGCACACCAGATGAGGCAATTCCAATCACCTTGTTTCCACTAGCTATACTGGAACCATCCACGATCTTGTCATTGTCAGCAATCCCTACACAAAAACCGGATAAATCGTATTCTCCCGGGGCGTAGAAATCCGGCATTTCCGCTGTTTCTCCGCCAAGGAGAGGACACCGGGCCTCTTTGCATCCATCTGCAATTCCGGAAATAACCTGTTCCGCCCTGTCCACCTGCAATTCACCGGAAGCAAAATAATCCTGGAAAAACAAAGGTTTGGCACCCTGAACAATAATGTCGTTCACATTCATCCCTACCAGATCTTTTCCAACGGTATCGTGCTTGTCCATTGCAAAAGCAAGTTTTAGTTTTGTCCCCACTCCGTCCGTGGAAGAAACCAGCACCGGTTTGTCCATGTCGGTTAAATTCAGATTGAACATGCCACCAAAAGCCCCGATATCGTTCACTACTCCTTTTGTATGAGTACTGGCTGCCAGTTTTTTAATCCTGGACATTAGATCATCTGCAGCTTGCAGATCTACTCCGGCCTCTCTGTAAGCTGCACCTCTGTCTTCCATACTTGAACTCCTTGTTGCAGTTGATAATTCAGATAAGGAAAAGCACTTATCCTACTTGGATAGATATAAAGTATAAATTTTTAACAGTACAATTTCAACAAAAATCGGACTGATCTTTGTAAATAAAATTTAAGTATTTTGGTTTATTGTTTTTTCATAATTGTATTTTGCAACGCATTATAAAAGTTGACAGAATGTTCAAGACTTTTTACATTTAATAACAAGAAACTGGAAAAAATTGGATAATAACCTGCATTTATTCATGAGATATCAGGAGGCAATATGCATGAAGCCAGACTCTGGACAAGCTTGGAAGATCAGGATGTACAATGCGGACTGTGCAACCACTTCTGCCGGATAAAACCGAATGAACGCGGAAAATGCGGAGTAAGGAAAAATATACAGGGGGACCTGTATTCCCTGGTATACGACAAGGTGGCAGCCATGAACCTGGACCCCATAGAGAAAAAGCCCCTGTTCCATTTTCATCCTGGCTCCTATTCCTTGTCCATTGGCACCGTGGGATGCAATTTCTTTTGTGTATTTTGTCAAAACGATTCCCTGTCCCAGTCCCCCAAGACCTCGGAGCATATACCCGGGGAGGAGATAACACCGGAACAACTGGTACAGGCAGCCAAACATCACGGGGCTGAGAGCATCTCCTATACCTACTCCGAGCCCACTATATTCTTCGAACTGTTGCAGGATACAGCGAAACTGGGCAAACAAAAGGGACTCAAGAATGTCCTGGTCAGCAACGGATTCATGAGTGAACAGGCACTGGACGAGCTGGGACCCTATGTGGATGCCATAAACGTGGATTTGAAATCATTCAGGGACGATTTTTATCGGGAATACTGTGGAACCAGGCTTAAACCTGTCTTGAACAACCTGAAAAAGATAAAGGAACTTGGCTGGTGGCTGGAAGTAACCACACTGATAATCCCGGAAGTTAATGACCGGGAAGAGGAACTAAAGGAACTCACGGAATTTATCTACAAGGAACTGGGAAGGGAGGTTCCCTGGCACATCTCCAAGTTTCACCCTGCTTACAAGATGAAGGACCATTACAGTACAGGGATGCAAACCTTGGAAAATGCTTACGAGATAGGCAAGATAACCGGGTTGGAATACATTTACCTGGGCAATGTACCCGGACACAAATCCGAGAACACCTTGTGCCCTACTTGCAACAATCTGGTAATTGAAAGGCAGGGATTTGCCACTAATAAACAAAACCTGAAAAACGGGCATTGTTACCATTGCGGCAGCAAAATATCCGGCATGGGACTTGGCTGATAAATAAAAAAATCTGCACTTGCCAAAAAGGCAAATTTGATTTATATGAAAATCTCCGTCGGGAAGTAGCGCAGTCTGGCAGCGCACCTGCCTTGGGAGCAGGGGGTCGTGCGTTCGAATCGCACCTTCCCGACCATTATTCCAGGGGGTTATGGCTTAACCATAACCCCCCTTTTTTATTGTTTGACTATACCTGTGACTTCCTTCTGGATATTATCTATCTCCTTGCAATATCATAACGTCCGGATATGTTTCTTGACCTAAATTTTTCTTCCAAAACCTCCCACGGTAATTTTGTTCTAAATAAAATATTCTTTCCTATCAATAAGTTATCTTTTTACTCCAGTTTTGCTTTGAAAATTTATAACTATTTAAACGCTTGATG
>JGI1684J13235_1000709_pt1 | contig 12139 bp, 10 predicted proteins | sample PonA232FremontCA_2_FD_13235 | JGI IMG/M metagenome (IMG submission 13235) | reverse complement strand
CTCCCAGAACGGCAGGAAGCTCAACACGCCGCCCGCCTTGAACCCCCACACCGGGCTGTCGCCGAAGCGCTCGCCGATGGTCGCGACGGCGCGCTCGACCAGCGGGTCGAGATCGGCCTCCTCCACCGCCTCGGGGCTGAGGCGCGAAACCCCCGCACCGGAGCGCTTGAACCCGAACGCGCGGCGCAGGTCGTAGTTGAGCTGGATGAGGTCGTGATCCTCGAAGAACCCCTTGGGATTCTTCGCCGTGCCGCCCTTGAGGTTGTCGCCCAGGTCGACGCCGAGCGCAGCTACGCCGCGCGTCACGGCGCTGGTGCCGCTGCGGCCCGCGCCGACGACGACGACGGCGCGCTGGGGCGGAGTGCCGTCTGCGGTGCTCACGATGCTGCCGTCCGGTTCGCTTGGAAAATGCGCCGCGCGGCGATCACGCCGCGAGCATGTTCTTCACGCGGTCCTTCATGCTCCGGCGCTTGATGACGATAAGGAAGACCTTGCGCAAATAGCCCTCGGGGCAGGCGATCGGCCGAACGCCGTGCCAGGAGTTCTTGTTGCGGATGAAGAGCAGGCTGCGGTTGCCCAGCGACTCGGCGCCGTAGCTCTGCTCGAAATCCTCGAACTCGGGCGCCGAGCGGGGGCTGAAGCGGCCCCGGTCGTCGAGGATGACGGTTTCACCGCCCCACGTGGCATCCCAGTCGTCCTCGGTGTTGAAGTAGAGGAGGTGGGAACCGAGCTTCCACGTGGCATCGCAGTGCGGCGACACGGAACAGCCGCTCGGCGTGTAGTGCCACTGGCAACTCACGTCGAAGTGGTCGTTGCCGATCATGCGGGCGAGGAACCGGCGGTATTCCGGCCCGTGCACCTCCGCCGCGAAATCGTGCCATTCCTGCGCGACGGAAAGGTCGGGACTGTAGGCGAGCTTGTAGCGGTCGTGCGGGCGCTGACCGTGACGCCGGGCCTTGCCGAAGGAGGTCTCGAACAGATCCAGCGGCGGCAGCTTCTGGCGCAGGGTTTCGTAGGCGTCCTGGCGCAGAAGCCCGGCCGGGTTCACCCAGGGATAGGGGTGCGCGTTCTGGAACGCCGACTCGTCGAGCTCGGCCATGCGCTGATCGTCGAAGAATTCCACGGCAGTCCTCCTCGCCAAACGCTGCGGTATCCCAGGGCGCGCCTTCGAAACCGGGGTTTTTCACATCGCGGGCGCGCAATCAAGCCAGCCGCTGCGGCGCTTGTCCACCGCCCTCCCGGCCGCCACACTCCGCGTCCCCTCCCGTCGCGCACGCGGCGTGTGCGCACCCGACCGACGCCGGTCAACGCGATGCCTCTCGCCGACGTTCTCAATCCCGAGCGCAGCTTGCGCAGCCTGCGCGGCCACATCCGCACCAAGCCGTGGCTGCGGCCGGTCCGCAACGCGGGCACACTCTTGCTGGGCCGCACGGCGCAGGCCGTGCTGGCGCTTGCGGCCATGGCGCTGGCGGCGCGCGCGCTCGGCGCCGAATCCTTCGGCATCCTGGCGGCGGTGGAAAGCCTGATCATCGCCACCGGCAAGATCACGCGGCTGAGCACGCGCCATTCAATCCTGCGCTACGGCGCCCAGGCCGAGCACGGCGAACACCCCCGCCACCTGCAACGGCTCATCCAGCACGGGATCACCGCGAACGCCCTGTGCGCGGTCTTGGCGTTGACCATTGTCCTGGTGGCATTGGGTCCCATGGGCGACGCGTTCGGCCTTCCGGCCGAAGCGGAACCGATGGCGCGCGTCTACGCCACGCTCGTCGCCTTCATGATGTTCGTCGACACGCCGCGCGGCGTGCTGCAGCTCTTCGACCGCTGGCGGCTGCTCTCCCTCCAGTCGGCCTCGGCGCCCTTCCTGCGCGCCCTGACCGGGGGCGGGCTGCTGCTGGCGGGCGCGGGTCTGCCGGCCTTCCTGCTGGCGTGGTTCGTGGCCCGCGCCGCCGGGCGCCTGGTGCTCATCGCCATGGCCGTCAAGGTGCTGCACGAGCGTGACCTCTTGCGCGGCCTGCTGCGGCCGGCGCGGCGCTTCTGGCAACCCGAACCCGGGATCTGGCGCTACATGGGCGGGGTCCAGCTCACGCGCGGGCTCATGGCGCTGCGCGAGGATGCCACAGTTATCTTCGTGGGTTGGCTGCTCGGTCCCAGCGCGGCCGGACTCTTCCGCGTCGCGGAAAAGCTCGGCGAGGTGGTGGAGAAGCCGGTGACCAAGCTGCTCACGCCCACGATCCTGCCCGAATTGACGCACCAAGCGGCGCGCGGCCACGCCCGCGACCGGCGCAAGATGGTGCTGCGCACGGCCGCGCTGGCGGGCGGGTTCTCCGTGCTGCTGTGCGGCGCGCTGGCGCTGTTCGGCAAGACCATCATCGCCTTGACGGCGGGGGCGGATTACACCGGCGCCTACACGGCAATGGTGCTGACGGCCGTGGCCTTCGCCGGCCAGGCGTGGATCTTTCCGCTGCAGCCGCTGCTGTTCTCCACGGGCCATGTGCGCGTCGTGGTGGCGGTGCGGGCGCTGACGACGCTGGTGTATCTGGCCGTCCTGGTCGGCGCCACGCTGACACTCGGGGTGGCCGGCGCGGGCCTGGCGGCGATCGTCTATGTCGCCGTCATGGGGGCCCTCTTCCTGGTGCTCGGGCGCGGCCCGCTGGCCGGCTACCTGCGCAAGGAGCGTCCCGCGTGAGCTACCCGGCCGTGGCCACCGCGGCACCGGCGGCTGTGCTTTCGGCCGGGGCCACCCAGCCGNACAGCTCGCGCGAGGCGAGGTCGGCGATCAGGCGCACGCCCCGGTCCGAGGCGTTGAGGCACGGGATGTAGGTGAAGTGCTCCCCGCCGGCGGCCTCGAAGGCTTCGCGGCCCTGGACGTTCAGCTCCTCCAGCGTCTCCAGGCAATCCGCCGAGAACCCCGGCGCGGCGATGGCCATGCGCTTGACGCCCTGCTTCGCCAGCTCCTCGATCAGTTCGTCGGTATAGGGCTTGAGCCATTCTTCCGGCCCGAAGCGCGACTGGAACGACAGCTTGACCGTGTCCGGCGACCAGCCCAGGCGCTCGCGGATCAGGCGCGAGGTCTTGGCGCACTGGCAGTGGTAGGGATCGCCGTTGAGCAGGTAACGCTTGGGCAGCCCGTGGAAGGAGGTGACGAGTACCTCCGGCGTCCAGTCCAGCTGGGCCAGATGCTCGCGGATGCTCTCGGTGACGGCGTCGATGTAGTGCGGTTCGTCGTGGTAGCACGGCGCGGTGCGGATCGTGGGCTGCCAGCGCAGCTTCATCAGCGTGCGGAAGGCGTGGTCGTAGGCCGTCGCCGTGGTGGGCGCGGAATACTGCGGGTACAGCGCCAGCAACAATATGCGCGTGCAGCCCTTCTCCTGCAGGTCGCGAATGCCCTCCTCGGTGCGCGGATAGCCGTACCGCATGGCCCAGTCCACCTCGATGTCCTCGCCGTGGCGCTGGCTGAGGATGTCGTGGACCTGCTGCGCCTGATCGCGCGTGATCGTCTTGAGCGGCGACTCGTTCTGCTCGTGGTTCCAAATGGTGTGGTAGGCGCGCCCGGACTTCTTGGGCCGCGTCATCAGGATCACACCGTTGAGCAGCAGCTGCCAGAAAATCGGGTTGTAGTCGATCACGCGCCGGTCGGAGAGGAACTCCTTCAGGTAGCGGCGCATGGAGAAGTAGTCCGTACCCTCCGGCGTCCCCAGGTTCAGCAACAGCACGCCCAGCTTGTGGGTCGGCGGCTCGGGGTGGTCGGCCGGCTTTTCGACCTGGTGGATGACCTCGGCCATGGCGGGCTCGTTCTCCAAACCGTTGCACCCACCAACCTAACCCCTCGGCGCGTGCTGGCAAGCCAGGCCGCCACCGGAAGGCTGTGTGGTGTCGCCGTCATTCGGCGCGATGCGGCGACGCGCCGCCCCCCGGTCCACGGCCGTACACGGCGCGCCGCCGTTTGCGCTGGGACGTCACGGCATGTCCGCTTCCAGCATGTCGGCCGCCTCGGCGAAGTCGCTCACCTGCCAGTCCGGGGTGTAGCCGTAGGGCTCCAGCTGCTGACCCCAGCGGTCGACCCAGATCACTCGGAAGCCGATCCCCTTGGCGGCGAAGACGTCGAACTGGTTGGAGGAGACGTAGATCACCTCCGCCACGTCGAGGCCCAACTCGTTCAGCGCCTGGAGGTAGAACGGCCGGTTGGGCTTGTACATGGCGAAGCTTTCGGAGGTGAAGAACCAGTCCCAGTCAAACCGCCCCAGCAGCGCCCGGCGCAAGACGGGCTCGCTGAGCTGGGTGTGCGGCACCAACTGGTAGCCCAGGCCGCGCATGCGCTTCAGACTCGGCAGGATGTCGTCGTAGGTGTCCAGATCCCCGAGCAGCGGATAAATGCCGCTCGCGGTTTCCCGGTCCATCTCCAGGCCCGCCTTCTGGGCGTGCGCGAGCGTGGCGCGTCTGGCGAGTTCTTCCAGCGGCACGAAGGCCCGGTCGATCATGGTGTTGTGCATCATGTAGAAGAACAACTGGGTGCGCCACGATCGCCAGTACTCCGCGCCATCGACCGAAACGTTCCGCCCGGAGAGGTGCTCCTCGATCTTGGTCGGCATGACCGTCCAATCGAGCATCGTGCCGCCCACGTCGAAAAAGATCGCCTTCGTATCGAGCGGGCCTGCCTTCGCCGTCCGAGTGCTGGTGGCCGCCGCCGTGCTCGCCAGGGCGCCCGCCCCCGCGAGCTTGACCGCCTCGCGCCGTGACACCGCGCTATGATCGTCCGTTGTCATCACAGCCTCCACTTTTGGGTGCACAACCTCTCGGACTATGCTGATCGATAACCGTCAACCTTTGGGTGTGGCCGTTCGTGTCGCAGGCGGTCGGCGTCCAGCGACGACCTGCCCAAAAAAAGAGGCCCGCCGGAACGGGCCCCAGGGGAGCAGATCGCTCGAAAGCAGACGAAACGCGGGCGGAGCCGGTCACTCGCCGGGGATGTCGCCCGCGGCCTGCACGCTGACGGTCTCCGTGCCGTCCTCGGTGAACTTCCAGATCTCCACCGGCGTCTTGACGTCGCCGTTGTTGTCGAAATCGACGCTGCCGGCGGCCCCGGCGAAGTCGATGTCCTTGCCCTTGCGCAGCATCTCCATGCCGTCGGCGAGCGAGTCCGCGTCGGCGCCGCGCACGGTCTTGCCCGGCGGGTTGGAGACGGGCCGCAGATGATCGCGCAGCACCTTGCCGGTGAGGTCCTTTTCGCCCTCGGCCAGCGCCCGCGCGGCGGACAGCCCGATGGCGACCGCGGCGTCGTAGGCCGAGGTCGTGAAGGGCGGCACGCGGTCGTGGTCGAACTCCTTCTTGAACTGCTCGGCGAACGCCTTGGTAACGTCGTTCTCCGGATTGGATCCGGGCGCGGTGCCGAGCTGGCCCTTGAGCACGTCGGCGCCGACGGACTCCAGCACCTTGCTGGACTTGTTGCCGTCGACGAACTGCCAGCTCGTCATGCCGAAGGTGTCACGCGCCTCGCGCAGGAAGGTGGAGGTGTGGCCCGGATAGCTGCAGCACACCAGTACGTCCGGGTCGTCCTTGAGCGCGACGGCGAGCTGGGAGCTGTAGGTGGCCTGCACCTCCTCCGGGTGCGGGATCTGGGCGTGCACCGTGCCGCCGCGCATCTGGAAGGAGCGCGCGAAGGCGTTGGACAGCCCCTGCCCGTAAGGGTTGTTCACGTAGATCGTGGAGGCGGACATGTGCTTGTAGTCGTCCAGCAGCTCCCCGGCGGCGAGCTGCGCGGCGACCACGCCCTGAAGCGCATCCGAGGAGGTCGTGCGGAAGAGCAGGTCCGCTTCCTCGTCCTCGGGCAGCACGCTGATCAGCGGCGAGGTCGAGCCGTTGGAAATCTGCAGCACGTTGTTCGGGATCGCCACCGAGGTCGCGGTCGCCACGGTCACGCCGCTGGACCAGGCGCCCACATAGGCGGGCACGCCGTCGGCCTCGACCAGCTTGCGCGCCGACTCCACGGCCGGGTTGGGCAGGGTGTTGGTGTCCTCGGCGATGTGCTCGGAGAAGATGGGCCCCCCGAAGACCTCCTTGGCCGCCGCGTTCACGTGCATCATGCCGAGCTTGGCGGCGTCCCGGTAGAACGGGCCGAACTCGGCGGCCGAGCCCGTCATCGGGGCGATCTGGCCCAGCGGAATGGCGTTCGGCTTGGCGATCACGCGCGCCGGCAGCGCACTGGTCAGGGCGACCGCGCCCGTGGCCAGCCCGGCCGTCTGCACGAAGCGCCGACGGCCCATTCCGCCGGTCCGCGTTACCTTGGTCTCCGTCATCGTGCGCCTCCCTCGCGCTATTGTGGTTCGGGCAAATTCGGTCCGGATGGTGTCCTCCCGGGCCCTGAAGGTGCCCGTCTCGTACGGAGATCGGGCGCTTTCAGCCCGGTTTGCGAACAAACCTCCTCCGAAAGAACCCGCGCGTCGAAACAGTATCAGACGCGCGGCCACAGGTTAACGCGTCGGAAAGCCGGTGTCGCCGATTCTGGCCGGAACTCACGGCGGGCGCTGTCCGCGTGGCCGTGGTCGGCGGCAGGGGCGTCAGGAATCCGCGTAGAGCGGCGGAATGCCGGGCAGCTCGCGCCCTTCCAGCCATTCCAGGAAGGCGCCGCCGGCCGCGGAGACGTAGGAAAAACGCTCGGCCACCCCGGCGCGGGTGAGCGCCGCCACGGTGTCCCCGCCCCCGGCGACGGAGAGCAGCCCGCCGCTTTCGGTCAAGTCCGCGGCGCGCCGCGCGACGCGGTTCGTGCCCGTGTCGAACGGCGGCGTCTCGAACGCGCCCAGCGGCCCGTTCCAGACCAGCGTGCGGCAGGTGGCGAGGTCGTCTTCCAGGGTGGCGGCCGATTGCGGGCCGATGTCGAGGATCATCTCCCCGGCCGGCACGGCGTGCACGCCCACGGTTTCCGTGGCGGCGTTCGCGGCCAGCTCGGACGCCACGACGACGTCCTCGGGCAGGCGCACGGTGCATTCGCTCTGCTGCGCCCGGCGCAGGATGCCGCGCGCCGTGTCCAGCATNCCGTCCTCGTAGAGCGANCCGCCCACGTCGTGGCCCAGCGCGGCGAGGAAGGTGTTCGCCATGCCGCCGCCGATCACGAGCCGGTCCACCCTGTCCGCGAGGTTGCCCAGGAGGTCCAGCTTCGTGGACACCTTGGCGCCGCCCACGACGGCCATGAGCGGCCGCGCGGGCACGTCCAGCGCGGCTTCCAGGTGGCGCAGCTCCTCCTCCATCAGCCGGCCGGCATAGGCCGGCAGGCGCCGGGCGACCCCCGCCACGGACGCGTGCGCGCGGTGCGAGGCGGAAAAGGCGTCGTTGACGTAGATCTCGCCCAGCGCGGCGAGCTGGTCGGCGAAGGCGTCGTCTCCCGCCTCTTCGCCCGGCTCGAAGCGCACGTTCTCCAGCAGCGCCACCTCGCCCGGCCGCAGCTCGCGCACGGCGCTGTGTGCCGTCTCACCGACGGTGGCCTCGACGAAGCGCACCCCGGCGCCGCCGAGTGCCTCGCGCAGCGGCTCGATCACGGGCTGCAGCGAGAGTTCGGGCCTGACCTTCCCCTTGGGACGGCCGAAGTGGGACAGGATGACCACGCGCGCCCCGGCGTCCATCAGCTCACGGATCGTGCGCGCGCCGCGCTGAATGCGCGTGGGATCGGTGACGGCGCCGTTGTCCATGGGCACGTTGAAATCGGCGCGGACGAGCACCGTCCTGCCGTCTACGTGCACCTCGTCGAGCGTCCTCAGCGCGGCCATCGCCAAGTGTCCCCGTAATTGATTCGCGTGGGCGCGCGCGGAGGCTACACAGCGCGCGCGGCGGCACAAGGGCAGCGCCGCCACACGCGTCAGCCGGCGTCGCGCTCCGCCACGACGGGGTTGCTCAGCGTGCCCACGCCCTCGATCGCCACCGAGACGGTGTCGCCCGCCCGCATCCAGACGCAGGGATCGCGCGCCATGCCCACGCCGGGCGGCGTGCCCGTCACCAGGATGCTGCCCGGCTCCAGGGTCATGACCTCGCTCGCCGCGGCCACCAGCTCGGCCACGGTGAAGATGAGGTCGTCCGTGCGCCCCTGCTGCATGACCTCGCCGTTCAGGCGCGTCTCCACCGCCAGGCCCGAGGCGCCCGCGGGCAGCTCGTCGGCGGTGACGATGTGCGGCCCGAATGCCCCCGAGGCGTCGAAGTTCTTGCCCAGCGTCCACTGCTTGGCGCGCTTCTGGTAATCGCGCACCGAGCCGTCGTTGAAGATCGAATAGCCGACGACGTGATCGAGCGCCCGCTCGGCCGGGACGTGGCGCGCCGCGCGGCCGATCACGGCCACCAGCTCGCCCTCGAAGTCGAACTTCTCGCTCACATCCGGCCGCACGATGGCCTCGCCGGCACCGACGAAGCTGGACGGGAAGCGCGAGAAGAAGATGGGATGCTCGGGCAGATCCATGCCCGTCTCGGCGGCGTGGGCGCGGTAGTTCAGGCCCACGCACAGCGTCTTCGGCGGCGCCGGGATGGGCGGGAGGTAGCGAACGTCGTCGAGCGGGCGCAGCGCGTGCGCGGGCGCGGCGTCCGCCAGGGTGGCCAGGCGCGCCAGGTTGTCGCGCGCCAGGAGCGCCGCCCAGTCGCGCGGCAGGTCGGGGTCCAGGGCGCGCAGGTCCACCGCGCGCTCGCCGCGCGCGATCGCCGGGACCGGCCCGCCGTCGTCCGCCAGGGTCAACAACCGCATCGTGGTCAAATTCCTTTCACATCCGCGCTCGATTCGCCGGAGATCGTGGTCTAGCACAACCGGGCGGCCCCGGCGAACAACCCTCATGGCCGCCACGTGCGAGACAAACATTCACAGCGCGGCCTCGCCGCGTTATGCACATTCCATCCTGCGCGGCGCCGGTGTTCTCGGCCAGCACACCGCGCGGGCAGTTTCACGACACGGCGGAGCGAATGGTGTTCGGCGCGAAGACGGGCGACCTGGCGATCGACCTGGGGACGGCCAACACGCTGGTGTTCGCCAAGGGCCGGGGGATCGTGATGAACGAACCCTCGGTCGTGGCGATCGCGACCAAGTCCGGCAAGCCACAGATCCTGGCGGTGGGCGAGCAGGCGCGGCAGATGCTCGGCAAGACGCCCGAGTCCATCCGCGCCATCCGCCCCATGCGCAAGGGCGTGATCGGCGACTTCGAGGCCGCGCAGGCCATGGCCTCCTACTTCATCAAGCAGGCGCAGCGCAAACGCGGCTTCCGGCGGCCGCGCGTGGTCATCTCCACGCCGCACGGCGCGACGCCGGTGGAGCGCCGCGCCATCCGCGAGGCCTGCGAAGGCGCCGGGGCCAGCCAGGTCTTCCTCATCGAGGAGCCCATGGCGGCCGCGATCGGCGCCGACCTGCCGGTGACCAGCCCGCGCGGCTCGATGATCGTGGATCTGGGCGGCGGCACCACGGAGATCGCGGTGATCTCGCTGGGCGGCATCGTCAACGCCGTCACCGTTCCCGTCGGCGGCGACGACTTCGACGAGGCCATCCACGGCCACGTCCGCCGCATGCACAACGTCGCCATCGGCGAGGCCACGGCCGAGCGCATCAAGCAGCAGGTGGGCGCCGCGCTGGCGCCGGAGGACGGCGTGGGCCAGACCGTGCAGGTTTCCGGCCGCGACCTCGTCTCCGGCGTGCCCAAGGCCATCCAGGTCAGCGAGGCCGAGATCGCGGACAGCCTGACCGAGCCGGTGTTCTCCATCGTCGAGGGCATCAAGTCCGCGCTGGAGCGCACCGCGCCCGAGCTGGCGGCGGACATCGTGGATACCGGCCTGGTGCTGACCGGTGGCGGCGCGCTCCTGAGCCGCCTGCCCGACGCGGTGCGCGCGGCGACGGGATTGCCGGTGTCGGTCGCGGAAGAACCGCTGACCTGCGGCGTGCGCGGCGCCGGCACCGTGCTGGCCGAGCTGCGCACGCTTCAGAGCGTGCTGGAAGAGTAACCGCCCGCCGGCTTGCTCCGCCGCATCGGACGGCATATCGTAAACCAAGCGATGTTAAGATGTGCACCTCGTGCCACACCACGGAGGGCGTGCATGGAGCCCATCCGCTTGGCGATCGCAGGTGTCGGCAACTGCGCCAGTGCGCTCATTCAGGGGCTGCACCACTACCGCCATGCCTCGGATGCCGAGATCGCCGGCCTCATGCATCCGACCGTGGGCGGCTACGGGCCGACGGACATGCGCGTCGTCGCGGCCTTCGACGTGGACCGGCGCAAGGTCGCCCGGCCGCTGGAAGACGCCGTGTTCGCCGCGCCCAACTGCGCGCGCGCCTTCGAGCCCGAGCTGCCGCCGTCGGGCATCACCGTTCGCATGGGCCCGGTGCTCGACGGCATCGCCGACCACATGGCGGACTACCCGGAGGATCAGGCGTTCCGCGCGGCCGGCGCCGAGCCCGTGGACGTCGCCGCCGAGCTGCGGGCCAGCGGCGCCGAGATGCTGATCTGCTTTCTGCCGGTGGGCGCGGAACGGGCGGTGCGGCACTACGCGCAGGCGTGCCTGGACGCGGGTGTGGGCCTGGTGAACTGCCAGCCGGTCTTCATCGCCTCCGACCCGGCCTGGGCGGAGGCCTTCCGCGCACGCGGGCTGCCGCTGGTGGGCGACGACATCAAGAGTCAGCTCGGCGCCACGATCGCCCACCGCGCGCTGGCGCGGCTCTTCGCCGACCGTGGGGTCAACCTGGCGCGCACCTATCAGCTCAACACCGGCGGCAACACCGACTTCCTCAACATGCTGGAAGGCGAGCGGCTGCATTCCAAGCGCCGCTCCAAGACGGAATCCGTGCAGTCCCAGCTCGACGCGCGCCTGAGCGACGCCGCCATCCACATCGGCCCCTCCGACCACGTCGCCTGGCAGGGGGACAACAAGGTCGCCTTCATCCGCATGGAGGGCGAGGGCTTCGGCGGCGCGCCCGTGGAGCTGGAAATGCGCCTGTCGGTGCAGGACTCGCCCAACAGCGCGGGCGTGGTGATCGACGCCGCGCGCTGCGTGAAGCTGGCGCTCGCGCGGGGCATGGCGGGGCCGCTGAAGGCCGTGTCCGCGTATCACATGAAGCACCCGCCCGAGCAGATGCGGGACAGCGAGGCCCGCGAGGCCGTGGCGGCCTTCATCCGCGAAGCCGGCTCGCCCGTGGCGCTGGCCGGCGAGTGACACGGCGGCCGTGATGCCCCTTCACCGCGTGCGCCAGGCCGCGAAGTCCCGGCTGGAAGCCGTCGCGCGCCCGCTGGCGCGGCTGCTGCTGCGCCATTCCATCACGCCCAACACGCTCACGCTGGTCGCGCTGGCGCTCAGTCTGCTCAGCGCTGGCCTCATCCTGGTCGAGCAGCCCGTGGCGGCGGGGCTGGCGCTCCTGGCCGGCGGCGCGCTCGACCTGCTGGACGGCACGCTGGCGCGCGTCGGGCATCAGGAAAGCCGCCTGGGCGCGTTCCTGGATTCCACGCTCGACCGCGTTGCCGAGGGTGCCGTGTTCGCGGCGCTGGCGGCCGTCTTCGCCGGCGCCGGGCTGGCGCTGGAAGCCGGGCTGACCGTCCTGGCCCTGCTGGCGAGCCTGTTGGTCAGCTACACGCGCGCCCGCGCCGAGGGACTGGGGGCAGCCTGCGAGGTCGGGCTGGCGACGCGGGGCGAGCGCATCATCCTGCTGGTCGCCGGGCTGGTGTCGGGGCTGATCGCGGAGGCCCTGGCGATCCTCCTGGCCGTCAGTGCCATCACCGTGGTCCAGCGGATGTGGGCCACGGCCCGTCATCTGGCCGCCCGGCCATGACTGCGGCGAGCCGCCCCCTGGAGGTGTTGACCGCCGGGCCGGTGACGCGCGACCGCATCCTCGACCCGGACGGCAAAGCGCGCGAGCAGCCGGGCGGGTCGGCCCTTCACGCCGCGGCCGTTCACGCACGCCTGGGCTTGACCACCGCGCTTCTCACGCAGCTCGCGGCGCGCGACCGGCGCGACCTCCTGGCGCCGCTGGATGGCCTGGGGATCCGCTTCCACGTCCAGGCCGTCCATGCCACCACGCGCTTCGTCACCACCCTGCGCGCCGACGGCCGCGATCACGCCGTGCCACGCCTCGCCCCGCCGCTGAAGCCGGCCGCGTTCGACCGCCTCACCGCCACGGCCATACAGCTCGGCCCGC
>JGI1684J13235_1000707_pt1 | contig 12145 bp, 9 predicted proteins | sample PonA232FremontCA_2_FD_13235 | JGI IMG/M metagenome (IMG submission 13235) | reverse complement strand
CCCGTATATGAAACACGGCCTCAGCGCAGGTACCGTCGAGCCACGCCTTGCCTTTTCTCCTAAGAATTCAACAAGTTAGAAACATTTTCATACAAACGTGAGCATGTTCACGGTCGAGTTTCCCCCACGTGACGAGCGAAGAAAATCGACGAAACCTCCACTAAGTAAGTTCAAAAAATACCCCGTGAAGGGATACGAGCCAGTCAATCCAAGCAGCCAAACCCTGGAGGAGCTATGTTTGCCGAATGCAACGGAATCACCATCGCCTACGAGCTCCACGGCCCCGTGGACGCCCCCTGCATCGCGCTCAGTCACTGCCTGGCGGCGAACATGGGACTATGGGAGGAACAGATCCGGGATCTCGCACGCTCCTATCGCGTCCTTTGCTACGATATCCGCGGCCACGGCTCCTCCTCCGCGCCGGAAGAGGACTACTCCATGGAGGGTCTCGCGGACGACCTCAGGGCCCTGCTGGACCGGTTGGACATGAAGGAGATCCATTTCGCGGGCATTTCCCTGGGCGGAATGATCGGCCAGGTTTTCGCTCTGAGGCACCCCGACTCCCTGAAGAGCCTGACCCTGTGCGACACCACCTGCCGCGTCCCGGGAGAGCTGCAGTCCGTTTGGGAAGAACGGATCCAGGCCGTGAGGAGCCACGGGATGGACGCCGTGGTCGAGCCCACCTTGGACCGCTGGCTGACCCCGGATTTCCGGGAGACGCATCCGGACACAGTCGAGCGCATCGCGAACATGATCCGGACCACCCCGGTGTCCGGCTTTGCCGGATGCTGCCGGGCCATCAGCCGGTTCAACGTTTCCGGGGAAATTTCCGGGATCGACGTACCCACCCGCGTCGTCGTGGGAGAGAACGACCCAGGGACACCGGTCGAAGAGGCCGAGGCCATCCAGCAGCGCATTCCCCAGGCCGGATTGCGGGTCCTCACCGGCGCACGGCACCTCTCCTGCGTCGAGGCGGCGGAAGGCGTCAACACCGTGATCAGAGAGGCTGTTTCGAGCGGTGAAGGTTGATATCCGTTCCCAGTTCAGCGTTCTGCGTTCTGCGTTTCCCGTTCACCGTTCAGCGTTTCCCATTCTGGGTTCACCGTTCTGGGTTCCAATACTGCTGAAGGTAAAAAGACCAAAGGTTGAAGGTCTTCAAAAAAAGCAAGAGCAAAAGCTTTTCAGAGTGAGGCGATAGGCGGACCAGAGGACAGAGTTCGGAAGACAGAGCTGCAGCAGCTCAATTGAAGCCGGAGTGCGAGCTTATAGCTCATTGCTCAGTATTCCTCCAGCTTACAGCAAGTCTCCTTTCAGTGGGCCTCAGTATCCGATTTCCGATCTCTGACTTCCGGCGTCCGGGCTGCACAAATCACGAGTCACAACGACGAGTTACGAGCCATGAGCGACAGCAATGCCCCGCAATGGCTGGAATGGGCCAGGGAGATCCAGGCGCTCAGCCAGATCGGGCTCTATTTCAGCCAGAACGAGCACGAGGAAGCGAACTATCGGCGACTGCAGGAGATCGCCGCGGAGATGCTCGCCCAGAACACAGGAATGAGCGAATCCGGCCTGGAGCAGATCTTTTGCGCCCAGCCCGGATACGCTACAGCCAAGATCGACGTGCGCGGCGCGGTGGTCCGGGATGGGCGCATCCTCCTGGTGCGGGAGCGTATCGACGGATTGTGGTGCATGCCCGGAGGCTGGGCGGATGTGGGGGAGATACCCTCGGACATGGTCAAGCGCGAGGTGTTCGAGGAGAGCGGGGTCGAGGTACGGCCCACCAAGATCGTCGGCGTCTTCGACGCCAACCGGGAGGGAGGCCACCTGGAGCTCTTTCACGCCTACAAGATCGTCTTTCTCTGCGAGCTCCTCTCCGGAGAGCCCGCTCCGGGCACGGAGACGTTGGACGCCGCCTTCCACGACCCGGAGGATCCTCCGGCCCTATCCCCGAACAGGACCAACAGCCGCCATCTGCGGGAAGTGCTCAGCCATCTGCGGGATCCCCGGCGCCAGGCGAACTTCGATTGACAGGGCGTTAAAAATCTTCTAATTGCTGCGTTGTCCGGCACCTATTTGAGATGACAAAAGGGCGTCTGATTGACTTGGCTTCACTAATAGGTGCCGGATTCAAACTCGCATGGAGGCTAACTCCGCTCCGAGCTTGCCCGGCACTCACTTTTTTTATGTTTGCTCGTAATATATTGAACTTCGGGAAAAAAGTGAGTGCCGGGTCGCGCCTTGCTCTTGAAATTTTTTAACGCCCTGTCTGATAGAAACATTTTCAATAGGCTGCTAACAGACATTGTGTCGGGCACGGGAACGGCAAGGATCCCGAGGCACGATGTTGGCCGACGTCCCCCCTGCCGCTTTGCATGGCTCAATCATTCCGGTCTTCGTCTCGCTCCCGGGCCTTCCAGAAAACACCCCTTTCGCCCTGAACAGGATAAATCAGGCTCTGTTCGTACAGGGCGCGGAGCTGCTTGTTCATCTCATTGAGATGAACCCCCAGGGCCTCGGCAAGGTCACGGCTCGTGCATGGACGCCGCCTGAGGGTCTGCAGAATGCTCTGGCTCCTGTCCGAGGTCCCCTGGAGCTCGCCCTCCCCGCTGAAGCCGCCCACAACCTCGCACTGAAGGGGAGACAGGAAATCCGCTATTTGCTGCAGGGTCTCCCGGGAAGCCGGTTCCAGATCCGAGCAGACACCCGGTCGGTCCAGGGTGTTCAGCTGCACCCTGTCCGGACCGATGGTCTCCAGGGCCTGTTTGAGCAATTGGATCTCCTCGGGGGAATCGTTGTATCCGGGCAGCACAAAGAGCTCGAGCCACATGGCGATCCCGGTCTCGGCCCTGAATGAGCGAAGCCCCTCGATGACACTGTCGATGCGGATTCCGTGCCTGGGACGGTTGATTCTTTCAAAGACCTCCTGGGAGGCCGCATCCAGGGAGGGGAGCACGAGGTCCAGCCCCCGGAGCTTTTCGGCGACTCCGGGGAGGGTCAGCAGGGTGGCGTTGGTCAACAGGGCCGTGCTGAACCGGGGATAGTGCCTTTTGAGATGATCGAGGATATTCCCGAACCCGCTGTGAAGAAGCGGCTCCCCGGAACCGGAGAAAGTGATGTAATCCAGCCGGTCCGGGTTCTGCATGTAAACGTCGAGCTCGTCGATGATTTCCCGGGTGGGGATGTATTCCCCTATCTCCAGGGTCGGAGCCGTTGTTGCCCCTACCTCGCAATAGACGCAATCCAGGGTGCAGGTCTTGTAGGGGACGAGGTCCACACCGAGGGACAGCCCCAGCCTTCTGGAAGGTACCGGTCCGAACAGGTGCGCGAAACGACCCTTCATCTCCACTCTCCGAAGTGTTTGGGAATTTCTTGGCCCGTATTCTTCATAACAGTAAGGTGACTTCGTCGCACACGGGCGCGCTCGGCCGCACGCGGTGAAGAGTTTGGAACCGCCCGCTCACTTCGGTCGCTCGACGTGCGGGACATTCCCGCGGCGGACCGTAGCCGCGGGAATAGGCCCAGGCAAGCTTCGCTTGCCAATCAACTCCCTCTAGGGCCCCATGTCGTGAGAGCTGGAACGAACGGGCGGCTCATCCTCTGAATACTTCCCTTAAAACTTCGAACTTCCTGCTTTCAACTACATTGGAACCCGGAACGTTAAGCCCGGAACCCGGAACCCGGAACGGAGAACGGGGAACGCGTCAACCTCGAGCAGCCGCCTCCAGCGCCTCGCGTATCCGTTGCGCCACGTAGGTCACCTCGCTTTCCTCCGCGGTGTCCAGGTCGAAGCAATAGCCGTCCCCGCCCAGGAGTCCTTCGGGGATCAGGTCTCCCTTTTCCTCGGGATCGGAAACCATGTCCCCGAAAAAGCAGACCGAAAGCCATCTGTTTGCGGGATCGTCGTCGATGACGTCGATCATGGCGAACAGGCTCCGCTCCCGCTGGGCGGCATGCGTGGCACGCAGGGAATAGCTCACCCCCGGCCTTGCCTTGAAGGAGAGCTCCACGCCCTCGGCATTGCGAAGAATTCCGAGCAGATCGTCGAATCCCCTTCGCATGCCTGTTCCATCCTCATTCCACTCCTGCAGAAACTCCTCGAATTCCTGTCCGAGCATGGCGCACCTCCTTGTAGGCAACTGTTTCTCCGCATGAAAATCACACCAGCCATGTGTCAATCCCCAGAGCCTACCCGTGCTCGCGGAAATTGACAATATGCGCGGCAGGTTGAATCCGAGCCGGCTCGGGGGCTTCCTTGCCGGCGCATGTGTCCGTAACGCACTATCAGCCTATGTGCCGGGCTATCGCGTTTTACACCCTGGATGTTCTCTGATACAAGTCTTGCATGCATTACTTCCCGGTATCCATCGACCTTCGGGACCGCAAGTGCCTGGTTGCAGGGGCTGGAGAGGTCGGCCTCCGCAAGATCCGGCGCCTGATCGACGCTGCCCCCCAAGAGATCCTTGTGGTGGAGCCGAACCCGGATTCAGACCTCGTGGCACTCTCCAGGGATCAGGACAACCTCCGGCTCGAACGGCGTGTTTTTCGGCCCGAGGATCTCGAGGACCGCTTCCTGGTTATCGCCAGCACCGGCGACGACCGCGTCAACCGGGAAATCAGCCGTCTGTGCCGGGAAGGGAACATCCTCTGCAATATCGTGGACCAGCCGGAGCTCTGCAGTTTCATCGTCCCCGCCCTTTTCCGCCGCGGAGAGCTTTCCTTCGCGGTATCCACCGGCGGAGCGAGCCCCGCCCTGGCCAGAAGCGCCAGGAAGCGGCTCCAGGACTGTTTCGGCCCGGAATACGCCAGCCTGACCCGGCTGATGGGCAGGCTCAGGCCCCTGATTCTGGAGCTGGGCCTGGACGGGGAGACCAACAAGGCCATATTCCGCTCCCTGTGCGGGGACGAGGTTCTGGGGGCCCTGCAAAGGGAGAACCGGGAGGAGCTGGAGCGCCTTTTGCGCAACACCCTTCCGGGTCAACTCCACAGCGAGATAGGGACGGTGCTCGATGAACTTCTCTAGCCTCGCGGATATGGGGATCGCCCTGCTCTACTGCGCCGGCGCCCTGGTCTTTCTGGCGGGCGTGCTGGCGCGCAAGCCGGTGCTGAAACGCACGGCTACCTGGATCACCGCATGCGGGTTCTGCCTGCATACGCTCAGCCTGGGACTCAAGACGGCCGCCCAACCGCACCAGGCCATATCCCAGGGGTATTTCTACTTCAGCTTTTTGGCCTGGAGCCTGCTCCTGATCTATCTCCTGCTCTGGTGGCGGCTCAAGCTGCAGTTCATGGCTCTTACGGCGGCTCCCCTGGCCCTGATCCTGTTCGCGCATTCCATACTGATCAGCACGCAGCCGCTGAATATCCCCTCGACCCTGAGCTCTCTGTGGTTCGGCACCCACATCGGCCTGCTCTTCCTCAGTTTGGCCCTGCTGGCCATGGGCTTCGGCGCAGGGATCCTCTACCTCTACATCAACCGCCAGATCAAGGAAAAACGGAGGATCGGTCCCTTCCGCAAGGACACGCCCTCGCTGGACACCTTCGACAGGCTGAACCACATCACGGTGTCCTTGGGTTTTCCCCTTTTCACTCTGGGGCTTCTCTCCGGATTCCTGTGGGCTGGTCTCACCTGGGACAGGGTCTTCTCCTGGGACCCCAAGGAGCTGGTGAGCATCCTCATCTGGCTTATTTTCGCCTATCTCTTCCACCAGCGGATGGCCGTGGGCTGGAAGGGGCGCAAACCCGCCCACCTGGCCATATGGATCTTTGTCCTCAGCCTGGGCTCACTCTTTTTCGTGAACTTCTTCGTACCCACGCACCACAGCTTTTAACCGCCGCAATCCCGGCAAATCGCCCCCCTTGAGGGGTCGCCTCCAAAACCGTGACGCAACAGAAGCACCTATACGATGACAAAGCGGCTCCCAACCAGGGAGGAAGCCGCGAATGCCACCTCAAGCCGAGCTGGGGCCACGCCCCGAACCAATATATGCAATACAGCATCTGCCTTTTGGGACTGAACCATAAAACTGCCGCGGTGGAGACCCGGGAACAGCTAGCTCTCACCGACTGCTCCAACCGGGATCTGGACCTGCTTGGCGAGAACAGCCCGGTCCGCGAGCTCTGCATCCTCTCCACCTGCAACAGGGTGGAAATCCTCGCTGTCGGAGAGGAGTCCGTGATCCGGGACCTCATGATCCGACACTGGGCGGCTTGCTGCCGGGAGGATCCGGAGAGGCTCGAGGCCGCGTCCTACACCTTCCGCGACCTCGACGCGGTGGAACACCTGTTCATGGTGGCGTCCAGCCTGGACTCCATGGTGGTGGGCGAGCCCCAGATCCTGGGACAGCTCAAGGAGGCGTACAAGGAAGCCACCCAGGAGGGGACCACCGGAGTGGTCCTGAACAAGCTCATGCACAAGGCCTTTTCCGTGGCCAAGCGAATCCGCAGCGAAACCCGCATCGCCCAGAACGCGGTTTCCATCAGCTATGCCGCGGTGGAGCTGGCCCGGGAAATCTTCGCCGAGTTCGAAAACAAGCAGGCCATGCTCATCGGCGCCGGCGAGATGGCCGAGCTTGCCGCGACCCATCTGCTCCGATCCGGCCTCGGTTCCCTGGTCATCACCAACCGAACCTTCTCCCGGGCCAGGGAGCTGGCCCAATCCCTGGACGCCACCCCCGTGCCCTTCGAGCAGATGAGCGAGCAGCTCATTCAGACGGACATTGTGATCAGCTCCACCGGCGCCCGCAGCGCCATCCTGCAGGCCTCGGAAATGAAGCGGATCCTGCGGGCCAGGAAATACAGGCCCATGTTCCTCATCGACATCGCCGTGCCCAGGGACATCGACCCGGACATCAACCGCCTGGACAACGTCTATCTCTACGACATCGACGACCTCAAGGGCGTGGTGGAAGAGAACATGATGAAACGCCGGGACGAGGCGGACACGGCCCATGCCATCGTCAGCGATGAGGTACAGGGCTTCCAGTCCTGGCTCAAGTCGCTGGACCTGACCCCCACCATCAAGGATATGGTCCGGCACGGCAACGACATCGCGGAAAAGGAGCTTTCCAAGTCCCTGAAGCATTTGGGTGAGGACGAGGTCAGCCCGGAAGTGCGGGAGGCCATGCAAACCCTCGCCCATTCGGTGAGCAAAAAGCTCCTGCACCACCCCATTTCCTTCCTCAAGCGCAAGGCCGAGCAAGAGGAATCCACCCGCTATTCCATCTCCCTGGCCAGACGCATGTTCAACCTGGACCGCGACGCTCCACCGGGAAGCAAGAACCCTCATTCCTCTTCCGAGGAATAATCCTCATTCCCGGCCCAAACAACCCGGCCCAACCAAGCATGAAAATGCGAGGCGAAGGCGGGTGGACGCTGAAGAGCGGGTTTCATCCCGGGTTTCACATGATGGGAGACGCAACACCTCATCGACCCTCCCTGAACAACTTATGTTCGAGGCAGGATTCATATGACACGACTCCAGTCGGCACTGGGCTCAAATTTCGCCTATTGCGTTTCAACAAGGGCAAGGTCTCTATGAAACCCAGCGAAGCGCTCCACCCGTCGAGCCTCGCGACCAATTCACCAACAATTCAACGAGTTATACACATTTACATACAAACCTTTCCCCTTACCTTCTCCTCTGATCCGACCAAACTCTGGACGCAATCGACACAGCATGCTACGGGATAAAAAGAATCTGTTACCCTCACGACGTCTCGAGTCCGGCATATTCCGACAGGCTGCCGGACGGGACCAGTCCCCGTGACGCGATCCCGCGGGGTAAACGCCGGGTCCCGGAGGCTCCCTCCCTCCATGCGATGCAGTCTCCACACGTAAGGTCCGTGAGGGAGACTCCAGCTGGAATTGGAGGGGATACGAGCATGGACTCCGGCACTTGCGAACAGACCTCGAGCATGCGCCTATGAGCAAGAACAAGACCGCCTTTTTGCAGGGGGTTCATCCCTTCGACATCCTTCCTACAGAGGAGTTGGAAAGCATTGCCGGTTCCCTGAGCCGCACCCACCAATACAGGGACATGACCCTTTTCGTGCAGGGCACCACAGTCCTGGACTATGTTCACATCGTCCAGGACGGCCGCCTGGAGCAGTATATCAAGGAGGACGGGGAGAAGCTGCTGCGCACCTTTCTCTCGGAGGGGGACATCTACGGCGGGGTCTCGGTGCTCTTCAACAACGGCGTATCCATTCGCACGGTCACCACCCTGGACGACACCACCCTCTTCCGTCTGCCCAAGGACATTTTCCTCGACCTGTGCACCCGCTATCCCGACTTCACCCGCTACTTCTCCGAAAGCTTCCAGAAGAACATGCTCCAGCAGCCCTATGTGGCCTTCATCGCCAAGAGCTCCAGGCAGGGCGGAACGGATGAACAGGCCGGTTTCCTGAACCAGAGCCTGAGCAACGTCTTCTCCAGGGAGATCCTTTCCTGTGGAGAGCGCGATACGGTGCGGGAAGCCGCCAGACTGATGACCGAGCACAAAAGGAGCGCCATCGTGGTGCTCGACGGCGCTGGAGGCTACAAGGGGCTTCTCACGGACCATGACCTCAGGGAAAAGGTGGTTGCCGCGGGGCTTTCCCTGGACACGCCCGCCGCGGATGTATTGTCCACCCCGCTGGTTTCCCTTCCGGCGGACTCGCGGGTCTTCGAGGCCATGCTGCTCATGATGCAGCATGGCATCAAGCATCTGGCCATCACCGGACACTCCGAGGAGATCCTCGGCATCGCCACGGAGGAGGATCTTCTGCTCACCCAGGGCCGCTCTCCGGTTTTCCTCATGCACGAGCTGCAGAACGCCGAATCCATCGGGGAGATCGCGGTTCGGTATCGTCAGCTTCCGGGCCTCGTCCGCTCCCTCCTGGACAGCGGGGCCAAGGCCGAGCATCTGAACCGGGTCATCACCGCTGTCTCCGACGCCATCCTGAACAGGGTCATGGACTTCGCCCTGGAGGAGACAGGCCCGCCTCCGGTCAAGTTCGCCTTCATGCTTGTGGGCAGCGAGGGCCGCAGGGAACAGACCCTGAAGACGGACCAGGACAATGCCATTGTCTTCGAGGACGTGCCCGCTCAGCAAATGGAGGAAACCCAGCGCTTCTTCCTCCGGCTGGGAGAGATCGTCTCCGACTGGCTCAACGAAATCGGCTTCGTCTATTGCGATTTCGACATCATGGCCCGAAATCCGGACTGGTGCCAGCCGCTGGGCACCTGGAAGGACTACTTCTACCGCTGGATTCGCGCGGCTGAGCCGGAAAACCTGCTTCAGGCCAGCATCTTCTTCGATTTCCGCTGCGGGTACGGCGACTGCGAGCTCATCGACGAGCTCAGCGAATACCTCTTCGCCTCCCTAGGGGGGTGGCTGGGCTTTTTCCGGCACCTTGCGGACAACGCCCTCCATTTCAAGCCGCCCCTGGACTTCTTCGGGAACCTGGTTCTGCAGTCCAAGGGGGAACAGAAGAACACCCTGGACATCAAGACCCCCATGCGGCTCATCGTGGACTTTGCCAGGATCTTCGCCCTGAAGAACCGCATTTCGGAAACCAACACCCTGGAACGGATCCGGGAGATGCAGCGCAGCGGGGCCCTGGAAATGGAGGATGCCCAGGAGCTGGAGCACGCCTATTCCTACCTCATGCAGGTACGCCTTTCGCACCAGGCCGCCATGATCCACGAGGAGCAGCGCCCGCCGGACAACTTCATTCATCCCAAGCGGTTGACCCACATCGAACGGCAGTCCCTCAAGGAATCCTTCAAGCGCATCCGCATGGCCCAGGGCAAGATGCGCATGGAGCTGACCCAGGCTACGGGGATTGGTTAGGTGTAACCATTCAGGGGGCAGGATAGGCGGAGTGCAAAGCCTCAGAGAGCATTTTTTTCACCGCAGAGGGCGCTGAGGAGGCACAGAGAGATATTTTTTGCTTTGCGGTGAGGTGCCGCAAAGCAAAATGGCTCAGCCCCGGCGTGAAAGCGAATCAGTACTCGAGCCAAGCGGAGCCCTATTATCCTTTGCCCCGTCTCAGGGCAAAGGATAAGGCTTCTTCCTCCGCGTCCTCCTCTCCGCGTTCTCCGCGCCTCGGCGGTGGGTTACTCTTCCTGCTGCAGAAACGCAGAACGTTGAACGGGGAACGGGGAACGCTCAACCACCCTGCATATTGCACAGCTTGGGAATCCGGGAATAGTCCACGCAGCTCTGCATTCTGCAGCTCATCTCCGTGGCCTGCCGCAGGGTATGCACGCCCTGCTGCTCCAGCATGGGAATCAGCTTGAGGTGAATTTCAGCGGCGGTCAGGGCATCGCCAAGCGAGGAGTGCCTGCTGTGGAGGCGCGCGCCGAGCCTCCTGGCGGTTGCCTCCAGGGTCTGGTCCTTGCGGCTGGAGAGCACACCCGCGGCGAGCAAAAGGGTATCCAGGACGGGGTTGATGAATTCCACCCCCACCTTTTGCCCCTGCTGCCGCAGAAAGAGCATGTCGAACTCCGCGCAGTGGGAGATGAGGACCGTATCCCGGGTGTAGAAGCGAAAGTCTGTGAGAACCCGATCAGGACGCGGCTTGTCCCGGACCATTTCCGCGCTGATCCCGTGAACTCGCTCAGAAGCGGCGGAAATGCTTCCGTAGGGCCGTATCATCTGATGGAAGGTCTCCCCGGCGCAAATTTTGCCCCGAATCACCCGCACCGCGCTCACGGAAACGATCTCGTCCCCACCCTTGGGATCCAATCCCGTGGTCTCCAGGTCGAATATGGTGCAGGGCAATTCACGCAGCAAGACATCCTCCAAGGGGGGGCCGGCAACGGGCTCATCCAGCAGCCGTGGTTCCAGACGGGAGGGAGCGACGAGCTCAGGGGGAATCTCGTCGTGAAGCGAGCAGACACCGGAAGAGGCGCAACTGCAGGTCCGCTCCGCATCCTGAGCCGCATCCTTCTCTTCTCGATGCTGCTCAAGATAGATAAAAAAGGTCTCATTTTCCTGCACTTGGCTGCTCAAGGGCGCAACACCGGCGCGTATTCCCTTTTCCCGGAGAATATCCGCAGCCAGTTCCCCAATTGACCCGGAGGACATACCCTCCGCCCGGCTGGAAGCAGCCATCTCTCCCGCTTTTTGCGCAACTTTTGATCCAAGCAGATCCTCGAGGCTCCGCCCCAGCCCCACATAGGCCTGGACGCAAGCCTCTTCCTCGTCTTCGCCAAGGAAATCTGCGCAGATATCCAGTGCCCGGATATTGAAAAAAACGATCTGATTCCAGGCGTTCACCAGAAGGACCCCCAGGGACAAACGGTTCAGTGCCTCCAGCATGAGGGCCTCTTCCCGCAAAAGCAGGGCGCTCTCCTCTCCGGAGCCGTATTCCAGGCGATCCCGCATCTCCCGCATCTGGGTCGCGGCTTCGTTCATCCGCTCAGCGAGCTGCATGATTTCCCGACACCCTTTGACACGGATGCCGTGCTCCGGATTGACCGCGGTCACCAAGCTGCTGTCCTCGGTCAACTTATCCAGGGGCAGGATATAGCTGTGAAACATCTCGTTCAGGAAAAAGAGCAGAATGATGAGCAACAGGCTCCCCCCCATGAACAAAGGGGCTATCAGATCGTTCGGGGTCTGGGAGAGCTGGGCCCGGACCTCTTGGGGCAGACCCTGCCAAACATAGACCCCCATCCCGGCCAAAAAGGCCATGGTCAGACCCACAAATCCCAAGGACAGGACCCAGTACTTCTTTTTCAGATTCATTGTTGACCCCGGCCTTGCATTTTGACAATGACATTCATACCCGGGCCGCCCCGGGCACAACAAAGCATGAAAATGCGAGCGAGGCGAAGGCGGGTGGACGCTGAACCCTGCACCCATTCGTTGAATGGGTGCAGGGCGACCTCGCGACCAATTCGCTCATAATTCAACAAGTGAGACACATTTTCATATAACCTTCATTCCCGGGCGGACCCGGGTACAACCAAGCATGAAAATGCTGCGTGGCGAGCCACGCCTTGCCTTTTCTCCTAAGAATTCAACAAGTTAGAAACATTTTCATACAAAAAAACGCCCATTTTTTTCGCAGCTCGCGACACTCTCTTGTCCCACTCCAGGTTCAATATTGGGTGAATCGATTCATGGCCGCGGGAAAAAAAGGGCGCATCCGCCGCG
>JGI1684J13235_1000704_pt1 | contig 12176 bp, 7 predicted proteins | sample PonA232FremontCA_2_FD_13235 | JGI IMG/M metagenome (IMG submission 13235) | reverse complement strand
TCCTTCTGGGGCAGGAAAACAAGGGCATGCGCCAGATGTTCCTCATGATGAACCAGGCCCGCCTGCTCGTGGGCATGCAGGGTCTGGCCCTGGCCACGTCCTCCTACATGAACGCGGTCAACTACGCCAGAGAGCGTGTACAGGGCAGGCACCTGATGAACATGGCGGACAAGAGCGCCCCTGCCGTGCCCCTCATCGAGCACCCCGACATTCGGCGCATGCTGCTCAACATGAAGGTCTACGTGGACGGCATGCGCAGCCTGATCTACTACGCCAACCTCTGCGAGGACATGAAGAACCTTGCGGAGAGCGAGGAGGAACAGGAAAAGTACCAGAACATCATCGAGGTACTCATCCCCATCTGCAAGGCCTACTGCACGGACAAGGCCGTTGACGTCTGCGACATGGGCATCCAGGTCTACGGGGGATTCGGCTACACCAGCGACTATCCCCAGGAACAGCTGCTGCGCGACTGCCGCATCACCCCCATCTACGAAGGGACCAACGGGATCCAGGCCATGGATCTCCTCGGCCGCAAGCTGGGCATGAAAAAGGGCAAGGCCATCATGGACCTCATGGGCGAGGTACAAAAGACCATCACCCAGGCCAAGGAGGTCTCCCGCGTTGCCGACTCCGCCGAGCAGGTGGAAAAGGCTATGAACAAGCTGGGCGAGGTCTCCATGAACATCGGCGGCAAGGCCGCCTCCGAGGAGGTCATGAAGGCCTTCGCCAACGCCTATCCCTTCATGGAGGTGAGCGGCGACGTGACCATGGCCTGGATGCTCCTGTGGCGCGCCCAAGTCGCCGCCCAGAAGTTGGAAAGCGCCAAGAAGAAGGATGTCCCCTTCTACGAGGGCCAGATCAAGACCATGGAATACTTCGTGAACTCCGTATTGCCCATCACCCTGGGCAAGATGGACCTCATCAACAACCTCGACGCAACCGCCGTGGAGATGGAAGAGGATCACTTCGGCGGCAAATAGGCTCGCGCCGGGCCGCGGTGGCTAACAGCCACCGCGGCCGTATATCCCAAATGCGGAACAAGGATCGCGATCATGGAACACGTACTCATTCCCCCTGCGCAAGTTTCCGTCCTGGGCATTCCGGGAATGGTCCTCGCCCTGCTCATCACGGTCGCCGGCATCGCCGCCTTCGGCTACATCATCGCCAGGCGGCTCATCCCGCTGGCCAAGGGCACTTCCGACCCCCGCTTCGACCGCCTCCCCACGCGAATCAAGAACGTGCTCCTGTTTTGGCTGGCCCAGTACAAGCAGCCCCGTTACGCCCTCGCGGGAATCCTGCACATCGTCATCTTCATCGGCTTCATCATCCTGGCCATTCGCTCCACAAGCCTGGTCATCATCGGATTCTCCCCGGATTTCGTCTTCCCCGGGCTGGACGGGACCGCCGGAACCGTGTACAGCGTGCTCAAGGACTACGCCGCAACCGCGGTGCTCATCGCCTGCGTCATCGCGGGCCTCCGGCGCGGCTTTTTCAAGCCGGACCGCTACAAGGTGCCGGCCAGGTACGGCAAGGAGCACACCTGGGAGGCCATCTTCGTCCTGGGCCTCATCGGCGGCCTCATGGTCTTCGAGGGCCTGTTCGAGGCCACGGCCGTCGCGGCCCAGGCCCAACAGGGCGCTGCTGCGGAGCTTATCGCCCCGCTCAGCCTGGCCTGGTTCTTCAGCATCATTCTGGGGCAGGCCCCTGTCGCGGCACTGCAAGGGCTTCACACCACGGCCTATTTCCTCCACGACGCCATATTCTTCTTTTTCCTGTGCTATCTCCCCTTCGGCAAGCATTTCCACGTGATCACCTCCATCTTCAACGTGATCTTCTCCAAGCTGGACAGAGGCCGGATCAAGCCGGTTCAGTGGGGCGTGAGCGACGAGGAGCTGGACAATCTGGAGGCCTTCGGCGTGCGCTATGTGGAGGACTTCTCCTGGAAGCATATGCTGGACTTCTACACCTGCGTGGACTGCGGCAGGTGCTCGGACAACTGCCCCGCAAACGCTGTGGGCCGCCCCCTCTCCCCGCGCTTCATCTCCATCAAGGCCCGCGACGACATGTTCGACCGGTTCCCCGTCCTGGGAGAGGTCAAGCCGCGCGAGCCCCTCATGGACCGCGTCCTCGAGCAGGACGCCATCTGGTCCTGCACCACCTGCGGCGCCTGCGAGGAGGAATGCCCGGTGATGAACGAGTACATCGACAAGATGGTCGATCTGCGCCGGGCCATGGTCGAGGAGGGACAGGTCCCGCAGTCCCTGCAGAAAGCCCTGGGCGCCCTGGAGAAACGGGGCAATCCCTACGGCAAGATGGAAAAGAAGCGGCAGGAATGGACCCAGTCCCTGCCCGAGGAGGTCGAAGTCCGCGTGGCCGGCTCCAAGGACCAGCCCGCGACCCTCTACTTCCCGGACAGCGCCACGTCCTACGACGAGAGCCTTCAGGAGATCGCCCGCTCCACCGCCACCATTCTGCACTACTGCGGAGAGGACTACGGCATCCTGGGCAAGGCGGAGCGCGACAGCGGCCACGAGGTGCGGCGTTTCGGGGAGGAGATGCTCTTCCAGACCCTGCGCGACGCCAACACCCAGGCCATTGAAAAAAGCGGGGCCGAGAGGGTGGTCACCTCCGACCCCCACGCGTACAACGCCCTGACCAAGGACTACGAGGGCGTGCCTCCGGCCCAGCACATCAGCCAGTACATCCTGGAGCGGATCCAATCCGGGACCATCAAGCTCAAACCCCTGCAGGAAGAGGCATCGGTGGTCACGTACCACGATCCGTGTTATATGGGCCGGCACAATCTCCTCTACGACACCCCGCGCAAAATCCTGGACGCCATTCCCGGCCTCACCAGGGTCGAGATGGAGCGCAGCAAGGACAGCTCCTTCTGCTGCGGGGGCGGCGGACTCATGCTCTATTACGAGCCGCCGGAGGAGGAAGAGCGCATGGGCCAGAAGCGGGCCCGGATGATCGGCGAGACCGGCGCGGACCTCGTGGTCAGCTGCTGCCCCTTCTGCCTGACCAATCTGGAGGACGGGATCAAGACCAGCGGCTATGAGGGCAAGGTCCGGATCATGGATCTCACCGAGCTCGTGGCCCGGCATCTGGACTGGGACGCCAAATAGAAAACGCGGCCCGCCATGCCTGTTCCGGGCGAAGGACGGGCCCTGTCAGGAACCCGAGCCAGTGAACCCCAACAACCGGGAGGTGGAGCTATGAATATTCTTGTATGCGTCAAGCGGGTTCCCGACCCCGCGGAAAACGAAATCGAGATAAACAGCGACGGCAGCGACATCGAGCGGGAGGACCTGGTCTACTCCGTGAACGAGTGGGACAACTACGCCGTGGAGGAGGCCATCCAGATCCGGGAGCAGCACGGTGGAAGCGTCACCGTGGTCAGCGTGGGCGATGAGGATTCCGAAGAGGTCCTGCGCCGCGAAATGGCCATGGGAGCCGACCAGGGCATCCTGGTCTCCGACGACGCCTTCGAGGGCTCCGACGGCCGCGGCATCGCGACCATCCTCAAGGCGGTCGTCGAAAGCGGCGACTACGACCTCGTTCTCACCGGCGCCCAGAGCGACGAGGGCGCGGCCCAGATCGGGGGCATGCTCGCGGCCATGCTGGATCAGCCCTATGCCTCCCTGGTCAACGAGATTCAGGTCCAGGGCGGAACCAAGCTGCAGGTGGGCCGCGAGATCGAGGGCGGCAACCAGGAGGTCAACGAGATCGAGCTGCCCTGTGTCCTTTCCATCCAGTCCGGGATCAACGAGCCCCGTTATGTGGGCATCCGGGGCATCCGCAAGGTCTCCGGCGTGGAAATCCCGGAGAAAGAGGTGTCGGACCTGGGCCTGTCCGAGGACCAGGTGGGCGAGAAGGCCGCCCGGGTCAAGCGCGTGGACTACTTCCATCCCGAGATGGGCGAGGGCGCCGAGATCCTCGAGGGAAGCACCGAGGAGGTCGCCGAGAAGCTGGTTGAGCTCCTCAAATCCAAAGGAGGGATGAAGTAATGAGTCGCCAGATCTTTGCATATATCGAGCACAACGATGGTGCAGTCGAGGACTCCGCGTTCGAGCTGATCAAGGTCGCGGAAGAGATCGATCCCCAGGCACAGGTCACCGCCCTGCTCTTCGGCAGCGGCCAGGAGCTCGAGGACGCCTGCCAGCACGCCGCGAGCATCTATCCCCAGGTGTGGAAGGTGGACAAACAGGAGCACAGCTATCCCAACGCCGAGCTCATTCGGCCCCAGATGCTGAATCTTCTGCCAGCTGACGCCATTGTTCTGGCGCCCTTCAACACCTTCGGCATGGACCTGACCCCCGGTCTGGCCATCAAGCTGGACTCGGCCCATGTTTCGGACATCGTGGGCCTGGACGGGGTGGACGGCGACACCCTCAAGGCCGTACGCCAGGAGTACGGGGGACAGGTGCACACCCATGTCAACTGCGACCTCTCCTCCGGAGCGGTCCTCTCCGTGCGTGGCGGGATCTTCCCCCAGAGCGAGGGCGGCCAGGAGGGCGCTGTCACGGACAAGACCTCCGACGCCGGAGACGTGCAGGCCGGCCGCAAGTTCGTGGAGGTCCGCGAAGCCGAAGTCGGCGAAGTGGACATCACCAAGGAGGACATCCTCGTCTCCATCGGCCGCGGCATCGAGGAGGAGGACAACATCGAGATCGCCCAGGAGCTGGCCGAGGCCATGGGCGGCGTGGTCGCCTGCTCCCGGCCGGTGGTGGACGCCAAGTGGATGGAAAAGTCCCGGCAGGTGGGCACTTCGGGCATGACGGTCAAACCCAAGATCTACCTGGCCCTGGGCATCAGCGGCTCCTTCCAGCACATGGGCGGAGTCAAGGGCAATCCCTTCATCGTGGCGGTGAACAAGAATGCCAACGCCCCCATCTTCCAGGTGGCCCACGTGGGCGTTGAGGAGGACATGCTGGAGTTCGCCCCCGTGCTCGCGGAGAAGATCCAGGAAATGAAATAGGTCCTTCGGCCATTCTCGGCCCCCCGAGATATATCGTGCAGGCGGTCAGCGGCTTCGGCCGCTGGCCGCCTGCCTTTTTCCATCCCGCAAAAAGTCGCACTCGTTATGTCCGACGTCAGCCTCCAACTTCACCTGAATCGGCGCTGCATCGCCACAGAGGCCAAGCGGGCCTATGAGCGTGCCCTGTCCGACTATTTCCGCTCCCCGTGCTCAGCGGAGCTGGAAAGCCGGATTGAGCTCCTGAAGGATCTCCTGGAGCGCGTGGATCTGCCCGGCCTGCGCGCGGCCCATCCCGAGCTCCAAAGCGGCGGCGGCACGGTCCGGATCCTGCGCGAGGGCGGCGCAATCCGCATCGAGGCCGAGGGGCGGATCCTGCACAGCCAGCATCTTGAATAAACCGCCAAGGCGCCAAGGGCGCCAAGGAAGAAACGTTAAGGCTTGGATCAATTTTCTTTTGTCGGGAAACGGCAAAAGAAAAGCTGCCTTGACCAAAACCGCTACCCGGTTTTGGTCAAACAAAAAGCTTTGTGCTCTTTCCTTGGCGTTCTTCACGTCTTGGCGGTTCTACATGAGATACACATTCCTCTGTTGATTGAGCTCATTTTCATCCAAAAACAAGCCCTCCAGGCTCCGGCCCGGAGGGCTTCTCTTATCCAGTCAATCCTGTTCATCCTGTCGACTTGTTCTGTCGAATCGCCTCTTCACCCCCGCTGCAGGGTCGCGGCGAAGCCCATGCCGCCGCCGATGCACAGCGTGGCCAGGCCGCGGCTCGATCCGCTTCGCTCCATCTCCTTGGCCAGGGAGTACACGATGCGAGCCCCTGTTGAGCCGATGGGATGGCCCAGGGAAATCCCGCTGCCATGGGGATTGGTCCGTTCCCAATCCAGGCCGAGCTCGCGCAGGCAGGCCAGGGCCTGGGCCGCAAAGGCTTCATTGAGCTCCGTGCGCTCGATGTCCTTCACGGACCAGCCCGCCTTGTGCAGGGCGGAGTGCACCGCGGGAATGACCCCCAGACCCATGTACGCCGGATCGATGGCACCGGCCGAGGTGGAGGCGATGCTGGCCAGCGGGGTGAGGCCGAGGGACTCCGCCTTCTCCCGGGTCATGAGCAGCACCGCGGCGCCGGCGTCGTTGATTCCGGAGGCGTTGCCCGCGGTCACCGTGCCGTCCTTCTTGAACACCGGGCGCAGCTTGCCCATCTTGTCCAGGTCCGTATCCATGGGCCGCTCGTCCGTATCGAAGACGATGGGATCGCCCTTGCGCTTGGGGATGTGCACCGGCACAACCTCCTCCTGCACGATGCCGTTCCGGATGGCATCCATGGCCCGGGCGTGGCTGTCCACGCCGAGCTGATCCTGTTCCTCCCGGCTGATCCCGTGGGCCTGGGCGATGTTCTCCGCGGTGACGCCCATGTGGTAGCCGTAAAAGAGCTCCCAGAGCCCGTCGTGGACCATGAGATCCCTGGCCTCGGTGCCGAACATCCGGGCCCCCTCGCGCATGGCCGGGAGGGCGTACGGTGTCTGGCTCATGTTCTCCATGCCTCCGGCCACGACCACTTCCGCGTCCCCGGACCGTATGGACTGCATGCCCATGGCGATGGCCTTGATACCGGAGGCGCAGACCTTGTTGATCGTAGCCGCCGGGGTCTCCTTGGGCAGCCCGCCGTAGAGGGTGGCCTGTCTGGCCGGATTCTGCCCCTGTCCGGCCTGCAGGACGTTGCCCATGATCACCTCGTCCACCACAACCGAGGCGGCGCTTTGGTCCCAATCAGCACCGTATTTCTCCTCCAGCTCGATGGGGCCCTGATCCTTGAGCACATTCGGGGCGTAATCCAGCATCTGCCGGGACGGCTCGGGCCGCAAACCGGCCCGCTTCAGGGACTCCTTGATGCACTCCCCGCCGAGTCGCGCCGCGGGCACGTCCTTCAAGGTCCCCATAAAATCGCCCAAAGCGGTTCTGGCTCCGCTCACGATAACCACATCCTGCATAGGCATCTCCTCTTGTGTTTGCTAATCCTTCCGCAAACGCTCCTGCGGGACCTCACTCAGCACTTCCGGTCCGTTTCAGCCCCGGATGGTCCGCTGTCCCACAAACGCAATGCGCACCGCGACCACATATCGGCTCTTTGAAGACTGAACCTACCACCTTTGTACTCCTCAGCCAAGCGGAACAAAGCAAGCAATTGCCACTTTTCCGGGGTTACTCGCGCCCAGCAAAAACATCCTTGACATCAGGCCGAAGCGCAGTTAATTTCTTTTTTGTTCTTTCCCCGGTAGCTCAAGCGGCAGAGCGGGTGACTGTTAATCACCATGTTGGCGGTTCAAGTCCGTCCCGGGGAGCCATCGATCTCAAGGGGTTGCCTTTTTAAGGTAGCCCCTTTTTTATGACCCTCTGAAACGGCAACATGTGGGTTACTTTGCCCACCCCCCCCCATCTTTTATCTTGTCCAGCTTGAACGTTTTTGAAGCAACGCAGCAATTGGAAGATTTCCAACGTCCTGCCTGACAAGGATTTTTTCAATAGGCTGTTAAGGCCCTCAGCCAACTCTCTCCATTTCCTGCCTCTAGCAGCTTTTCCAGCGCGTAATCCTCGGAAAATCCCGGGCTTGAGAGTTGGAAACGCCCACAAGTCAATTCCAGCTTATTTGCGCCTCCAGAAACACAGCACCAGCGCACTGCCCGGCGAGCCTCGCTTGTCTCTTTCTCGGTCATTCAGCTTATTGGACACATTTTCTCACAAACTCCCTGTGCCCGTTGTTCCGTCAACACAGATCCGACATGAGCCAGAGATTGTTAGACGATTATCCTGAGCATATGCTATTATAGAAACATAGTGATCTCCCTCGACTCATTAACTCGCAGTATTTTGCCACTCAGAAAAATCAACAACGATTTCAGCCTATAATATGAACAGAAAGACTGAATCTATCCCAACATAAACGGCATGCGCCCATGGTGATTTGTAAATCTTCAAAGAACACTATTGCTTTATACAAACATATTGGATGCATTTACTGATATTTTTTTCGCACTGTTTCCTATTAATGAAAACACATGAATTTTACCATTTAGTCAATAATAGAATGTACATGCTATATCCACACAAAAATGATGAAATACATCCTGAACAAAAAACCAAAAAACATTTTGAAAGCTAATCGCCTCAGGAGCGAAAAGCAAACAAATGCAGACAACCCTTCACTCGAGACGAGTACCCCAGCAAATGCAGGCTGGTCCCGTCCGAGCGAACCTGTTTTACGGCGGCGGGCGGGTCCAAGCTCGGCCGACCCCCGTTGCCTGGGCGCGTGAACGATCCGGAGGCACGGGTCGAATTCCCTGCATCTTACAGGAGGATGATTTGCTATGAATGGCGGCGCACTGCTGGCGGAGTGCCTGAAAAACGAGGGCGTGGACACTGTCTTCGGAATTCCCGGGGAAGAGAATCTGGACCTGCTCGAGGGAATCCGGCGGGCCGGGATCGAGTTCATCATGACCCGTCACGAGCAGGCCGCGGGGTTCATGGCCGCCACGTACGGCCGCCTGACGGACAAGCCCGGCGTCTGCCTGGCCACCCTCGGACCGGGAGCGACGAACCTGGTCACCGCCACCTCATTCGCCCTGCTGGGCGGTATGCCGGTGATCTTCCTCACCGGGCAGAAACCGATCCGCACCAGCAAGCAGGGCCGCTTCCAGATGCTGGACGTGGTCCGGATGATGGAGCCTCTGACCAAGTACGCCAAGCAGATCGTCAACGCCGACACCATTCCCTCGTTGATCCGGGACGTCTTCCGTATTGCCCAGGAGGAGAAGCCGGGCCCGGTCCATCTGGAGCTCCCCGAGGACATCGCCGGAGACGAAACGAACGTTCGCCCCTATCAGGTAACACCGCTGCACCACACCATCCCCGACCGGGAGGCCGTGAGAACCGCGGCCCGATTAATCCGCGAAGCCGAGCATCCCCTGCTGCTCATCGCCGCCGGGGCCAACCGCAGGAAGGCCTCCCAAGCCCTGCGGGCCTTTTTGGACAAGTCGGGCATGTATTTTTTCAGCACCCAGATGGGCAAGGGCGTCGTCGACGAGCGGCACGAGCAGCACTTGGGTACAGCGGCCCTTTCCGCGGACGACTACATCCACTGCGCCATCAGCAAGGCCGACCTGATCATCAATGTGGGCCACGACCTGACGGAAAAGCCGCCCTTCCTCATGAGTCGGACCGACACGAACGTGATCCATATCAACTACTCCCCTGCCCACATCGACGACGTCTATTTCCCCCAGCACGAGGTCGTCGGGGACATCGCCGAATCCGTCCGGGAGCTGACCGAAGCGCTCGATCCCTGCGAGAAGGCGGACGTCAGCTACTTCAAGCTCCTCAAGGAGACTATCGAAGCCAACGTGTACGCAGGGTACGACGAGACATCCTTCCCCAACACACCGCAGAAGATCGTGGCGGACATCCGCCAGGCCCTGCCGGAAAACACCCTCCTCACCCTGGACAACGGCATGTACAAGATATGGGTGGCCCGGAACTTCAAGGCCCACGACGAACACTCCGTGCTTTTGGACAACGCCCTGGCCTCCATGGGCGCGGGGCTGCCCTCGGCCATCGCGGCCAAGCTCGTCCATCCGGACAGGCATGTTGTGGCCCTGTGCGGCGACGGCGGCTTCATGATGAACTGTCAGGAGCTGGAGACCGCGGTCCGCCTCGGCCTGGACCTGATCGTCATCGTCATACGGGACGATGGCTACGGCATGATCAAATGGAAGCAGACCGGCATGAACATGCCCGCATTCGGGCTTGATTTCGACAATCCCGATTTCGTGGAGTTCGCCGGGTCCTTCGGTGCCGCCGCGCACCGGGTCACCGGCACCGGTCAGCTGCCGGAGCTGTTGCATGACTGTCTGCACCGTTCCGGAGTGCAGCTTATCGAGACGCCCATCGATTATTCCGAGAACGTCCGGGTCTTTTTCGAGGAGCTTCGGAAAATAACCTGCAGGCTGTAAGGAGAGAGCCATGCTCAAGGAAACGTATCCCTTCTATGTCGGCAACCGGCCCGAACAGCCGAACACCGATCTCGAGGTGCGGGACAAGTACAGCGGGGAAACAGTGACCCGCGTGGCGCTCGCGGACCAATCCACCGTGGACGGGGCGATCGGCCAGGCCGCCGACGCGGTGCCAACCATGCGCAAGCTGCCGGCTTACCAGCGCCAGGCCGCGCTGCGTCACTGCGTGGACCGTTTCACCGAGCGCTACGAGGACCTCGCCATGGCCCTGTCCATCGAGGCGGGCAAGCCTCTGCAGCAGAGCCGGGGCGAGGTGACCCGCCTGATCGAGACCTTCAAGATCGCCGAAGAGGAAAGCGTCCGCATGGGCGGCGAGTATCTTCCCATGGACCGCAGCCAGCGGGGGACGAACCACTCCGGGATCTGGCGCTACGTCCCCGTGGGGGCCTGCGGCTTCATCACGCCGTTCAACTTTCCCTTGAATCTCGCGGCGCACAAGGTCGCCCCGGCCATAGCCGCGGGGTGCCCCTTCGTGCTGAAGCCGGCGAGCGCAACCCCCATCGGGGCCCTGGTCATCGGCGAGACCCTGGCCGAGACCGATTTGCCACCGGGCGCCTTCTCCATCCTGCCCTGCACCCGGGAGGGCTCGAATCCGCTCACCGAGGACGAGCGCCTGAGCATGCTCAGCTTCACCGGCTCGCCGGACGCGGGCTGGGATCTGAAGGCCAGGGCGGGCAGGAAGAAGGTGGCGCTGGAGCTGGGCGGCAATGCGGCCTGCGTGGTGGATGAGACCGCGGACCTGGAGGATGCGGTCGCCCGCATCAACTTCGGCGCCTTCTACCAGTCCGGGCAGAGCTGTGTGAGCGTGCAGCGCATCCTGGTGCAGGAAAAGGTGTATAACGAGTTCACGGAGAAGCTCGTCGCCTCCGCCCGGAAACTGCCCATGGGAGATCCCAGGAAGGAGGAAACTTTTATCGGGCCCCTCATATCCGAGAACGCGGCCCGGCTGATCAAGGGCTGGGTGGACGAGGCCCTGGACAACGGGGCGCGCCTGCTCTGCGGCGGCGGCCGCGAAGGGGTGATGATGGAGCCCACCCTCCTGGCCGACGCCTCCAGGGAGGACAAGGTCTGCTCCGAGGAGATCTTCGGCCCCGTGGCCGTGGTTTCCTCCTTCTCCGACTTCGACTCCGCCCTGGACCAGGTCAACGACAGCGCCTACGGCCTGCAGGCCGGCGTCTTCACCCGGGATCTCCCCCGGTCCTACCGGGCCTGGAACGAGCTCGAGGTGGGGGCCGTGCTGATCAACGAGGTGCCGGCCTGGCGTTCCGACATGATGCCCTACGGCGGGGTGAAGGCGAGCGGCCTCGGACGCGAGGGCATCCGCTTCGCCATGCAGGAGCTGAGCGAGATCCGGCTCATGGTCATCCGGGGCGAGGAGCAGTAAAAACCGTCGTGGCCGCCCTCGTCTAACCATAGGGCAGGCTGCTCCGGCTCAAGAGGCAACAGGACGCAGGCAAGGAGTATCCATGGAATACCGTGAGGAAAGCGACAGCCTGGGGACCGTGCGCGTGCCCCGAAACGCCTACTACGGCGCCCAGACCCAGCGGGCGGTGAACAACTTTCCCCTCAGCGGCCTCAGGTTCCATCCCCGATTCCTGCATTCCCTGGCCCTGATCAAGCGGTGCGCGGCCAGGATCAACGCTTCCAAGGGGCTGATCGAACGAGAGACCGCCGAGGTTGTGGAGAAGGCGGCCCGTGAAGTGATGCAGGGGGAGCACGAGGATCAGTTTCCCGTGGATGTCTTCCAGACCGGTTCCGGGACCTCGACCAACATGAACATGAACGAGGTCATCGCCACCCGGGCCAACGAGATCCTCACCGGGGAGAAGCGGACCAAGCACCCGGTTCATCCCAACGACCACGTCAACCGATCGCAGTCCACCAACGACGTGATCCCCTCCGCCATCCACATGGCCGCCCTGGGCCTGATCCGGGACAAGGTGCTTCCCTCGGTGGAGCTGCTGCAGCGTGATCTGGAGGACAAATCTCGGGAATTCGCCGACATCAAGAAGATCGGCCGGACCCACCTCCAGGACGCGGTGATCATGACCCTGGGACAGGAGTTCTCCGGCTACGCCGGCCAGATGGCCCGGGCCGCGGAGCGGCTCCGGGATACCACACAGAGGCTC
>JGI1684J13235_1000700_pt1 | contig 12257 bp, 10 predicted proteins | sample PonA232FremontCA_2_FD_13235 | JGI IMG/M metagenome (IMG submission 13235) | reverse complement strand
CGTTGACCTGGCTCTCGGACAGGCCAATGGCCCGGGCTGTTTCCGTGACCAAGTGCTGCAGCTTTTCGCAGTGCCCCTGGGTGAGAAAATCCCGTTCCTCCATGGTCCGGATCAGGGCCTGAATCGCGGAGTTCCGGGCGCTCTCCTCCCGCTGGATCTTCTCCCGGTACATCCGGTTGTCCGCCTCCCGGAAGACGGCCTGTATATCCGTGCCCTCGGATGCGGCCACCGCATGCCCCACGGACACGGAGAGGGGGATGCGCGGCTCGCTCTCGTTGTACCGCTGAACGCCTTGCCTAAGCCGTTCCACCACCTCCTCGGCTTCGCGCTCACCGGCCTGCGGGACCAGGACGGCGAACTCATCCCCTCCGATCCGGGCGAGGATGTCGCTGGAGCGGAAGCTGGCCTTGAGGAGCTCCGCCGCCCGGACAAGCATTTCGTCCCCGGATTGATGGCCCAGGGTGTCGTTGACGAACTTGAGGCCGTCCAGATCGCAGATGATGATGCCCACGGGGAAGTACCGGCCGTCCCCCAGCCGGCTCATCTCCTCCTCGAAGAAGTTGCGGTTGTACAGGCCGGTGAGGGAGTCGTGGAAGCTCATGTAGTTGAGCTTCTCCCGGAAGGTCTTGTGCTCCGTGATATCGGTGACAAACCCCTCCAGGATCTCCGCGTCCCGTCCGTGCGCCTCGACGACGCGCCCCTGTTCCCAGACCCATTTCCGGTGTCCGCTCTTGGTGGTCACGCGGTATTCCACGCGGAAGGCGCGGTCGTTGTCGATCGCCTCCCGAATCCGCTCGCGGACGGAGGGCCTGTCCTCGGGGTGGATCAGCTCCCCGTAATCGACCCCCTGGCTCGAGGTCAGCTCCCGGGGGGAATATTCCAGCAGCTCCCTGCAGCCCTGGCTCACGAACTCCATGGGTCGCCGGGAGGAATTGAGCCCCCTGTAGGCCATGCCGGGCAGATTGGAGAGCAAGGTCTGCATGGATCGCTGGCTCTCCCGAAGGGCTTCCTTTTGCCGGTATTGTTCGGTGACGTCGCGGAAGACGAAGACCGCTCCGGCCAAATTGCCCCGGGAGTCGCGGATGGGGGATGCAGAGTCCGCTATCTGGTACACGGTGCCGTAGCGCGCGAGCAAACCCGTGTGATTGGCCAGGCCCTGAGTGCGGCCGCTCTGCAGGACTCTGAGCACCGGATTCTCGCAGGGCTGGCCGGTCCTGGAGTCGATCAGCCTGATGATCTCGGTGAGCTCCCGCTCTTCCGCCTCTTCCGGGGCCCACCCGGTTAGTTCTTTGGCAGCCGGGTTCATCCGGGTAATTCGGCCCCCGGGGTCCGTGGCAAGCACGGCGTCCCCGATGGAATCCAGGGTGATGCGCAGGTCCTCCTCCCTGTCCCGCAGCTTTTGGATGTGCCTGAGCAGCTGGGGATAGTAGGTCTTGTGCGAGGACTCCAAGCTCAGATGGAGGAGCTTTTCCCTGACTCTACCCAGCGAATCGCTATTTTCCGGAGCCTTATCCATAGGCGATGTCCGTTCTCGTATTCTTTTCGCGATGGCGGTGAAATGCGTCTTTTCTTGAGGCCGCCGCTTTGTTGAAAGCTGTCTTTCTGTTTCGGGTCAGAGGATCCGCTCAAGGAGCCGCTCGATATCCTCCCGGTCCGCCCGGACGGGATTGGTGGCCATACAGGGCTCGCACGCGGCGGCTTCCGCGAGGCCGGGAATCTCCTCCCGCGTAAGGCCCATCTCCCCCAGGCCCTTGCTGATGCCCAGGCCCCGGCGCAGGGCGGACAGGCAACGGAGCAGGCTTTGCACGGCCTCGGAATCGGTCGCCGATGCGCAGTCCGGGTCCACGATGCGCCCCAGCTCGGCGTACTTGCCCGGGACGACTCGGGCGTTGTAGCGGACCACCTCCTCCAGGAGAAGGGCGTTGCAGCGGCCGTGTTCCAGGTCCCGTCTGCCTCCCAGGCTGTGGGCCATGGCGTGGACCAGCCCCAGGCTGGCATTGGAGAAGGCCAGGCCGGCCATGAGGCTGGCCATCATCATGTTTTCCCTGTATTCGTGCCCGCGATCCTCGTAGGCCCCGAGGAGATTGCCCGAAGCGAGCCGGACCGCCTCCCGCGCCGCCATGTCCGTGAGGGGAGAGGACAATGTGGACACATGGGCCTCGACGGAGTGGCTCAGGGCGTCCATGCCCGAGTCCGCCACAACCTCCTGCGAGAGGGTCTGGGTGGTGTCCGGGTCCACGAGGGCGATCTCCGGGATGACCATCTTGCTCACCAGGGCGACCTTTCTCTTCCCTGCCGTGTCCGTGATTATCGCGAACTGGGAAACATCCGCGGAGGTCCCCGCCGTGGTGGGCACACAGATGAGGGGCACCCCGGGGCTGGGGATCTCGTCCACGCCCTCGAGCTCCAGGACGTGGCACGCATTGCCCGCTGCGACGCTGATGCCCTTGGCGCAGTCCATGGGACTGCCTCCGCCCACGGCCAGGATCAGGTCGCACTCGCCGTTTTGGCACGACTCGACTCCGGCCATGACCTCGCTGTCCTTGGGATTGGGGGTCAATCCCTCGAACCGGACAGAGGAGAGGCCCTCTCTGGCCAGGGCGTCCTCGGCGCGCGCGGTCCATCCGGCTTCCCGGACGCCTTCGTCCGTAACGAGGAGCACCCTGGAGGCCCCGAAGTTCCTGCAGTGCTTGCCCGCGAGCTCCAGGGCTCCGGAGCCGAAGACGATCTCGGGAACGGCGAATTTTCGCAGATGGAAAAGGATTTCGCTTTCCATGGATATCCCATATCCTGTCGTTTTAGGGGAGACAAGGCCGAATTGCCCGCAGCGGAAGGGCGTTTCAGGATGTTGGGTTGCGGGTAAAGATAAACATAAAGGCTTCAACTTCCCAAAGTCAAATCCGTTTGCGGTTCGCGGTCTGAGCGAACGCCGCTTGTCCCGGTAGCTCAAGGCATGCCGCCTCCAGGGCGTAAAAGTGCCGGGAAAGGGCCTGTCACCGTGTGCCTCCTGATAAGATCCGGCTTGTTTTTCCGGGTCCTGTCTGTGGATCCCTTGCCGCAAATCGGGGGCGAACACGGGGAAAAAGGAAAGCGGGCGCGCTGATCATGCTCGCATCGCCGGGAAGGACCTCCTCCGGGACGCGAACCTGGCTTGACCGGGAGAGCCCGGCGGAGGCAGCCCTGCAGGGCTGCCTCCGCATGAATCAGAGGGAAAAGGCGACACGCTAGTGTCTTGCCAAGTGTGAATTGTCGTATTTTGTAAATAATGCATAAACCATTGTTGTTATGTTTCGGAGCGGTCTCCAAAAAGCTACCCTATTCTTTTATATCTCAGCCGTTATTTTTTGAAATCCTCTTTTACGACACTGGAACGTGACAAGACACTAGGAGGAGACAATGAGCCCTTGGGACAAAATGAAACAGGGTTTCCGGAGTTTTGCCGCCACTGCACAGATGGACGATTTCCTCATCGAGCAGATCGATCACATGTTTTCACAGCGGTGGCGGAAAACCTCGGAGAAGAGGCCGACACGTGTCGCCGGCGTGAGCCTGGAGAAGGAGGCGCAGTATATCTTCTCCTACAGGCATCAGGGGCGGGGGATCAAGGTGGAGCTGGAGCATGAGTTTCCCAATCTGGAGATCGAAGCCGGCAGCGGCCCGGCCAAATCCGAGACCAAAGTGCCGGTGAACGAGTTTGTGGAGTAGGAGGGAGCCGAATTCAACCTCAAGAACGAGGCCCGGTTGAGACAGGTCGTGGATGAGATCGCCTCCATGGTCGAATAGGGCTTCCTGAGCCGTCACGACCAATGAGGACGACGGACCGGGGCGTGGTCAGTGATAAAGGGGGGTGCGGGCGCATCCCCGCAGCCCCCCTAATGCCTTGTCCAGGATAAACTGTGTTTTTTTCCAGGCCGCTTCTTCTTTTGAAAAAAGAAGAAGCCAGACAATTCCATGCCTCTACTCTGCCCGCGTCTCCTGCACAGGAATGTCAGCGGAAATCCTGTTCCGCATTTCTGCTATTGCGGGAAGACGGCTCGCTCAGCTCCAGCCCGAGGGAACGTCCTCGTGAGGGGATTCCTCGGGATGCTCCCGCTCTCCCGGCTTGGACACGATGTGCACTGAGCTGGCCTGCAATCCCTCATCGCCCATTTCGGGCTCGTACCGGACCTCGGTTCCCACCGCCATCCTGTCGAAGTCCCCGTGGAGCACGCTGTTCCGGTGAAAGTAGACCTCCTCCTCGGTATCCGTCCGTTTGAGAAACCCGTATCCCATTTCGGGAAAAAGGCGGACCACCAGGCCGTGAGGCTGTTCCTGGTGGGTCTTGACCTGGTGCTTCCGCTCCGCCTGGGTCTTTTTCAACCGCTTCTCCATGGAGCGAAAGGCGTCCCGGATGACGTTGCGCAGCTCCTGCTGGTTGTCCTCGCCAGCCTTCAGCGGCTCGCTGGAGGTAACCAGCCTTTTCTTGCCGGGCAGACTCACCTCCACCCGTACGTGGAAGGGGTTGCCGTGGGTACGGCGCTTGTGGTCCATTTCCACGGCCACGCGGCAGGCGATAATGTCCTTGGCGTAGCGCTCCAGCTTCTCCGCCTGCCCGTGAATGAAGTCATCGATCCAGTCGGACTTGTCCACATGCTTGTAGCTGATTTCCATTGGGATCTGCATATACAGCATCTCCGTATAAATGGTGTTCCAAAAAAAGCTACGAAGGGTATTCTTCATTGATTATCTCAAACCGGATTCCCGATGGCAACAGGCGAGGGAGCCGCGACAGGGCATGAGCCCCGGTGCTTTTTCTCCAGGGGAAGGCAGTTTTCGGGGAGGAGCCACGGAGGAAGGCCCGCACCCTGCTTTTCGAGAGTCCGCTGCAGGCGGGCCCGTGGNCAGGTCATGAAGGGGTACGTAGCGGCCGTTTTTCCAAGCGGCTCTCACATCGCCTCGGCAAGCTGATCCGAGCTTTGCACATAGGCGAACCCGAAGGCCAGATTCCTCAGCGTGGAGAGGTGGAGCTCCTCATTCGCGGCTGCGGTGCCATCGGAAGCGAAAAACACCCTGTAGTCCAGATCGAAGGCCTCTCGTGCGGTGTTCTCGCAGCAGCAGTTGGTCAGCACTCCGGTGACAATCAACTCCTGGACGCCCAGATCGCGCAGCATTCCGTCCAATCCCGTTCCCCGAAAGGCACAATAACGGCGCTTGTCCAGCAGGGATTCCCCTCCCGCGGCAGAACAACTGGCAGGGAAATCCCTCGATCAATCGGTCTTTTCAAAGTGCTCCTTTTCCGCCCCGCACTTGGGACAGACCCAGTTCTCCGGGAGCTCGTCGAAAGGGGTTCCTGGCTCGATACCGGATTGGTAGTCCCCTTCATCCGGCTCATACACATATCCGCACGGGCATTCCTGCATGGACATAGACACCCTCCCTTGGCTAATGGTCTCCTCTGCATACAAGGACATGGTATCCCGAGACGCACCAGGGGATCAATCCGATCCCTCAAGCCGCATAAGCTCCTAATAGCGAGAAAATGGGCAGCAAAAAGCCGCTCCCCTTGTGCTCGATCCATCCAGTCCCTTCCTGTCTACTCCCGCCTGCCCGTAACAGCGGGATCGCTTGCCCGAAGGCGGAGATGAAGGTACAGGGAGAAAGATGCATCCGGGCCTTGGAAGCTTCAGGAGGGGGCACCCATGATTCTGCACGACCGCCGGGACACTGTGAGCCTAGCCGATTTCGGGATTCTTATCCCGCTCCATTACAGCAAGGCCGCAAGAACCCTGGATGAGCTCACGGGCCAACCGGAGCTGAGGGCCGGAGAGGATGAGCTCATCGTCCCCACCGGGCCCGTGGAGATCACCCGGGAAGACCTCCTCCGGGCCCATACCCCGGAATATGTGGAGCGCCTCTTCTCTCCCCGGATTGAGGAGGAAGTGATACAAACCTACGAGCTGATTCAACCGGACGGTTCCTACAACCGCTATGATCCGGGGCGGGCCAGCCGCCCCCTGTCCGAGGTGTTGGACAGGGCCCTGGCCATGGCCTCGGGCACTGTCCAGTGCTGCCGCATGGCCCAAAAGAGCGGATTCTGCTTCTACCTGGGCGGCGGCATGCACCATGCCCATGCCGATCAAGGCAAGGGATTCTGCCTGATCAATGACGTGGCCGTCAGCCTGCGCAAGCTGCAGTTTGAGGGATGGATCAAAAGGGCCTGGGTGATCGACGTGGATGCCCACAAGGGCGACGGGACGGCCTCCATAACCGGCAATGACGCGAGCATCGTCACCCTGAGCGCCCACATGGCCAACGGCTGGCCTCTGAACGAGCCCGAGTGCCTGGAGGGAGGGCGACGCAATCCGTCCTTTACTCCCAGTGACATCGACATCGGGGTGCCCAGCGGGGAAGAGGACGCCTATCTGAGCCGGCTGGAGGCCGGGCTCGGAGAGCTCGACAGGTATCCCCGGCCCGACCTGGCCCTGGTGCTTTCCGGAGCCGATCCCTTCGAGCTGGATGAGCTGGAATCCGCATCCGAGCTCAACCTCTCCTTGAGCCGGATCCTGGGCAGGGATCAGCTAATCGACGGCTTTCTGCGGGAGCGCGGGATTCCCAGGGCCTGCCTCATGGCCGGAGGATACGGCCCGCAGACCTGGCGGGTGCATACCCAGTTCCTGAAGTGGATCTACAGGGAAGGAAGATCCTGATCCGTGCCGGGAGGGGTCATCCGAAGGACCTTGCCGGCTCGTCAAAGGCCACTGGCGAGCGAAACTGTCACCAAGAAACCTGTCCCTTCAGGCTCATTCGAATAGTTGTAACTTACTGGGTTGGCTGATTTTATCTCGCGAGGAAACCTTGTGGCGCGCTTACTGGCAATAAAGAGCCCCGCCCTGTCTGCTCCATAAGGAGCGGATTCCGGCTTGGCTGACCGCACCTTGTACGCACTCGTTCCTATACAGGACGGCTATAGATGGCGGCTAAAAGCTTCATGGGCTCCAAGAGCGCCATCATAGATCTCAAAAAAGGCGGGGATTCAGGGGGGATCACAGAGCAGTACCAGCTGCTCACCGGGAACTCATGCCTCTTCAAAAAGAAGCGCGGCATTTCAGTTCATTGAAACGCCGCGCCTGTCCTGCTCAAGCTGTCGTTAAGATGGGACATATGTGTGGCTGTGCAGGAACACAATAAAACCGACAATTCACGCTGCACAAGTCACTAGTGTCATGTCACGTTTCAAGTGTCGTAAAAGAGATGTCAAAAAATAACGGTTGATACATAAAAGAATAGGGTAGCTTTTTGGAGACAAGACACTAGGTCCGTTTCTTTTTCAAAAAAAGAAACAAAAAGGTGGTGAAATAATCTTCTGATTTTCTTGCTTCTTATTTTGTCAAAAGAAGAAGCGAAGCTAGTGTCTTGCCCTATTTACATAAACCTCCCCCGAACCATAACACACAAGTGGTTATGCAGGATTTACAAAACACGACAATTCACGCTTGGCAAGACACTAGTCGAAGCGGTCCAGGTTCATGACCTTGTTCCAGGCCGCTACAAAGTCGTGCAGGAATTTCTCCCGGGAGTCATTCGAACCATAGACTTCCGCGACGGCCCGGAGCTCGGAGTTTGCACCGAAGATGAGGTCAGCACGGGTGCCGGTCCACTTGAGCTCGCCGCTCTGGCCATCATACCCCTCAAACACGTTCTCGTCCGAAGTTGCCTTCCAGATCGTATCCATGTCCAGCAGGTTCAGGAAGAAGTCGTTGGTCAGCGTCTCCGGCCGCTTGGTGAAGACGCCGTGCCCGGACTGTCCGAAATTGGCATTCAAGACGCGGAGGCCGCCGAGGAGAACCGTCATCTCGGGCGCGGTCAGGGTCAACAGTTGGGCCCGATCCACCAGCAGCTCCTCTGCCGTTACAGCGAACCTGCTTTTGAGGTAGTTCCGGAACCCGTCCGCAGACGGCTCGAGCACGGCGAAGGAATCCACGTCGGTTTGCTCCTGGGTGGCATCCGTCCGTCCGGGCCGGAAGGGGACGGTCACCTCGTGACCGGCATTCCTGGCCGCTTGCTCCACGCCTGCGCAACCGCCCAGAACGATCAGGTCGGCGAGGGAGACCTTTTTGCCGCCCGACTGCGCCCTGTTGAACGCCGCCTGGATGCCTTCCAGGGTCTGCAGCACCGTCTTCAGCTTGGCCGGCTCGTTGACTTCCCAATCCTTCTGCGGCGCGAGACGGAGGCGGCCTCCGTTCGCACCACCGCGCTTATCGGAACCGCGGAAGGTGGATGCCGAGGCCCAGGCCGTGGAGACCAGTTGGGATACGGACAGGCCCGAAGCAAGAATCGTGCTCTTGAGGCCGGCGATGTCCTGGGTGTCGATCAGCTCATGATCAACTGCAGGGACGGGATCCTGCCAGATCAGCTCCTCGTCCGGGACCTCTGGTCCCAGATAGCGCGAACGCGGGCCCATGTCGCGGTGGGTCAGCTTGAACCAAGCCCGCTTGAAGGCTTCGGCGAACTCGTCAGGGTTCTCCAGATAATGCCTCGCGATGGGCTCGTATTTCGGATCATAGCGAAGGGAGAGGTCCGCCGTGGTCATCATCGGCCGGTGCTTCTTGGTCGGATCGTGGGCGTCAACCACCATGTCCTCTTCCTCGACGTCCTTGGCCAGCCACTGATTCGCGCCGGCCGGGCTCTTGATCAGCTCCCAATCGTACTTGAAGAGCACTTTCAGATAGCCCATGTCCCATGTGGTCGGATTCGGCTTCCAGGCGCCCTCGATGCCGCTGCCGATGGTATCGCCGCCCTTGCCGCTGCCGAAGCTGCTCTTCCAGCCCAGCCCCTGCTCCTCGATGGGGGCGGCCTCGGGTTCCGGTCCGACATGCGCGGCATCGCCCGCACCATGACACTTGCCGAAAGTGTGCCCGCCTGCCGTCAGCGCGACGGTCTCTTCATCGTTCATGGCCATGCGGGCGAAGGTCTGGCGAACGTCATGCCCGGAGGCGACCGGGTCCGGGTTGCCGTTGGGGCCTTCCGGATTGACATAGATCAGGCCCATCTGCACGGCGGCCAAGGGATTCTCGAGATCCCGGTCGCCGGAGTAGCGCTCGTCGCCGAGCCACTCATCCTCGGCGCCCCAGTAAATGTCCTCTTCCGGCTCCCAGACATCCTCGCGCCCGCCGGCGAAACCGAAGGTGGGCAACCCCATGGACTCGATGGCGCAGTTGCCGGCCAGAATCATGAGGTCGGCCCAGGAGAGCTTCCGGCCGTATTTCTGCTTGATCGGCCAAAGCAGGCGGCGCGCCTTGTCCAGGTTGACATTGTCCGGCCAGCTGTTCAGGGGGGCAAGGCGCTGGGAGCCCGACCCCGCTCCCCCGCGGCCGTCGCCCATCCGATAGGTGCCTGCGCTGTGCCAGGCCATCCGGATGAAGAGCCCGCCGTAATGCCCGTAATCAGCCGGCCACCAGTCCCGGGAGTTGGTCATCAGGGCATAGAGGTCCTGCTTCACCGCATGCAGATCGAGTTTCTTGAATTCCTCAGCGTAGTTGAAATCCTCGCCCATGGGATTGCTCAGGCTCGAGTGCTGACGCAGGATCTTGAGATTCACCTGGTTCGGCCACCACTCCCGGTTCGAGGTGCCCCCACCGGCTACGGGTCTACTTGTCTTCCCGGTTACCGGGCATTTGCTTTCCTCAGTCATGAGAATGTCTCCTTAATAGTGTTCCAATATATGCACCAGGCCTCGCTGGAGAAAAAGCACCGGTGCCCCTCTTTCCGAATCCCTTGAAGGGTTTTATTCTTTCATGGTGTTCAGTGTACCACATATCCTAGGTGAAAGACCATCAATGGAGGATAGAAATTCATCTCAATCCTTCTTGTGCCTGCAATCCCTGCACAGTCCAAAAAAATCCAACCGGTGATTCAGTATGGTAAAATCAGTCTCTGATGCGACCTCGTTTTTCATTCCATCCAGGCTGGCCAGATCCGGGTCGACAATCTTTTGGCACCCGATGCACACGACATGGGGATGGGGGTCGGGCTTATTCCCATCATAGCGGTTGCTTCCATCCGGGACCCCTATCTCCAGAACTTCACCGAGTGATTTCATGAGTGAGACATTCTTGTACACAGTGGCCAGACTCATTGTCGGAAAGACTTCCTTGAGCTGGGCATGAATGGCCTCAACACTGGGATGGTCCTCGCGCTTGGCCAGGATATCCAGTATAGCCCTCCGCTGAGGCGTCATCCTGAAACCATGCTCCTTGAACCTTTGGACCATGGTTTCAAATCGTTTTTTCCGGTCTGCCAAGACAATTCTCTATTGCAATTAATACTTATTATTAAAAGATAATGATTATTATTCTACACGTGTTTTTCTTCCTGTCAACTCGTCATGCCCACTGCAGAGCTTTTCTGTTCTTGTATGCATCTTCAATGATTTCGCAAAAATAATTCTTTAACCGGTTCAGCGGAAAAAGAGTGGCTCGCGCAACGAAGCAGAGGCGCTGTATCAAAAAAAGAAAAAAAGAGGAAGTTAACAGGATTTACGGAAGCAGGAGGAAAGCGTTTTCTATATTTTCTTGAAAAATCATGTTCATCCTGTAAATCCTGTCGAAATTCTTCCTCTTAAACTTTGAACGTTGAACTGAGAACAAAATCACCCTGCCCCGCATGTTGACAAGGCTTTCCCTTTTGGATAAAGTGAATCTAAATATTATCAACAACAGAAGGTAATTCATGATTTCAACAAGCCTGACAGGCCTCTGGCCCTCCTGGAACTTTTATTTTAGCTATTTTTATTGGGGGTCCGGTCTGTCCAGGCTTTATTGAATCAAGCGCGAAAATCGAGGAAAAAAAGCCGTGGGCAGACCGAAAGGTCCCCACGGCTTTTTTTTCTGCCAAAAAGGCCGTGGGGGGTTCCTTCACGGCCTTTTTTTCTGCGGTTCAGGCAAAAACGCAACCGAAAACGCGTCCAAGTGATTGGCAAAAGGACACAGCGCCATGAAATCCGACAAAGAGGAACAGGGAAAGCATCCTCTCTTGCAGCGCCCTCGAGCCAGAGGGCTCGCCAACCATTCGAATTCCCCAACAGGGACGACAAAGGAGCTCCGCGTCGTTTCGGGCTCGCCCGGGTCCCGCATGGACCGGGCGGACCGGAATGACGCGGCATTTTGGAACCCCGGCTCAACAATAAGGAGGTTTTGGGCATGATCGCCACAGACGACACTCGAATCCAAGGGTACAAGACCATGATTCCACCGCGGCATCTTAAGCAGGAACTGCAGACAAGCCAACAGGTCCGCGACACCGTTGCGGAAGCCAGGCACACGATCGAAAACATCGTCCACAATAAGGACAATCGCCTGTTGGTCATTTCCGGGCCGTGCTCCATCCACGACGAAGAGGCGGCCCTGGACTACGCCGAAAGACTCAAGGATCTGCACGACAGGTTCGCGGACACCATGTACATCGTCATGCGGGTCTATTTCGAAAAGCCCCGTACCACAGGGGGATGGAAAGGCCTGATCAACGACCCCCACCTCGACGGGAGCTGCGACATGGAAACCGGGCTGCACAAGGCTCGGCGTCTGCTTCTCAGGATCAATGAGATGGGCATTCCCGTGGCAACGGAATTTTTGGACCCCATCATCACTCAATACATTGCCGATCTGGTGAGCTGGGCCGCAATAGGAGCCCGGACCACCGAGTCCCAGACCCACCGCCAAATGGCCAGCGGCCTGTCCATGCCCGTGGGCTTCAAGAATAATCCCGACGGCAATTTAAGCACCGCGGTCAACGCCATGATTGCGGCCAAGGAGCCGCAGTCCTTTCTGGGAATCGATCAGGAGGGTAGCATCTGCAACGTCCACACCAAGGGCAACTCCGCCGGTCACGTGGTCCTGCGGGGCGGACACAGGCCCAACTACGACCCCATCCATGTGGAGGAGGCACGTTCCAGTCTGGAGGGGAAGGGGCTTCCCCAGTCCATTATCGTGGACTGCTCCCACGCCAACTCCTGCAAGAAGCACGAGGCACAGGCAACGGTGCTCAAGCATGTCCTGGACCAGATCTACTGCGGCAGCGGAGCCCTCATCGGCATCATGCTGGAGAGCAATATCCGGGAGGGCAAGCAGAAGTTCAGCGGAGATCCCTCCGAGCTGGAGTACGGCGTGTCCATAACCGACGCCTGCATCGGCTGGGAGACCACGGAAAGCCTGCTCCAGTACACCCACCAGAGGCTGGAGAGCCTGCTGGCTCAACCCGCATAGGGAACGCGGCATGCAGAC
>JGI1684J13235_1000699_pt1 | contig 12263 bp, 10 predicted proteins | sample PonA232FremontCA_2_FD_13235 | JGI IMG/M metagenome (IMG submission 13235) | reverse complement strand
AATTCCCTTTGCCACCGGAATAAAACTTGCAAACCCGGAATTAAATGTTATTGTTATTACGGGAGATGGTGATGGTGCTGCAATTGGCGGGAACCATTTAATACATGGTGCCCGGAGAAATATAGATTTAACTGTAATTCTAATGAATAATCATATCTATGGGATGACTAGTGGACAATTTTCACCGATGACACCAACTGGTGCTAATGCTACTACAACACCTTATGGAAACATTGACCAAAACTTTGATTTATCTGATTTGACAAAAGCTTCAGGGGCCTCATTTATTGCCCGCGGTACAGCTTTTAATACTCGACAGCTGATTAAAATTTTCGAAGAAGGATTACTCCATAAGGGATTTTCCTTTATAGAGGCAATCAGTCAATGTCCTGTTAATTATGGTCGACGGAATAATATAGATACAGCTGTTGAAATGTTGAAGTGGCAAAAAGAAGCTTCTGTTAATATTAAAAAATGGGATAAATTATCAGAAGAAGAGAAAAAAGATAAGTTTCCGACCGGTATAATATATCAAGAAAACAAACGGGAATACACAGAAATGTATCAAGAAATTATAGATTCTGTTCAGGAGGAGGCCTAACCATGGATAGATTTGAAATTAGATTAAGTGGGGCCGGCGGCCAGGGTATGATATTGGCAGGCATTATAATAGCTGAAGCAGCTTTGTATGAAGAAGGACTAAATGTTACCCAGACCCAATCATATGGTCCCGAATCAAGAGGTGGAGCTAGCCGGGCTGAGGTAGTGTTAAGTAATGAAATAATTGATTTTCCAAAGGTTATTAAACCCGATATTTTAGTTTCTTTAACTCAAGAAGCTTATGATAAATACAATGAAGATGTTAAAAATGAAGGCATAATAATCGTAGATGATAGCATTGAAACAGATGAAAAAGAAGTGAAAACCTATAAATTGCCTATCTTTGAAAAAGCAATTAATGAAGTAGAGATGAAGCTTACTGCAAATATTATGGTTTTAGGGATTTTAGATAAATTACTAACCCAAATTAAAACTTCGTCTTTAAGAAAAGCCATTAAAAAAAGAGTACCAGAAAATACGACTGCAGTAAATATGGAAGCCTTTTCTGTAGGACAAAAACTGGCCGAAGGGGGTAATATCGGTGAGTAAAAAAGATCTCAAAAAAAGTCAAGAAGAGTGGAATAAAAAGAAATATAAAAAGACTGTAGATAGATTTGGAGAAAGAAAAAAAGAATTTAAATCTGATTCAGATAGACCTATCAAACCATTATATACACCTTTAGATATAGAGGATATTGATTATGAGGATAAAATTAACTATCCAGGACAGTTTCCCTTCACAAGAGGGGTTTATCCTACAATGTATCGCAGTAAATTATGGACAATGAGACAATATGCCGGTTTTGGAAATGCTCGAGAAACAAATGAAAGATTTAGGTATTTATTGGAACAGGGGCAAACCGGTTTAAGTGTTGCTTTTGATTTACCAACCCAGATTGGTTATGATTCTGATCACCCACTTGCCCGTGGAGAGGTTGGAAAGGTAGGAGTTGCAATTGATACACTTGCCGATATGGAAGTGCTTTTTGATCAGATACCTTTAGATGAGGTTAGTACCTCAATGACAATTAATGCCCCAGCTTCAGTTTTATTAGCTATGTATATGGTAGTAGCTGAAAAGCAGGGGGTAAGTTCAGAAGAATTAGCAGGAACAATTCAAAATGACATCTTAAAAGAATATATTGCTCGAGGGACATATATTTTCCCACCCGAGCCATCACTTAGAATTATTACTGATATTTTTGATTACTGTTCAAAAGAGATGCCTAAGTTTAATACGATTAGTATTAGTGGTTATCATATAAGAGAAGCAGGTTCAAATGCTGTACAGGAACTTGCCTTTACAATAGCAGATGGGATTGAATATGTTCAGGCAGCAGTAGATATTGGAATGGATGTAGATCAATTTGCTCCTCGTTTATCATTTTTCTTTAATGCTCAGATGGACTTTTTTGAGGAGATTGCTAAGTTTAGAGCGGCACGTAGATTATGGGCAGAGATAATGGAAGATAGATTTGGAGCTGAAAAGGATAAATCTAAAATGTTAAGATTCCATACTCAAACTGCCGGTTCAGCTTTAACAGCCCAACAACCGATGAATAATATTATGAGAGTAACCTTACAGGCTTTATCAGCTGTATTAGGTGGTACTCAATCATTACACACAAATTCATATGATGAAGCCTTGGGACTTCCTACCGAGGAATCTGTAAAAATTGCTCTTAGAACACAACAAGTGTTAGCTCATGAAAGTGGAGCAGCAGATACTATAGATCCAATGGCGGGCTCATATTATGTAGAGTCATTAACAGATCGGTTTGTAAAAGAAGCAAAAGAATATATTGATAAAATTGATGATCTGGGTGGGATGGCTAAAGCTATTGAATCTGGTTATGTGCAGAGAGAAATTCAAGAGAGTGCATATCAGGTTCAGAAAAAAATAGAAAATAACGATAAAGTTGTAGTTGGAGTTAATAAATTTACGGAAGAAGAAGAGAAAAAAGCAGATAACCTATTAAAAGTTGATCCTGAAGTTGAGAATGAACAGATCAAAGGATTAAAAAATATAAAAGAAAAAAGAAATGAAAAAGAAGTTAATGATGCTTTAGAGAAAGTTAGAAAAGCAGCAAAAAATGAAGAAAATTTAATGTATCCAATTATTGAGGCGGTCAAAGCCTATGCTTCAATTGGAGAAATAAGTAATGTCTTAAGAGATGAATTTGGCGAATATGAAGCACAATATATTTAAGAGGGGAGGCCTGTTATAGTGGATAAAAAAATTAAAGTACTTATAGCCAAACCGGGACTAGATGGACATGATAGAGGTGCAAAAGTAATAGCCCGGGGACTAAAAGAAGCAGGAATGGAAGTTGTTTATACCGGTTTAAGACAGACTCCAGAACAGATTGTAAGAAGTGCTGTTCAGGAAGATGTTGATGTGATTGGTTTAAGTATTCTTTCTGGAGCTCATACCCACCTGTTTCCTGAAATCATGAAACGACTTGAGGAATCAGACCGAGAGGATATAAAAGTTATTGCTGGTGGTATTATTCCAGAAGGTGACCATAAAGAATTAAAGGAACTTGGTATTGAAGCTGTTTTTCAACCAGGTACTCCTATTTCAGAAATTGTAGAGTTTATTGAAAAAGAGGTAAAATAATAATGACTAATGATATAGAAAAACTGTATGCAGAAATTCAAAAAGGAAATGAAAATATTATCGCACAGGCTATTTCTATGGTGGAAGATGGTACAAAAAACGGTCTAAAATTGATGAAAAAAATATACAAAAATGTTGAACCTGCATACATGGTTGGAATCTCTGGACCTCCGGGTTCAGGAAAAAGTACTCTTACTCAAAGGATAGTCCAACTCTGGAGGAAACAAAATAAAAAAGTTGGCATTATTGCCATTGATCCGACTAGTCATTTTAGCGGAGGAGCTCTGTTGGGAGATAGAGTTAGAATGAATGAAATTTCAACTGATCCGAATGTTTTTATTAGAAGTATGGCAACTCGAGGCTCTTTGGGTGGATTAAACTCTTCTATTTATGATACAGTATTGATATTTTCACTAGCTGGTTTTGATTATATTATTATTGAAACAGTTGGAGTTGGACAAAATGAGATTGATATTGTAAAGTTGGCAGATACAACTGTATTTGTTACAGTGCCTGAAGCCGGAGATGAAATACAAGCCTATAAGGCCGGATTAATGGAAGTTGGCGATATATTTGTAGTCAATAAATCTGACCGGCCTAATTCCCAGCAAATGGTGCTAACGATAGAACAGTTAGTATCTTTTAAAGATGAAGATAAAGAGTGGAAACCACCTGTTATATCTACTAATGCCTTAAAAAATAAAGGTATTAGTGATATAAAAGATTGGATCACAAAGCATCATGATTATTTACTTGATAATAAGTTGTTAAAAGAAAACCGCAAACAAGTAATTAAGGCACAAATGATTAACTTAATGGAAAAAACCTTAAATGAAAAATACATAAAACCTATATTAGAAGATGAAAAGTTTCCCGAACATATCGAACAAATTTATGATAAAAAGAAAGATCCTTATTCAACAGTAGAAGAATTAATGCCTTTTGATTAAAGGGGGTTATAATAAATGAAAATAGACCATATTGGTATTGCAGTAAAAAGTATAGATGAATCACTAAAATTTTACAAAGATACTCTAGGATTAGAACTTAAAGGTACTGAACAGCTTGATGAGCGAGGATTAAAGGTAGCATTTTTAAAAACAGGTGAAAGTGATATTGAACTTTTGGAATCTATTTCTATGGATAGTAATATTCATAAATTTATAGAAAAAAAAGGAGAAGGTATCCACCATATAGCTCTAGAAGTAGATAATGTAGAAGAGAAAAAAGAGAGTATGGAAAAAAAGGATGCAAAATTTATTGGAGAAGCTAGTATGGGAGCAGGCGGTAAAAAGATTGTCTTCATACACCCTAAATCAACTAACGGTGTATTGATGGAATTATGTCAGCATTTAGAAGGAGAAAATGAATAAGATACCAAATATATGATTTCCTTAATAGTACTGAGTTTATAGAAGTCATAATTTTTAATTAATTTCGAATTATAATAAAGGGATTAGTTGTTATAAGGGGAATTATATTTTGATGTTTTAAAAATCAATACACTAAAATATTTAATTATATAAAGCCATTGATAGGAAAGGAGGCCAAATAAACTTAACAAATATATTGTTTTGATGGGGTTGCTGCTCATGTGGCTTGTCTAATTTATAAATAAATTTTATGAGTAATATAGATTTTAAATAAAAAAGTTTAATTTAAATGGGAGTGAACATAAATTGTCAAAAGAAGAATATAATCCTTATAGTGAATTTTTATTAACCATAGATGAAGCAGGTCAAAAACTAGGATTGCCAAAAGATGACTATAAAATTTTAGAGAAACCCGAAAGAGAATTAAAGGTTTCTATACCAATTGAAAAAGATGATGGCAGTGTTGAAGTTTATGATGGATATAGAGTTCAACATTGTAATTCAAGAGGACCTTATAAAGGTGGAGTTCGTTACCATCCTGATGTCAATATTGATGAAATAAAAGCATTGGCTGGGTGGATGACTCTGAAATGCTCTTTAGTTGATATACCTTATGGAGGGGCAAAAGGTGGAATTCAATGTGATCCTAGCGAATTATCTCAGACAGAATTAAAAAAGATTACCAGAAGATATACTACAATGATAGAGCCTATTATAGGTATCGATAAAGATATTCCTGCTCCAGATGTGAATACAAATGCACAAATTATGAGTTGGATATATGATACTTATAGTATGATAAAAGGTCATAATATTCCTGGTATAGTAACTGGGAAACCTCGTATTATTGAGGGCTGTTTAGCTCGCGAAGGGGCTACTGGTCGAGGTGTTATGATTACTGTTGAAAATCTTTTTGATAAATTAGAAAAAGAGTTAGAAGGAACAACAATAGCCATTCAAGGTTTTGGAAATGTCGGCCAGGTTGCGGCAGAATTACTACAGGAAAAAGGATGTAAAATAGTTGCAGTTAGTGATGTTTCAGGTGGTTTATATAATGAAGATGGTTTAGATATAGTTAAATTAAGAGAGTTTGTTGGTGCAAATCGAGCTCATCTATCGGAAATGGAAAAAGATAGCGAAACTCAAAATATTACAAATGATGAATTATTGAGACTAGATGTTGATATTTTAATTCCGGCCGCATTAGAAAATCAGATTACAGAACAGGTTGCAAAAGAATTGAAAGCCGATTATGTAGTAGAAGCTGCTAATGGCCCTACAACAAGAGATGCAGACCTAATTTTAGAAGAAAGAAATATTACAGTTATGCCTGATATTTTATCTAATGCTGGAGGAGTTATCGTATCCTATTTTGAATGGGTCCAAAATAAAGAATCTGCAAGATGGGAAGATGAGAAAACAAATCGTAAACTAAGGAATTTATTAACAGAAGCATTTAACCAAGTATGGCAGACTTATGAAGAAAAACAAGTTTCATTTAGAATGTCAGCTTATATGGTAGCTTTAAATAGAATTGTTGAAACTAAAAAGATTAGGGGGATTTTCCCATAAGAAAGGTCGATTTTTTAAAGATAATAAATCTATGTCAAACAGCTTAATATTGTTTTTAACTTATTAATTAGGGGGAAACTTAAAAAATGGCCAACTCAACTATCTATGAAAACGTGTTGAAACAGCTTGATAATGCGGCGACTGTGTTAGATCTTGATCCTCAAATTAAAGAACTATTACAGGAACCGATGAGAACTTTATCTGTTTCTATTCCTGTTAAGATGGATGATGACAGTATTCATGTTTTTAAAGGATTTCGCTGTCAGCACAATGATGTTTTAGGCCCGACAAAAGGTGGGATTAGATTTCATCCCCAGGTTTGTGAAGATGAAGTAAAGGCCTTGGCTGCCTGGATGACATTTAAGTGTTCATTGGTTGGAATACCGTATGGAGGGGCAAAAGGTGGGGTTTTAGTTAATCCCAAAGATCTTTCTCGTAATGAATTGGAACGTTTATCTAGGGGCTTTATACAAGCAATCTCACCTATTATCGGTCCTGATAAAGATATTCCTGCTCCTGATGTTTATACTGATGCACAGGTAATGAGTTGGTTTATGGATGAGTTTTCTAAAATAAAAGGTGTGAATACTCCCGGACTTGTAACCGGTAAACCTGTTGTATTGGGTGGATCTTTTGGTCGTCATTCTGCTACAGCACGGGGAGTTATGTATACAGTTCGAGAAGCTGCAAAGGCAATTGGGCTTGAACTTAATGGTGCAACAGTAGCAGTACAGGGTTATGGTAATGCAGGTAGTTTTTCTGCAAAGTTTTTAAATGAATTGGGTTGTAAGATAGTTGCTGCCAATGATTCAAAAGGCGGTATTTATTGTGAATCAGGCTTTGATCCAGTAAAAGTAGCAAAACATAAAGAAGAAACTGGTAGTGTTAAGGATTATGTAGGTTGTGAAGAAATTTCAAATGAAGATCTCCTTACAATGGATGTTGATATTTTAGTACCTGCTGCCTTAGAAAATCAGATTACAGAAGCTAATGCAGATCATATTAAAGCTAGAATGATAGCTGAAGCTGCTAATGGTCCTACTACTCCAAAAGCAGATGAAATACTATTTAAAAAGAATATAATGATTATTCCAGATATATTAGCTAATGCAGGTGGAGTTACAGTATCATATTTTGAATGGGTTCAAAACCTAGCTAACTATTATTGGTCAAAAGAAGAAGTAGATAGAAAACTAGAAGATATTATGGTAGACGCCTTTGAAAAAGTATATAATACTCATGAAAATCTAGGAGTAAATATGAGAGTAGCAGCCTTTATTGTTGCTATTAGAAGACTAACTGCAGCTATGGAAGCTAGAGGCTGGGTTTATAACGGCGATAAAAAATGTTAAGACTATAATATAAAAAGGGCCTAACTTTGGCCCTTTTTTAATATGATATTATTAATATATAATTTATATCTAGAGAAATATAAGGAGGTTAAATAGTGGGGAAAATAAAGTTAACGGAGACCATATTAAGAGATGGGCACCAATCATTATTAGCCACTCGAATGGGTACAGATGAGATGCTGCCAGTTATAGGTGAAATGGATAAACTAGGTTATCATTCCATGGAAGTTTGGGGTGGGGCGACTTTTGATAGTTGTATTAGGTATTTAGATGAAGATCCCTGGATTAGACTCCGGAGGTTTAAAGAGAAAGCAAAAAACACCCCCTTGCAGATGTTATTGAGGGGTCAGAATATTTTAGGATATAAGCATTACCCCGATGATGTGTTGGAAAAATTCATCGAAAAATCCATTGAAAATGGAATAGATATAATTAGAATTTTTGATGCTTTAAATGATGTCCGCAATCTCAAAAAAGCAATAGAATTTACTAATAAATATGGAGGACATGCACAGGGAACTATTGTATATACCACAAGTCCTTTACATGATGTAGAACATTATTTAGAAACTGCTAAAACAGTTCAAGAAATGGGAGCAGATTCCTTATGCTTAAAAGATATGGCAGGACTTTTAGCTCCTTTTGAAGCATATAATTTGATAACTAAATTAAAAAATGAAATTGATATCCCCATTCAGCTACATGCACATAATACAACTGGACTCGGTTCTATGACCTATCTTAAAGCCGCTGAAGCAGGTGTTGATGTAATTGATACTGCTTTATCTGCATTAGGTTCCGGAAGTTCACAGCCGCCCACAGAACCTTTTATATATCTATTTAAAAACAGTGAATATGATACTGGTATTGATTTTGATAAAGTAAATGAAATCAATGAACACTTTAGAGGAATCAGAGATGAAAAGAAAGAATTTCTTGGTTCTTTTGGTGTGGATCCAAGGGTTTTGAAAAGTCAAATCCCAGGTGGAATGCTTTCTAATTTAAGAAATCAATTGAAAGACCAAAACATGTTCGATAAATATGATGAAGTACTTAATGAAGTTCCTAAAGTTCGAGAAGAGATGGGTTTTCCTCCTTTAGTTACTCCTACCAGTCAAATCATAGGTATTCAGGCTGTATTCAATGTAGCAACTGGAGAAAGATATAGTGTGGTTTCTAAAGAAATAAAAAATTATATAAAAGGTCAGTATGGTAATCCTCCAGGAAAGATTGACCAAGAATTAAAAGAACAAATTCTTAAGGGGGAAACTGTGATTGAAGGTAGATATGCAGATCATTTAGAACCTGCTTTAGATGATTACAGAGAAGAAATAAAGGAATATATACAAAAAGAGGAAGATATTTTAACTTATGCACTCTTCCCATCTGTAGCTAAAAAGTTTTTTGAAAAAAGAAAGGGTTAAAAGTAAGGGGGAATAATATTGGAATTAAGTACTATTAATCAAAGAAAATTAGAAAAATTAAATAATGAAAAAGTAGAAGAGTTGCTTGAGTTTGCAATAGATTTATGTAAACCTGATAAAGTTTCAATTATTGATGATAGTGAGGAAGATATCAAATATGTTAGAGAATTGGCTTTAGAAAGTGGTGAAGAAAAGCCACTGGAGATGGAAGGGCATACAGTACATTTCGATGGTTATCAGGATCAGGCTCGTGATAAAGAAAACACGAAATATTTAGTAGAAGAAGACTTGGATTTAGGATTAGATATTAATACAATTGACCGAGAAGAAGGGTTAGATGAAATTTTAGGATATTTAGATGGTAGTATGCAAAACAAAGAAATGTTGGTTCGATTTTTTTCACTAGGACCAAATAAGTCGGATTTTAGTCTTCCGGCAATGCAAATTACTGATTCTAGTTATGTTGCCCATAGTGAAGATATACTATATCGACAAGGGTATGAAGATTTCAAAGAACTAGAAGGCTCTGGAAAATTTTTCTTTTTCTTACATTCAGCGGGTAGATTAGAAAACAGAGTAAGTGCTGATATTGATAAGAGAAGAATATATATAGATTTAAAAAAGGACCAAGTTTTTTCTGTTAATAATCAATATGCTGGAAATAGTCTTGGATTAAAAAAGTTAGCTTTTAGATTAGCCATTAGAAAAGCAGTAAAAGAAGGTTGGTTAGCAGAGCATATGTTTATCTCTGGGGTAAATGGACCGGGAGATAGAAAAACATATTTCACAGGAGCTTTTCCCAGTGGATGTGGAAAAACAAGTACTGCAATGATACCTGGACATTCTATTGTTGGGGATGACATCGCTTATATGAAAATAAAGGGGAAAGATGTAAGAGCTGTAAATGTAGAAAACGGAGCTTTTGGAATCATTAGAGATATAGATCCTGAAGACGACCCGATAATATATAATACTTTAACAACTCCCCGGGAATTAATATTTTCCAATGTGTTAGTAAATGATGGTAAACCTTATTGGTTAGGAATGGGTAAAGATATTCCTGAAAAAGGAATTAACTTTTCTGGTAAATGGTCTCAAGGGAAAACTGATGAGGGAGGAAATGAAATTCCACCTGCTCATAAAAATGCTAGGTATACTATAAGAATAAGTGACCTAGAAAACTGTGATGAAAATTATGATAAAAAAGATGGAGTAAAGGTAGACGGTATGATCTTTGGTGGCAGAGATTCTGATACCTCTGTCCCGGTTGCTGAAACCCTTAGTTGGTCCCATGGTGTTTTTATGGCGTCTTCTTTAGAATCCGAAACCACTTCTGCTACATTGGATAAACAAGGTGAAAGAAAGCATAACCCGATGGCAAATCTGGATTTTTTATCTGTACCCATTAGTGACTATATAAATAATTATTTGGAATTTGGGCAAAAAGCAAAACATCAACCCAGTATTTTTACAGTTAATTATTTTTTAAAAAATCCTGAAAATGGGGATTATTTAAACGGGATGTTGGATAAGAAGATTTGGTTGTTATGGATGGAAAAAAGGGTACATGGAGAAGTAAAAGCAATTAAATCTCCAATTGGATATTTACCTTATTATGAAGATCTCAGGAAATTATTCACACGATATCTAAATAGAGATTATACAGAACTTAGTTATGTAGAACAATTTTCCATAAGAATTGAAAATTATTTAAACAAATTTAGAAGGATAAATAATGTATTTAAAAATATACCTAATTTGCCTGATAATTTTGAAGAAGAGTTGAATGAACAAATTAAGAGATTAAAAGAAGCTAGAAAGAAATACAGCGATAGTGAAATTACACCATTTAAATTAACAAATTATTAGGGAGGGATATGTTTGAAATTATCACAAAGAGCACAAAAAGTTAGCGCTTCCTTAACACTTGCAATAAGTGCAAAGGCCAATAAATTGAAGGAAGCCGGAGAAAATGTTATTAGTTTTGGAGCTGGAGAACCCGATTTTGAAACTCCGCAATATATTTGTGATGCAGCTTGCGAAGCTTTAGAAATTGGTTTTACTAGATACACTGCTGCTTCAGGTTATGAAAATTTAAAGGAGGCTGTAGTCGAAAAGTTTAAAAGAGATAACCAGTTAAATTATGACAAAGATCAGATAATTGTATCCAATGGTGCCAAACATTCACTTTTCAATACCTTTCAGGCTATTTTAAATCCGGGCGATGAAGTTATCATCCCTGTTCCTTATTGGTTAACTTATCCTGAAACTGTAAAAATGGGTGGAGGTACTCCTGTATTTTTAGATACAGATGAAGAAGATGGGTTCAAAATAAATGTTGATAAATTAAAAGATAAAATTAATAAAAATACAAAAGCTTTGATTTTGAATAGTCCCAGTAATCCAACAGGGAGCATATATTCTAAAGATGAACTAGAAGAGATTGCAAAACTTGCAGTTGAAAATGATATATTAGTAATATCTGATGAAATTTATGAAAAGATAGTTTATGACGGGAATAAACATATAAGTATAGCTTCCTTAAATAAAGATATAAAAGAATTAACTATAGTAATAAATGGAGTTTCTAAAGCCTATGCTATGACGGGATGGAGAATTGGCTATGCAGCTGGTCCTAAAAAGATCATTGAAATTATGTCTAATATTCAAAGCCATGCTACCTCCAATCCGAATTCAATAGCCCAATATGCAAGTAATGCAGGTTTGAGGGGCGACCATAGTTTCATGAAGCAAAGAAGAAACAAATTTTCTGAACGCAGAGATTTTATGTATGAAAAAATCAATTCAATAGAAGGACTTTCCTGTTTGAAACCAGGGGGAGCTTTCTATATTATGATGAATATCGAAGATATTCTAGGTAAGAAAACGGCCGGTAAAGTAATTGAAGATTCCTTTAGCTTTGCTGAAGAACTATTAGATGAAAAGAAAGTAGCTGTAGTCCCAGGGGTAGCATTTGGAGCAGATAACTATATAAGATTATCTTATGCGAATTCACTTGAAAACATAAAAGAAGGTTTAAATAGGATTGAGAAGTTTATTAAAGAACTTTCTTAAAAAAGGCTTTGTTTAATTAATTAAATAAAAGTAGTTATTTCAACCTCCCCTTATGGTTTTTAACCATGAGGGTTTTTTTATTTAAAAAATAGTATATATAATTAATATAATTAACTGATTACTTAAATATATTGATAAAAATATTAAAAATAGTGTTTAAAACCATTAATTAACCGCTTTAAACCAAAAAATATAAATAAAATTAGATAAATAATTAAATATATTAATAAATATATTAAAAATATTA
>JGI1684J13235_1000698_pt1 | contig 12271 bp, 13 predicted proteins | sample PonA232FremontCA_2_FD_13235 | JGI IMG/M metagenome (IMG submission 13235) | reverse complement strand
AGGGCGTTCAAAATTTGCAAGGGTCAAGCGCGAAAAAAGTTTAAGCTCGTCGCGTAGTGAGCCTACGTAAGGGTTTGAACCCGGCACCTATTTGTGAATCCAACTCAATCAGACGCCCTTTTGTCACCTCAAAATAGGTGCCGGACAACGCAGCAACTGGAAGATTGGGGGCGCCCTGCTATTGCCTCTTGCTTCCGAGCGCGCAATCCGACAGGACTTTAGAGCTAAAACCAGAAACGCACACCGGCTACGAAAGCCGCGGAATCGACATCGCCGCCCTCTTTGTCGACGTTGTGCGCTGTCTCGCCGATTTTGCGGCTCCAGGTCACACCGATGTACGGAGCGAGCTTCCGGCGTATGTGGTACAGAAGCCTGGCGCCGAGGGTTAAATCGGTCATTCCCTGCCATGTTTCGTATTCCGGTACATCCTGCGCGGAGAACCCTGCTTCCAGGCGGGGGCTCAGCTGCAGCCTTTGGGTAAGCAGCAGCTCGTATTCAGCTTCGACCGAGGCTGACATGTTTCCGTCCTCGCTGACATAGGCCTTGAGGTCCATCTCAAGCCACAGAGGGGCCAGCCCCTGAAGCCCCAGGGCGAGAAAGCTCCGCGAGGGGTCGGGCTCGAAATCATGGCGCAGCCCGACCTGAACATCCCAGAATGTTGAAAGGGTGCGGGTGTAGAAGAGCTCCGCCCCGGCCTCCTCCACTTGGTCCTCGTCCAGGGCGAATTCGCCCTCGCTCTCCACGGAGAGCTTGTTGAAATCGTTGCCCCCCAGGCGCTGACATCCCAGAGCAGGATTTCCTCATTGTTATCCCGCCATTGGTGCTCGAAGCGGTCCGCCCGAAAAGTGGCAAATCTCTGGTTGTCGTGGACCGGTTGCGCCCCGAAGCTGCCATGCGGCCCAGTGCTGTCCGTTGGCGCATATTTCCGGATGTCCTCGCCCGCCTGCGGATCGGTTTCGATTTCCTTGTAACCGGAGGGAAAATAGCCGTCACCGGACCGGGATTCGGTGCCGTTCGCCCCCAGCGCCGCTGCCGGCAAGACGAAAACACAGACAAGGACCAGTATAACGCGGGCCATGGTGCGCCTCCTTCTCAAGCAACCCGGACGACCTGAAACATCCCGGCTTCCATGTGGTAGAGCAGATGACAGTGAAAAGCCCAGTCCCCTTTCTCGATCGGGATTATCAAAGCGGTAAGCACCTCTCCGGGCTTGACCAGAACCGTATGCTTGAAGGGAAGCCTATCCGCTCCGTTTTCCGGCTGCATCCACATGCCGTGCAGGTGGATGGGGTGCTCCATCATGGTGTGATTGACCAGGAAGAGGCGCAGGCGCTCGTTGTGCCGGAACAGGTACGGAGCGGGATGCTCGGTGAACTTGAGGCCGTCGAAGGAGAACATGTAGCGTTCCATGTTCGCGGTGATGTTGATGGTCATCTCCCGGTCCGGGGCTTCCCTGTAGGGCTGCGGCTCATCGGCGACCAGGTCGTCGTAGGTCAGCACCCGCCACCCGTCGTCCCCCAATCCGATACCCGGCTCGTCCATCCTGTAGCTCGGATTGGGGATGATCATGGCCACACTGGCCGATCCCTCGCGATCCGGGCGGAAGGGCTCCGGACCGTTGGGCCCGAAAATCTGCGGATCGGGGCGGGCCATGGATCCGCCCTCCTCCATGGCTCCTCCGTGGTCCATTGGGTCATCCCCATTTTCACCGTGATCCATCCCCCCGAAAATCCCCTCCGCCATCATGCCCATGCCGATATCATCGAGCTTGCGTACCGGAGTTCGCCGCATCTGCGGAACAGGCGCCTCCAGGCCCGCTTTCGGGGTCAGGGTGCCCCTGGCATAGCCGCTGCGATCCAGGGATTCCGCGAACAAGGTAAAGGGCCTGTCCAGCTCGGGCCGCACCAGGACGTCGTAGGTCTCGGCGACGCCGATGCGGAACTCGTGTACCCGCGCCGGCTTGACCGCTTTGCCGTCCGCCATGACCACGTCCATGTCCAGACCCGGGATGCGGACGTCGAAATTGCTCATGGCCGAGGCGTTGATGACCCGAAGCCGGACCGTTTCCCCGGGCTGAAACAGGCCTGCCCAGTTCATGTCCGGGGAATAGCCGTTCATCAAATAGGTATAGATTGCTCCGATGACATCCGCGAGATCCGCCGGGCTCATGCGCATCTTGCCCTAGGCGATGCTCCCCTCGGCATGGCGTCGGAAAAGCCCTGTTCCCGGATATCGGCAATAAAGTCGCCAGCTGTGCGCTGCTGATAATTGTAGTAATGGCCGAGCATATTGATGTTGCGGAAGATGGTTTCCGGCTCCTCGAAGGACCAGTCCGAGAGGACGACCAAGTGGTCCCGGTCGTAGTGGAAGGGCTCTCCGTCCTCTGGATCGATGATGAGCGGCCCGTAGGTACTGGACTGCTCCTGCAGGAAGGAATGGCTGTGATACCAGTAGGTTCCCGCCTGTACCACCCGGTACCTGTACTGATAGGTCTCCCCCGGGGGTATTCAGCCAAAATTGACCCCCGGCACCCCGTCCATGGGGAAGGGCACGAGGATCCCGTGCCAATGGATCGAGGTATGCTCGGTATCCGTCATTTCGTTGGTCACATTGAGGACCACGTCGTCGCCCTCGCGCAACCGCACAAGGGGCCCGGGCACGGTGCCGTTGATGCCCGTGGAAACGGCTTCCCTGCCGTCGATAGCGATGGGATAGTATCCGATGCTCAGATCATAACGGCTTTTCGCCCCTGGCAGGCCCTGCAGGCCCCACTTCTCGGAACGCGCCCACAGGGGCAGGGGAAAGGCTGTGTACAAGCCGGCCCCAAACATGCCCGCCCCCATGCCCCGCATGAATCCGCGCCGGCTCATTCTCCCGGGTCCCGGCATACAAGCTCCCTTTCAACGCTGGAGTGAAACGGCTCTGCCTGTGCTCCCCACTGGGCTGGAGAAACACGTGCCGGGAATCATTGTAGCAAACTTTTTTGCCCGTGACGAAGGCAAGGGGTGGGTGGTGATTAGTCATTGGTTAATAGTTATTAGGGAGGAGTTATTGGGAAAGAGTTTTTTGGAAGGAATCTGGTGGGATGATTCAATGGAAAAGATTTATTTGTATTGAGACGTGAAATTGACGCATGTCTTTCGTTTTTCAAATGACAAACTTCCTCTAAAAACCAATAAATTTCATTCCGAAGGATTCACAGGGGTTGTGATTGTCCGAGAAGACACCTCCAACACATGACCAATCTCAATATATCCGTTTATAAATCTTCTTTTTCTTCACTTATACTTACACGCAAAACGAATAACCAATAACAAATAACTATTAACTCAACTCAATTTTGCCCGCCTGCATCAGCTTGGAAATCCTGGTCAACATGTCCCTGTCCAGGATGTACTTCCGGTCCAGCTCGAGCTGGCCCTGGGTTCTGGTGATCGCCACGTACAGGAGATTGAGCTCCTCCCTGGGAAGGCGAATCCTTTCCCGGGAGCCCGTCTGACGCAGGACCTCCCCGAGATCCAGAAAGTCTCCCATCATGTCCACGCAACCGAACTCCTGGCCCTTGGCCTTATGGGCAGTGGTGACCACAATGTCCGCCTCCTGCTGGGTCGCAACGGAATTGTTCCGGAGAGTCCGGTAAAGCTCTTCCGCCCGCGTGTGTTTCTTGGCGATATCCAACCTGGCCTTCAGGTCCAGCTCCCCGGCCTCGTCCACGTACTCCTCGAAGTCCGCTGCCGATTTGAAACGGCGCATGAAGGGGTCCCAAAGCTTTTCCGGAGAATTATCCAGCAGCTTTCTGGCATCCACAATTGCCTGGAAGTTGTAGGTGTCGAATCCGCCCAGGAAATGGACCCTGTTCCTGGTCATATCCAGGTTGGCCGCCGTGTCGAACACGACAGCGTTGGTCCTGGCGATATAGGCGCGCTGCCTGTTGGTAACCCTGGCACGGGAAAGTCCGCGGAAGGGCTTGGGTGCTCCCAACAGCCACAGGTATTGATTCGCCTTGCGCGCCGCGTGTTCCGGACACCGGAAGGACTGGGTCAGAAAAAGATGCCTGGCCTCGCTCTGCAGCTTCACCAGGGAATCCACCGCACCCTTCCAGCCGTATATCTGCTGATGGGAATCCCCCACGAAAACTTTTTTAGCCGGCTGCTTACGGACGATGTCGATAACGCAGTCAGTCAGGTCCTGGGCCTCGTCCACGAGAATATAGTCGTAGGGCAATCCGGGTCCGTCGAGCTGAAAGAGCTTGAGATACACGTCGTGGGGCACCGCTCCATCGCCATGGGTATCGGTAGTCCGTTCCCAGAGCTTGGAAACCCCTTCCAGAACCTTGTTCCTTTCCGCCCTGGTCGAGACGTCGTAGCTCAGCTCCCGTGGATCCTGCACCGCGGAATTCAAGTATTTCCGGAAAGCCTCCAGGATCTGCCGGGCTCGCTGCAGGCTGGAGGTGATATGCATGTCCCGGAGATCATAGACCCGCAAATTCCCCAGACGGGGCTTGAACTGGCTTCCCTTGTGCCCGAAGGCCAGGGAATGAACCGTCCTGGCCTCCACACGGGGCATATCGCTGAACTTCCGGTTCGCCTCCCTGGCGATCGCCCTGTTGAATGCGAGATAGAGGATGCGGCTTCTCGGGCGCCTTTCCGCAAACATGCGCAGTGTCGCCGTCTTGCCCGTCCCGGCGTATGCGGAGACAAGGAGCGTGCCCCGCTGTTCCGGCTCGGCCCGGATTATCTCCTGTTGCTCCTGCGTTGGCTCCATGCTGGTGCTCCGATCATAGATTTCCGCCGTCCGGACGACGAGAGGGCGCTCCCTGGAAAAAGTTGGTCGAGCAGTCCCGTCTGTTTCAAAACCGGGAAAAGGGCACTCTGGCCCTGAAAGGGGGTCCGAAAATGAGGGAGCTGGTCCCCACCCGCCGGATCGTGCGAACGCTTTCCCAGAACCCGGACAGGGGACAAGGAGGGACCAGGGGGGAGGAAGGGGTTACTCTCCGGAATGGGGATTACTGGCGCATGGAGAGCTTTCTCCCCTGATGCTGTTCTCGGAACGCTGGCGGAGCGCACGGAGAAATCCGTCGAGCTTTGCGGATTCCTCTCTGGACCATTCCACATCGAAATAAAGCCCGTAATAATAGCACATATCCCGTGTAAGCCTGTAACTGACCACAGCCCTGGGGACCTGGATCCTGGCTTCCCGATAGAGACACTCCCCGGTCTCGACGGCGTGAACAGGAGGAAGGGTAAGCAGTGCATTTTCCAGAACGTCCTGTGGCTGGAGCAAAGTATCTGAAAGAATGTGCATCCCGCTCCAGGAAATATCCTGGAGCTGCATCCACCCCAAAAAGGCCTGATGCTCGGGCAAAAGCTGATACCGGCGGTCTTCCCTGTGTTCCTGGTAGATTGTCTCCGGCTTCTCCAGGATGAAAACCGCCCCATTGTCCGCGATCTTGCCCAGAGCGTACGTCTCGAAGACAAAGGTGTTGTTTTTGTGCTCGAACCCGAAGCGAACCCGGGAATAGTCCCGCATGAAGGAGACGGCCTCTTCGTCCGGAGAAAAGTCCAGTATGCTCAAGGTGTGGCGTCCCAACTTGTAAACCTTGAATTCGCGCGACTCCCCTTCGCCCTCCTGCCTGGGCAAATAGAGGTACAATAGCGGCTGCTCGCCGTGACAAAAATCCTTGAGCAGGTTCCGCAGCGTGTCTCCGGTAAGCTCCCAACCCTCCACAGGGAAGAAGTAGCTCGCGGGAGGGCGATCAGCATACCGGAAATCCTCGGTCAAATCGGCCCTGATCTTTGCACTTCCTCTTTTCCGGGAGTGAAAAAAGGCCATATGTCCCTCCTTGCAAAAAACTGCGCAGGAGAGCTCGGACTCGGCAAGCCCCTCTGCTGCCATCAGCTCATGGCAGCTTGTTGTAAAAGTCCCTTGCAACGCCCTGAGATAAAAAAGGCTCGACGTCAGCGTCGAGCCTTTTCAATAAGGAGCCGGCGAGGGGATTCGAACCCCTGACCTGCTGATTACAAATCAGCTGCTCTGCCACTGAGCTACGCCGGCTCAAGCTTGATAAGCATTGAATTGTCGCAGAGAACATCAGCTTGAAATGGTGAACGATTCCCTGTTGCTTAAACCGAGACTAATTCGTTTTGTGAAAAATTTCAATCCTTGGCAAGGGGTTTCCCCCTGTAAACACACCTCGAGGCCCGCAATGAGCAGAAAATGCCGAAAACACTGTATCCGGATTGCACCGCTCCCTCGCATGTATTTAAGACCTCAACGCAGGAAGGCCCCATATGCGCCTGCCCGGAAAAGGGCTCACTCGGCTCGCTACCAGGATTGCTGTTCCCGGTTCGCGCTCCCTGGAACCGGACACCCGTTCGGGATCCCCCTTGTCGCTGAGCCTAGCCGTCCACTGAGCTGACCAGTTGCCGAGCGCGCTCGGAGAGAAGCCCCTGCGCCCGGGACATGGCCTCCTCTGCGGACGTGTCCGCATCGCACAGGCTCATCGCTCGGCTAATGCCCGCTGTACGCCATCGTGATTCAGTGAGGCCGATCCTGCCGGCGATCACGGCAACCCTGGTTCCATGGCGCGAGGCGGCCTCGAGCACTCCGGAAACCACCTTGCCCCGCAGTGACTGTTCGTCCAGGCTCCCCTCTCCGGTAACAACCCAGTCCGCATCGCGAAGCTGCGAATCCAGATCGCTGAAGGTAACAATCCGGCTGATTCCGGATGTGAGCTCCGCACCCAGAAAAGCCTTCGCTCCCGCGGCCAATCCGCCTGCCGCGCCGCCGCATGAAACATCCATCTCCACGCCGAGCTGATCTCCGGCCAGCCTGGCAAGTTGGGCCAGTCTCCGCTCCAGCGCGGTCACTCCCTCGGGGCTGGCTCCTTTTTGCGGGCCGAAGACGGCAGCAGCGCCGCTGGGCCCGAGCAGGGGATTGTCCACGTCGCACAACACTTCCACGGATGGTAGATCCAATCGGCTTCCGGGCGGCTGGATACGATGCAGCCTCTGCAAGACGCCCCCGCCCTGCTCCAGGGGGGCACCCGCATGATCCAGAAAGCGCCATCCCAGAGCTGCGGCTGCGCCCATCCCCCCGTCCACGGTGGCGCTTCCGCCAACCGCCAGCAGGATACGTCGAGGGTTCTTCAAAAGCGCCGCACGGATCAGCTCCCCTGTTCCGTAGGTGCTGCTCCTCAGTGCATCGTATTGGTGCGGGTCGAGCAGGCCCAGGCCGTTTGCACAGGCCATTTCCACAAGGGCTTCCCCTTCTCCGGGGAACCACGCGTACCCGGCACAGACACGAGACTCGCACAAAGGGCCCCAAGCTGGACACTCTACCCACTCCCCGTCCCGGCAGGCAAGCATGGATTCGGCCGTGCCCTCGCCTCCGTCCGCGAGCGGCCTCGTCGCAAGAACATCCCTGTCCGCACATCCGCTGCGCCAGCCTGAGGCTGCCGCATCGCAGGCCTCCCGCGCTCCCACCGATCCCTTGAAGGAGTCAAAGGCGAAAACAACCTTCACCGCACCCGCTCCTATGGCCAAAATATCTCGGAACGATTCTCTCGGTCTCAGCAGCCTTCAAATATGCATTTGCGCAGAGCGAGGAGGAAATCGTTCAGCTTTTTGGTATCTTCGTCCGGCCATTCCAGATCAAAAAACAGACCGTAATATTTCCACTTTCCCTGTTTGTTCTCATAGGTAACCACCGCCCGGGGGACCTCGATGACCGCTCCCGAATAAAAGCTATCCCCGGTTTCGGGGTCGTGGACCGGAGGCAGGCTCAATACGGCACTCTCCAAGGCCTCGCTGGAATTCAAGCTCTGATCGGTAAAAGCCTTCAACCCTCTCTGCGAAATATCCAGGAGACCCATTTCCTGGAAAAACGCCTCGTAATCCGGCCAGAGCTTGTACCGCTGATGGCTTCTCCGCTCCTGAAAGATCGTGTCCGGCTTGAGGGCGAGAAAGAGTGGCTCGTCGCCCTCGATACGAGCGAGCACCTCCGTCTCGAAAACATAGGCGTAATTGCGGTGCTCGAACCCGAAGCGCACCAGGGAATGCTCCCGCAGAAAGTCGCCGCTTTCCCCATCGAGGGAAAGATCCAAGACGTTCAAGGAGTTGCGTCCCAGCCTCTGCACCAGGAATTCGCACGCCTCTTCGCGCTCCTCCTTGGGCAGGTAGAGATAAAGCATCGGACGCTCTGTCCGGCAGAATTCCTCGAGCAGAACGCTGAGGCTGTCTCCGGTCACCTCCACCCCCTCCATGGCAACGGGATATTGAGCCGGACCCCGTTCCAGTTCCCGAAAATCCTCAGCCAGATGGAACCTGTCGTGCCAGTCCGGCTTCTTCTGCCGTCGAAACAAGGACATACCTTTTTTCTCCCCCGTTCCCGCGCGCATTTCCCAGCCCCGCAAGCATTCTCCGGAACTGCAGCCGCAGGTACGTGTCCGGAACGGATGCCGAAAGGACACACTTCATGCCTTCATGATATAAAGGCTTGTCCGGATCGGGTCAACTCAAACCATGAGATGGATGCAGTGCTCCACTGGAATCAGGCGAAGGCGTCCACCTCGTTACGGTGAAACAGGGAGTGAAGCAACGGTGTTCTATTGAAGCATCCCCGGGAGGGAAACTGTCAGCCAAGCGCGGCTCCCGGGTCTATTCGGGCCGCACGATAAGCAGGAGTCCCTGTCTGTCCACAACGAGCACGGATTGACCGGAACGGATCGATCCCCGGCCCGGTTCAGGTCTGGCCCGCCAGATTTCGCCGCGTACGCGTACGCGAAGATTCTCCTCGTGCATATCGCCCACCGCAATGCCAGACAGGCCCACAGGCGAGAACACGCCGGCGTCCCCCCCGGGCTCGTACGCGGGCCAGAGATAGAAAAAGAGCACCACATCCTTGGCGATCCATAAGCAAAACAAACTCCAGGCCAGCCAGGCGGGCAGGAGGTCGTAGCGCCACAGCATCCACAGCACGATACCGGCAAGAACCGCCGCGGGCACCTGAAGCGCGGTGTACTTGCCCACTGAGTGCCTGCTCCAGCCGCGTTTGATCATGGTCGCTCCGTATCCAGAGGATGGGTGTTCGAAAAACAATCTGTCAGCGGAAAGGGTCGATGTTTCCTGTGTGAAAATAGCCCCTCTTGGGCAGCAATTCAAGGTATTGTCCATCGCGGGATCGCATGGACACCGCTTTGCCGGCCTGGCATAATCGCGCCCGTTTCCGGTATCCTTAAACAGAGGCCGCGAAAACGCGCTTTTCGGACCCAAGACAAGGACCGCGTTATGCAGACATCAGGCAGTCCGGACTATTCGGTGTATCTGGTTGCGGACCGCTCCTGCTGCGGCGGAAGGGATCTCCTCGAGGTGGTGGAGGGGGCCGTGCGAGGCGGGGCGGGCATTGTGCAGCTCAGGGAAAAGGAAGCGGGCGCCAAGGAGTTCGTCCAGCTGGCCCGCGGAATGAAACGTCTGTTGCGGTCCCTGGAGGTGCCGCTCATCATCAACGACCGCGTGGACGTTGCCCTGGCCTGCGGGGCGGACGGGGTCCATGTGGGCCAGGAGGACATGGACCCCAAGGATGTGCGCCTCTTGACCGGCCCGGATCTCCTGGTGGGCCTGACTGTGCACACTCCCGACCTGGCCCGTGAGGCCGAGGATCTGCCGGTGGACTACCTGGGAGCGGGCCCGGTGTTCGGTACGGCAAGCAAGAGCGACCCCAAGCCGCGGTTGGGGCTGGAGGGCCTTTCCCGTATCCGGGAGGCCACCTCCCGGCCCCTCGTGGGGATCGGCTCTGTTTCTTCGGACACCGCCGCGGAGGTCATCCGGACCGGAGCGGACGGGGTGGCCGTCATATCGGCCATCTGCTCCGCGGAGTCCCCGTATGGGGCAGCCAGGGAGTTTGTCCAGGCGATCCGCGCCGTCCGGTCCGTCTAAGCCCTGCGCCTGGCCCATACTAAATAGATCGGATCCGAGGTCGGCAGGGAGGGATAGTATTTGTCCTCTTCCGGACGCCACCAGTTGCGGATACTCACTGTCTCCAGGCCCTCAAAGGCGTTGGTCCGGCGGAGCAGATCCAGGACATAGCCCATCCTCTCGAATTCGTAGAGCTCGGGCCACAGGGCGATGGTCTTGGGTGGGAACCAACGATTGGAAAAGCTGATCCCCATTCGGCCTCCCGGCTTGAGCAGCCTTGCCGCCTCCCGCAGCACGGCCACGGGCCGGATCATGTACTCCACGGAGAGGCTGCACAGGACGGCGTGGAAGGACTCCTCAGGGAACGGCAGCTCCGGGCGTGCGTTGATATCCTGCACCTCATGGCGGCTCAAAGCCGGATTGTGGGCCATCTCCTCGCTGTTCAGCCCCAGTCCGGTCACATCCAGCCCCTGGTCCGTCGAGAGATGGGACTCATAGCTGCTCATCAGATCGAGAACCGCCGATCCGGTGTCGAGCCCGGTTGCGTATTCCTGCTGCAGCAACTCACTGGCCTGTCTGTCGATATGCCGCACAAAGCGGGGCGTTTGATAGAAGCGCCCATCTTCCGTCTCGTCCTGCCTCGTGTAATCCAGAGGATCGGAGAAATCGGCCTGCATTCCGTTCAGCGCCGCCTGCATTCCAGGACCGAGATCCGCTATCTCTCCCCTCCAGTCCGTGATGCTTCCTCCGGTATCGCTTTCCCGCCGGTCGTTATCCACCACGGTGACTGTCACCCGGACAGGGAATCTGTTCAGCGGATGCCCCAAATCCGCAAGCATGTCCTCCTCCCCGGCTTCCACAACCCTGAAGGGGAAGATGTTCTGGGAATGGATGCCCGCCAGATTCTCCAGAAGGCCCTTGGGATAGAATCGTCCCTGCTTGGGATGCCGTGAACTGTTGCCGAGCTTATCTCTTCGAAAATGGCGATAGGAAATCCGCCTCTTTCCCTGCGGAGCTTCCGGGGGGAGCGCCTCTCCGGGAGAATAGTCAAGCGCCACGCTTTGTCCGGGCGTTTTGCCCAAAAGCTCCTCCTTCATTCCGCGGGGAAAACAGTCGCGCCATATATTGGCTCTGCGGGCCAAATACCGCTCCATATGCGAGGCGTCCTCACTTTGCCAGGCCAGCTCGAACAGGAGCTCGGCTTCGCTTTCCATCGTAACGGGTATGGTCATAATTTCCTCCGTACAAACAGCGCAACCGCTGTTGTTTAGATCGTTTCCTGAACCGCCATCAGTGCCACTCCCAGATCCTTTTCCAGCCTCTGGATCCTTTGCACCGATTCGGCATCCAGATGCGCGGGCTGCAGGTCGAAACAGAAAAAGGCGAGAAGGGACCTGTCCAGCTCGTTCTCCAGATCCTGTATTTCCCTGAGTTGTTCCTCATTGAGATTGGAGAGCGTGCAAACCATGCTGACACCTCCTTTGCGTTGGTTCCCGATGAAAAGGGTTGCCGTGTTATGCGGCCAGAGATACCGGCTTTTATGCATATTCCAATCGTACCCCTTTCCGGAGAAATAACAATGCGGGGAAATAAAGAGAATCTTGAGGGGACGCACCCCTCAGCTAGTATCTTGTCATTTTTCATTTATGGCATAAGGGGACATACAGAAATCTCTGTATGGAAGAAACAGAAAGCCATGATTCATGAATACAAGACATTAGCTCGTTACTTTGTAACTATTCAGCACATTGCTAAACTGTAAGCCTGCACGGTGTATTTTGAATCATTTAGCGGAGACTCTGATTGATTTTACTCGCTCGCCACGTGGGGGAATCCGGAACTCACTTTTTTTGGGAATTCGATATGATTTGGAGAAGCATAAATTAAGTGAGTGCCTGAGGGGGCAGAAATACCCCCGCGTGGCGAGCATTAGAAAATCCAGAGTCAGAGGTCCATGATTCAAAATGCCCCGTGCTGGCTTACGCTGAATGAATGATTTGGTGAACAGTTACATTTCTTTTTTAAAAAAGAAAAAAAGTGGTGGGGACGAGAATCTTTTGATTTCCTTGCTTCCTCTTTTTCCCAAAGAAGAAGCGGACTAGTGACTTGTCCTGCTCAAGCTGTCGTTAAGATGGAACATATGCGTGGCTATGCAGGGATTCAATAAAACCAGCGATTCACGCTGGAAAAGTGTAACCATTCAGGGGGCAGGATAGGCGGAGTGCAAAGCCTCAGAGAGCATTTTTTTCACCGCAGAGGGCGCAGAGGGCGCTGAGGAAGCACAGAGAGATATTTTTTGCTTTGCGGTGAGGTGCCGCAAAGCAAAAGGGCTCAGCCCCGGCGTGAAAACGAATCAG